>Ga0209594_1000835_pt1 | contig 16633 bp, 18 predicted proteins | sample AshMeaCrysSpring_FD_184126 | JGI IMG/M metagenome (GOLD analysis project Ga0209594, IMG submission 184126) | Groundwater microbial communities from Big Spring, Nevada to study Microbial Dark Matter (Phase II) - Ash Meadows Crystal Spring... | ecosystem: Environmental > Aquatic > Deep subsurface...
GGGCCAGCCCGCCGGCCACCGACGCCCCCGCCGCCACTGACGTCCCGACGGCGCCCCCCGCCGCCGGGGCCCCGCCGGACCAAGGTGGCACGGCCCCAGCGGGCGGCGGCGGTGCGACGCCGCCGCCACCGGGACCCGGTGGCGTGGTCGGCCGGGTGCTGGGAAGGGAGGGCGACGACGCCACGGTGAAGAGCCCGGCGCCCGTGCCCCTGCCCGCTGTCGTGCCGGCACCGGCGGCCACCGCACCGGCCTCGGCCGGGCTCGAGGTGACGCTGTCGTGGACAGGCAGTGCCGACCTCGACCTGTGGGCCCGTGCCCCTGACGGCAGCTTCACGGGCTGGAGCGCGCCGGCGACCACCGGCCGGCTCGACACCGACGAGATCCCGGCCAGCCCGGCCGCACTCGGACCGCACGTGGAGCGGATCACCTGGTCGTCCGGCTCGCCGTCGGGCAGCTACCTGGCCTGGCTTCGCGTCGAGAGCGACGGCTGGGGTCCGCAGCGCACGGCCACCTACACGCTGACCGTCCGCAGCGGCGACGAGGTGCTCGCCACGACGCGGGGAGCCATCGGGAGCAAGGGCACCGACGCCGGTGCCACCCAGGTCCGCCTCGGGTCGTAGCCAGACCGCTCAGACAATCTGATCTCGGAGCGACTCGAGGTACGGCAGGGCCATCTGGTCCTTCGGCCGGTTGGCGGCACGCTTCGAGTCGATGACGTCGTCGAGGCCGGCCACCACGACGACCAGCCCGTCGCTCACCTCCTCCGGCGTGGCGCCCGTTCGCCATCCCTCGTACCCACCGGCACGACCCGCAGGGACGAACGTGAGATCCAGCTCGCCGAAGTCCGTGACGAGGTTCAGCATCGACGGCACGTTCGCCAGGAACGGACCATCGAGTGGTGCCGGCACCGGCTCGCTGTCGGTGCGGATCATCGCTCGCATCCGCCGGAGGGCACGACCGAGACGATCGAGGTTCTCGGGCGACCGGGACGGGACGATGTCGATGTCGCGCGTGGACAGCGAGGAGCCGCGCACCACTGCCGCGAAACCACCGACGACGACGTACTCGACGCCTTCCTCGTTCAGGATCGCGCAGATCCGAACGGGGTCGAACATCAGCTCTCCTCAGGCCCTCGAGCCCCGAGAGCGTGCTCCTGCACACCGATGAGCACGTTCGCCACTTCCACCATCACGCGCACACGCTCTTTCACCGGGAGCCGCAGCTGCGCCCGGATCTGGCCGACGTCGACCCCACGCCAGTCCTCGAGCGGCGATGTCCCGTGCACGACGGCATTGTACGTGCGCGGTCGAGAGGCGCCTTCGGTCGCGCGCCTCAGCCGCGCTTCAGGTCGGTGACCTCGCCGGCGCAGGCGTCGACGAGCGCGTGGGGCGCGACGCCGAACACGTCGTGCCAGGTGCCGGCGGCCGCCCACACCTCGTCGTACTGCAGGAGGTCGGGGTCGACGAACACGCGCAGCTCCGTGCTGTGACCGAACGGCGGCACGCCGCCGATGGGGTAGCCGGTGGAGGCCCGCACGGCGTCGGCGTCGACGCGGTCGCAGTGGTCGCCGCCGGCGGCGGCGGCCAGCTTGCGCTCGTCGAGGCGGTTCGCCCCGGAGACGAGCGCCATCACCACGTGGCCGTCGACGCCGAACACGAGCGACTTCACGATCTGGCCGATCTCCACGCCGATAGCGGCCGCGGCGTCGGCCGCCGTCTTGGTTCCCTCGGGGAAGCGGCGCACCTCGATGTCGAGGCCGAGGGCGGCGGCCGCCTCGCTCACGCGGCGGGCGTTGGGGTGGAGCTCGCTCATCGGGCGGCGACGGTAGCGGTCGGCTCCCACAGCGCCTGCTGCGTTGCTGCGACCGAGCCGGCCATCGCCACGCACACGGCGCCGGTGGCCGAGACGCCTGCTGCCACGAGGTAGGCGAGGCGGTAGCTGGCGACGTCGTGGAGGGCACCGAGGAGGAACGGCCCGAGCGCCACTCCCGCCGTCACCACGAGCTGGTTGAGGCCGAACAGGCGCGGGTAGTCGCGCACGCCGAACGCTTCGGCCAGCAGCAACGGCTGGAGCATGAGGAGGTTGCCGACGGTGGCGCCGAACAGCACCGACGCCGCGAGCAGCGCCGACGACGACTCGGCCAGGCCGAGGAGCACGAGGGAGAAGGCCTGCACCGAGGCCAGCCCGACGGTGAAGGCGCCCATCGGGAGCTTCGGCGCGACCACCCCACCGATCAGCCGGGCGACGACGCTCGCCAGCGCGAGGAACGACACGGCCAGGGCACCGGTGCTGCGGTCGCCGGTGCGCTCGGTGACGAGCTTCACGATCTGGTTGATGCCACCGACCTGGGCCGCCATCACGCCGACGTAGCCGGCGGTGACGAACACGAAGAACCGCGAGCGGACAGCCTCGCGGTACCGCACGCCGAGCGACGCCAGTGTGGGGCGCTCCTCAGGCGTCGGGTCGCCGTCGGGAGCGAACCCACGAGTTGCCGGGTCGGGCCACAGGAACACGATGGCGGTCGGCACGATGAGCGCGACGTAGGCCAGACCCAGCCACGGCGTGCTGGCCTCGAGGCCGTTGGCGTCGATCAGCGTCGAGGCCAGCTTGGTGAGCGTGAGACCGCCGACGGACAGCCCGGTGCTCGTGACCGACAGCGCCACCGAGCGACGGCGGTGGAACCAGCGGGTGACCACGGTGGTGACGGGGAGCAGGCCGGCGGCGGCGAAGCCCACGGCGAACACGGCGTAGACCGCGTAGAACTGCCACAGCTCCTCGACCCGCCCGAGCGACGCCAGGGCGACACCGCCCACGACCGCCCCCGCACACACCACCGCCCGCACGTCACGGGTAGCGAGCACGCCACCGAGCAGGCGGCCCGTCACCCCGCTCACCACGAAGAACAGCGACGACGCCAGCGACGCCGGGCCGGTGGCGAACCCCTTCTCCGTGGTGACGGCCTCCAGGTAGACCGCGAGCCCGTAGAAGCCCAGCCCGGCGTTGACCATGAGGATCACGAAGCCGGCGCCGACCACGTACCACCCCGGGAAGACCCGGTGGCCCTGCCCGGGCCGGGAGGTCACAGGAGGAGCTGGTTGATGACTCCCGCCAAGCGCCGATCGCGCTCGGTGACCCCGCCGGCGTCGTGGGTCCAGAGGTCGATGTCCACCACGTTCCAGTGGTTCGACCAGTCGGGGTGGTGGTCCATCTTCTCGGCGACGAGGGCGACGCGCGTCATGAAGGCCCAGGCCTCGGCGAAGTCGGCGAACGACAACCGGCGGTGCAGCTTGCCGTCGTGCAGCTCCCAGCCGGACGGGACGTCGATGCTCACGGGCGCGACCCTACGCAGCCCGGCCGGGCCCGCGACAACCCTGGGGTTGGCGCAACGGGATTCCGGCATTAGTGTGAATTCGTCGAAGGGGAGTATCCCTGCGCGACGGCATCGTCATCACGGGTCACCCGACCTCGGTGCCGCCGGCTCCGCCGTGAGCGGGAGAGACCTTCGGTTGGGCAGCTCGCCTTTCCGGAAGGGACCATGACGCTCATCGACACCACCGTCACCTCCTCGGCTGCACCGCCGCACACTCTCGACGTGACGGCCGTGTGTGCCGGCCTCGACGTCGACCCGGCCCGTGGCCTCGACCCGGCCGAGGCCGCCCGTCGCCTGGCCGAGCACGGCCCGAACCGCCTCGCCGAGGCGGCCAAACGGCCGGCGTGGCTGCAGTTCCTCGACCAGTTCCGCAACTTCCTCGTCGTCATCCTCCTCGTCGCCGCCGCGGTCAGCCTGGTGGTCTCCCAGGACGTGAAGACCGCCGTCGTCGTGGCCGTGGTCGTGCTGCTCAACGCCGTCCTCGGCTTCGTGCAGGAGCGCCGGGCCGACGCGTCGCTCGATGCGCTGAAGAAGATGCTCGTGCCCCGGGCCCGCGTGCGCCGCGGCGGCGAGACCGTCGAGATCGATGCCGCCGACGTGGTGCCCGGTGACGTCGCGCTCGTGGAGGCGGGCGACCGGATGCCCGCCGACGGCCGCCTCCTCGTCGCCGTCAACCTCGAGGTCGAGGAGGCCGCGCTCACCGGCGAGAGCCAGCCGTCGGCCAAGCGCACCAACCCCATCGACCGCCCCGACCTGCCGCTCGGCGACCGGGCCAACAGCGGCTTCATGAACACCACCATCACCAGGGGACGCGGCGAGCTGCTCGTCACCGCGACTGGCATGGACACCGAGATCGGCCGCATCGCCGGTCTCCTGCGAGAGACCCCGAGCGACAAGACGCCGCTCCAGAAGCAGCTCGACACCCTCGCCCACGCGCTCGCGCTCCTCGCCGGCGGCATCGTGGCGCTCGTCTTCGCCATCGGGCTCGTGCGGGGTGAGAGCTTCGGCGACCTCTTCCTCACCGCCGTCGCCCTGGCCGTCGCCAGCATCCCGGAGGGCTTGCCCGCCGTCGTGGCCGTCACGCTCGCCATCGGGACGGCGAAGATGGCGAAGCAGAACGCGATCGTGAAGCGGCTGGCCAGCGTCGAGACGCTCGGCAGCACCACCGTGATCTGCTCGGACAAGACGGGGACGCTCACGCTCAACCAGATGACGGCCCGCGAGCTCCTCTACGCAGGCCACGCCCACCACGTGACGGGCGAGGGCTACGCCACCAACGGCACCATCGGCGACCGCGACGGCGAGAGCCCGATCGAGCTCGACGCCGCCCTGCTCCCGGCCGCCTTGTGCAGCGACGCCGTCGTGCGCACCAACGACGACGGCCACCCCGAGCTGGTCGGTGACCCCACCGAAGGTGCGCTGGTGGTGCTGGCGGCCAAGGGCGGTCTCGACCCGCTGGCCTTGCGGCGCGACTTCCCACGCGTGAGCGAGGTGCCGTTCGACTCCGCCACGAAGTTCATGGCGACGTTCCACGCCATGCAGAACGACAACGGCGTCGACGTGGTCCGGTGCTACGTGAAGGGCGCTCCCGACGTGCTGCTGGCCCGGTCGAGCCGAGTGATCGGCCCCGACCACCGCCTCGCCACCGACCCGGGCCGGGTGCACGAGATCGTGGAGGCCGAGAACGCCCGCATGGGTGCCCAGGGCCTGCGGGTGCTGGCGCTGGCCCAGCGCGACCACGACCCGGCCGTGTTCGCCGAGTTCCTCGACGGCGGCGGCGACCCGGCCGACCTGATCGGCGAGCTCACCCTGGTGGCCCTCGTCGGCATCGTCGACCCGCCCCGACCCGAGGCCAAGCTGGCGATCGCCGAGTGCCACGCCGCCGGCATCCAGGTGAAGATGATCACCGGCGACCACGCCGCCACTGCCGCCGCCATCGGCGCCGAGCTCGGCCTCCACGGCGACGCGGTGCGAGGCACCGACCTCGACACGATGGACGACCCGACCCTGGTCGAGCGCATCGACGAGATCTCCGTGTTCGCCCGCGTCGCCCCCGAGCACAAGCTCCGGCTGGTGCGGGCGCTGCAGTCGGAAGGCAACGTCGTCGCGATGACCGGCGACGGTGTGAACGACGCCCCGGCGCTGAAGGCGGCCGACATGGGCGTCGCCATGGGCATCACCGGCACCGAGGTGACCAAGGAAGCGGCCACCATGGTGCTCACCGACGACAACTTCGCCACCATCGTCCGGGCGGTGAAGCAGGGCCGCACGATCTACGACAACATCGTCAAGTTCGTGCGGTTCCAGCTCAGCACCACGCTCGGCTTCGCCTTCACGTTCCTCGTGGCGAGCGTGCTGAACATCGCCGGTGGCAAGCCGTTCACGGCCATCCAGATCCTCTGGGTGAACCTCATCATGGACGGCCCGCCCGCCATGGCCCTCGGCGTCGACCCGCCGGCCGACGACGTGATGCAGCGCACGCCGCGCCGGCTGACCGAGAAGATCCTCACGCCGAGCCGTCTCGCCAAGCTGGTGTTCTACGCCGTCATCATGGGCACGGGCTCGCTGCTCGTCCTGCACTTCGCCCCCGGACCCGAGGCGGCCGCCGGCACGGCCACGGTGGCCGGCACCATGGCCTTCACCACGTTCATCTTCTTCCAGTTCTTCAACATCCTGAACGCCCGCGACGAGCACCGGTCGGTGTTCCGCCGTGACACGTTCACGAACCGGTGGGTCTGGCTGTCGCTGGCCGGCGTGCTCGTGCTCCAGGTGCTGGCCGTGCAGGTGCCGATCTTCCAGGGGCTGTTCGACACCGAGGCGCTCAGCGCCGAGCAGTGGCTCGTGTGTGCGGCCGTCGCCTCGTCGATCCTGTGGCTCGAGGAGATCCGCAAGCTCGTCGCCCGGGCCGTCCGCAAGGCGGTCTGAGGACCGTAGACTCCGTCCAGCCCCATCGAAGGGGAGTATCCCGTTGCGGTACCGCCGTCAGCACGGCTCGACGAGCCCGGTGGCACCGGCCCTCACGGGCGGGAGAGACCTTCACCCACAAGTGAAGAGAGGCCTCGTGCGCATCCTCGACTGGCTCACCGAGCTGCTGGCCCCCCGGCCGAAGCCCGCGCCTGTCGTGGTGCCCGTGCGAGTCCCCCGTCCCCCCGTGAGGAGACCAAGGTGAACTGCCCTGTCTGCACCGACGAGCGCCTGGTGATGGCCGATCGCCAAGGCATCGAGATCGACTACTGCCCCCGCTGCCGCGGCGTATGGCTCGACCGCGGTGAGCTCGACAAGCTGATCGACAAGGCCGCAGCCGCCGCCCAGCCGGCCATGGTGGCCGCCCTGCCGACTGCCTACGCGCCGCCGCCGGCCGGCTACCAGCAGCAGCAACCGCCGCCCCGCCGCTACGACGACGACGACAAGTACTACGGCAAGAAGAAGAAGCGCTCGTCGTTCCTCGGCGAGATCCTCGACTTCTGAGGTCACCCCATGCTGAAGAACACGTTCAAGACGTTCGTGCTCCTCGCTGCGCTGGGCGGCATCTTCGTCGCCGTGGGATCGCTGTGGGGATCCACCGGCGCTCTCATCGGCTTGGCGATCGCCCTGCTGATGGTCGGCGGCTCCTACTGGTTCAGCGACCGCCTCGCCCTCAAGGCCAGCGGCGCCCGCGAGGTCACCCAGGCCGAGGCGCCCGAGTTCTACAGCCTCGTCGCGTCGCTGGCCCACCGGGCCGGGATGCCGATGCCGAGGGTGGCGATGTCGCCGTCACCCCAGCCGAACGCGTTCGCCACCGGGCGCAGCCCGAACCACGCCGTGGTGTGCGCCACGCAGGGCCTCCTGCAGTCGCTCTCGTTCGCCGAGGTGGAGGGGGTGATGGCCCACGAGATGATGCACGTGAAGCACCGCGACATCCTCATCGGGTCGGTGGCGGCGGCCATCGCCACCGCCATCTCGTTCCTCGCGCAGATGGCGATGTTCGCCGGGATGTTCGGCGGCAGTGACGACGACCGTCCCAACCCGCTGGCGCTCATCGCCATCTCGCTGCTGGCCCCGATCGCCGCGTCGCTCATGCAGATGGCGGTCAGCCGCAGCCGCGAGTTCGAGGCCGACCGGGGCGCCGCCGAGCTGCTCGGCACCGGCGAGCCGCTGGCCAGCGCGCTCGAGCGCATCGAGGTGCTGGCCCACGCCACGCCGATGGCGGTGCCACCCCAGCAGGCCTACGCCTACATCCACAACCCGCTGGCCGAGGCCCGCCCGAGCAAGCAGGGCCCCAACATCGCCCGCTTGTTCTCCACCCACCCCGACACCGGCGAGCGCATCCGCCGCCTGCGGGAGATGACCTTCGCCTGATCAGCCCACGATCTCGCGCACACGGGCCAGCCGGGCGTCGCGCTCGGCTGGCCCGCTCGCGTGGACCGTCACATGGCCGATCTTGCGGGCCGGCCTCGGAGCCTTGCCGTAGAGGTGCACGTGGGCGCCCGGCACCGCCAGCAGGTCGGCGACGGGTGGCAGCACGCCGATGAGGTTGACCATCGCACTGTGCCCCCGCGGCGACGGGTCGCCGAGCGGCAGGCCGCAGATCGCCCGCAGGTGTTGCTCGAACTGGCTGGTGACGGCGCCCTCGATCGTCCAGTGGCCGCTGTTGTGCACCCGCGGGGCCACCTCGTTGGCGACCAGGCGACCCTCGACCTCGAACAGCTCGACCGCCAGCACACCGACGTACGACCACGCCTCGAGCAGGTTCGCCACGAGCTGCTCGGCCGCCACCTGGTCGGCACCGGCCGCCGGTGCCACCGTCTCGCGCAGGATCCCCCCGACATGGTGGTTCTCGACCACCGGGTAGCACGCGACGGCGCCGTCGAGGCCTCGAGCGGCGATCACCGACACCTCGCGCGAGAACGCCACCACGGCTTCCGCGATGCACGGTCCTCCCAGCTCGGCCTCCACTGCGCCGACGTCGACCGGGCCGTCGACGCGCACCTGGCCGCGACCGTCGTAGCCGCCGGTGCGGCGCTTCACGATCGTGCCGCCGGGAAATCCGCGCGGGCTCGGCCCGGCCGTCGCGAACGCAGCAGTGGCGACGCCGGCATCCTGCAGGGCCTGCTTCTCGAGGAGGCGATCCTGCGCCAGGGCCACGGCGGCCGGTCCGGGGCGAACCGGGACCCGCTCGGCCAGCCACGCGAGCCCGTCGACGTCGACGTGCTCGAGCTCGACGGTCACGACGTCGCAGCGGCGGGCCAGCTCCCCCAGCGCGGTCCGGTCGCCATAGGCACCCCGCACCACGTCGGCGACGGCCGCCGCCGGCGGGTCGGCGCCGGGCTCGAGGCACACGCAGCGCACGCCGAGCGGCACGCCGGCCAGGGCCAGCATCCGGCCGAGCTGGCCACCCCCGACGATCCCGACCGTGGTCACGAGCGGGGGTCGGGTGCCGCCAGCACCTCGGCCGTGCGCTCCTGCCGCCAACGGCGCAGGCGCTCGCGCAGGTCGGGCCGCGACGCCGAGACGATGGCCGCCGCCAACAGGGCGGCGTTCACGGCGCCGGCCCGGCCGATGGCGAGCGTGCCCACCGGCACGCCGGCCGGCATCTGCACGATCGACAACAGGCTGTCGAACCCTCGCAGCGACGCCGACTCGACCGGGACTCCGAGGACCGGCACGACGGTGTGGGCCGCCAGCATCCCCGGGAGGTGGGCGGCCCCGCCGGCGCCGGCCACGACCACCTCGAAGCCCCGGGCCTCGGCCTCCTTGGCGAAGGCGGCCAGCAGGTCGGGCGTGCGGTGGGCCGACACCACCTGCACGTGCGACTCGACACCCAGCGCGTCGAGCGTCTCGACGGCGTGGCGCATCGTCTCCCAGTCGGACCGAGACCCCATCACGACGGCGACCAGCGCGCTCATGACGCCGAGTCTGGCATCGTCGGCCCTCTCCCCCGGTGCTGCCGCGCCCGGGCACTAGCCTGCCGCGCCGATGACGGAAGGGACCGGAGCCACGGCCGAGAAGCACGGCTGGACGTTCCTCACGAACCACATGCACGTGCTGCTGTGCATCTCGCGTGACCCGACCGTGCGCCTGCGTGACGTCGCCCTGCTCGTCGGGATCACCGAGCGGGCCGCCCAGAGCATCGTGGCCGACCTCGTCGCCGAGGGCTACCTGAGCCGGTCACGAGTGGGGCGCCGCAACCACTACGAGGTCCACGCCGAGCTGCCGCTGCGGCACCAGCTCGAGCGCGACCACTCGGTGAGCGAGCTCCTGCACTTCCTGAACCCGGTCCGGGGCCGGACGAGGGCCGCCCGCAGCCAGGCCAGCTGACCGGCCTCAGGGAAACAGGTCGAGGCCCAAGCTGCCACCCGCTGCGACCGGCGCCGGCTCCTCGGTGACGAACGCGGCGTAGCCGTCCCGCTCGAGCTGCTCGGCCAGCTCCGGCCCGCCCGACGCGACGATGCGTCCCTTCACGAGGATGTGCACGCGGTCGGCCCGCAGCTCGTGCAGCAACCGGTTGTAGTGCGTGATGGCGAGCACGCCGAGGTGGTGCTCGTTGGTCGCCGCCTCGATGCGGCGGGCGCAGGCCCGCAGGGCGTCGACGTCGAGGCCGCTGTCGAGCTCGTCGAGGATGGCGATGGCCGGGCGCAGCACACCGAGCTGCAGCGTCTCGTTGCGCTTCTTCTCGCCGCCCGAGAGGTCGACGTTGAGCGGCCGCTCGAGGAAGCGGGCGTCGAAGCCGATCCTCTCGGCCTCGGCCACCATCGTCGCCTCGAGGCCGTCGAGGCGAGCACCCCGGGCCTTCAGGCCCTCCACGAGCACGTCGTGCAGCCGGACGCCGGGCACCTCGGTCGGGTACTGCATGGCGAGGAACAGCCCCGCCGCCGCCCGCTCCCAGGGCGCCAGCGAGAGCATGTCGGTCCCGTCGAGGGTGACCGAGCCGCCGAGCACCTCGTAACCGGGTCGGCCCATGATCACGCTCGACAGCGTGGTCTTGCCGGCACCGTTGGGACCCATGACGGCATGGACCTCGCCGCTGCTGACCTCGAGATCGATGCCTCGCAGGATCTCCTTGCCGGCGACCGCCGCCCGCAGGCCGCTGATGGTGAGGGTGCTCACGAGATCTCCACGACGACGTCGGCGCCCTCGACGCGGGCGGTGTACACGGGTACGGGCACCGTGGCCGGCAGTGTCTGCGGCTCACCGGTGACGAGGCTGAACGAGCTGCCGTGCTTCCAGCACTCGATCTCCTTGGTGTCGCAGGACACCTCGCCCTCCGACAGCGACACGTCGGCGTGGCTGCACGTGTCGCCGATGGCGTACACGTCGTCGCCGATGCGCACCACGCAGATCTTGTGGCCGTGGGCCTCCACCGTGCGGGCCGTGCCCGGCTCGAGCTCCGCGAGCGGGCACACGGCGATGGTGAACGCAGCGTTCACGCGTCCTCCCGTCGGTCGAGCTTGGCGGCGACCTGGGCCCGCAGCGACGCTCGCACGGCCGGCACCGGCAGGCGGTCGATCACCTCGTCGAAGAAGCCGAGCACGATGAGCCGCTCGGCCACACTCGGCGGCACGCCTCGGCTCTCGAGGTAGAAGCGCTGGTCCTCGTCGATGGGCCCGACGGTGCTGGCGTGGCTGCAGCGCACGTCGTTGTTCTCGATGTCGAGGTTGGGGACGCTCTCGGCCCAGGCTCCCTCGCTCAGCTTCAGGTTGCGGTTGGTCTGGAAGGCGTTGGCCCCCTTGGCCGCCTTCCCGATGCGGATGAGCCCGGTGTACACGCTCTTGGCGTGGCCCTCCACGGCGCCCTTGAACAGCAGGTCGCTCGAGGTCTTCGGCGCCACGTGGTGCTGGAGGGTGCGGAAGTCGTGCATCTGGGTGCCCTCGCCGAAGTACACGGCGATCTGGTTCGCGCTCGCGCCTTGGCCGACGAGGCGACCCTCGGTGCGGACCCGGGCGTAGTCACCGCCGAGCGCCACGGTCGACAGGACCGTGGTGGAGTCACGGTCGCCCTCGGCCACCTGGTGACCGATCATCCACGTGGCGTCGCCGAGCTCGTTCACACCGAGGTAGCGCACGCGAGCCGCCGGAGCGGCCCGCAGCTCGAGCACCGGCACGACGAGCGCATCGATGCCGTCGGGCGACACGAAGCGCTCGAGCACCGTCACCTCACTGTCGTCGCCGGCGTCGACCACGAGGCGGGGGAACACGGCCGCACCAGCGGTGCCGACGGTGTAGGTCACCACGACGGGCTCGGCGACGACGGTTCCCCTCGGTACCTCGAGCACGAGCGGGCTCGAGAGCGCGGTGTTCCACTCCGCGAGCACGTCGGGCGCCGCCCCGAGGACGGCGCCCACGCGCTCGGCATCCACGTCGGCCACCGGCCGCAGGCTGAGGCCGGCCGGTGCCACCACGTCGACGACCACCTCCGCGCGGGCATAGGCGTCGAGGTCGAGCTCGGCGATGCGGCTGTAGCGCCAGATCTCCTCGTCGGTGCTCGGGAACGGGGCGGCGGCGGCCCGCTCGGCCGCCGCCTCCCGGGCGGCCCGGAGCCAGGCCGGCCCGGGCAGGGCGCGCGCAGCGTCGATGGTCAGCGAGGGCACACCGAAATACTACTAAGCGCGTAGGGGAAATCGCCCAGCCGTGGTCAGCGACGCCGGAAGAGCCGCTTCCACAGCGGCGGCTTCGACCGATCGGCCTCCACCTCGGCCAGTACCTGCGCGCCGACCGAGTTGATGACCTCCTCGGCCGCGTCGAGCACGGCCGCCGCCGACCCGTCGTCGAGGCCCGGCGGCTCGTCGGGCGTCTTGGGCACGACGAGCGATCCGTGCACCCAGCTCACGTCGGCCAGGCGCCGCTCGTAGGCCGGGCAGGCGTCGGGGCAACGCCACGGCGCATCGGGCGCGAGGTCGAGGTTGCACTTGCGCACCGTCTCGCCGTTGGCATACGTGCGGCTCTCGAAGTTCTTGCACTCCATGCGCATCGGCACGTCCCCCAGTCTGCCAACCGGACGGCCCGTTCCGGCGATCGGACGAGGTCCGGACGCGGCGAGGGGCGGGCCCCGGGCCCGCCCCTGCGGCCGCTCCTGGCAGAGGAGATCCGAACGGTGCCCGCGTCAGCCGACCGAGCCCTCCATCTGCAGCTCGATCAGGCGGCTCCACTCCACCGCGTACTCCATGGGCAGCGTCCGGGTGACCGGCTCGATGAAGCCGTTCACGATCATGCCCATGGCCTGCTCCTGCGAGAGGCCCCGGCTCATCAGGTAGAAGAGCTGCTCGTCGGCCACCTTCGACACGGTCGCCTCGTGGCCGATCTGCGCGTCACGCTCGCCGACCTCCATGTAGGGCAAGGTGCGGCTGACCGACTCCTCGTCGAGGATGAGGGCGTCGCACTGGACGTGGCTCTTCACGCCGTAGGCGCCCTCCTCCACCCGCACCAGGCCGCGGTAGGTGGTGATGCCGCCGTCTTTGGAGATCGACTTCGACACGATCTTCGAGGTCGTCTCGGGCGCCGCGTGCACCATCTTGGCGCCGGCGTCCTGGTGTTGGCCGGGGCCGGCGTACGCCACCGACAGCACCTCACCGGTGGCCTTGGGCCCCACGAGGTAGACGCTGGGGTACTTCATCGTGAGCTTCGAGCCGATGTTGCCGTCGATCCACTCCATGTGACCCTCGGCCTCCACCCGCGCCCGCTTGGTGACGAGGTTGTAGACGTTCGGGCTCCAGTTCTGGATGGTCGTGTAGGTGACCCGGGCACCGGGCTTCACCACGATCTCCACCACCGCCGAGTGCAGCGAGTCGGAGGTGTACACCGGCGCCGAGCAGCCTTCGATGTAGTGCACCTTGGAGCCCTCGTCGGCGATGATCAGCGTCCGCTCGAACTGGCCGGCGTTCTCGGAGTTGATGCGGAAGTACGCCTGGAGGGGCATCTCCACCTCGACGCCGGGCGGCACGTAGATGAACGAGCCTCCACTCCACACCGCGCTGTTCAAGGCGGCGAACTTGTTGTCGCCCGGCGGGATGACCGTGCCGAAGTACTTCTTCACGATCTCCGGGTACTCCCGCAGCGCGGTGTCCATGTCCGAGAACAGGATCCCCTGCGCCTCCAGGTCCTCCCGGTTCTTGTGGTACACGACTTCGCTGTTGTGCACCACGAAGCCCTCGGCCACGAAGTTGTGGTGGCCCTCGACCTCGATGTCGTACGTGGGCTCCACGCCCACCGACTCGATCGACTCGACACGGGCAAAGCCGAGCATGTCGCTCGTGTGGCGGGCGAAGGAGGTGCCCTTCGCGCTGCGCAACGTGTGGGCGTAATGCCGCCGGCCGAGGCGCTGCGCCTTCTTCGGCGAGCGCAGAGGCAGCACATCGAAGCGACCCGACAGGTGGAGGCGGTAGCCGGTGACGCGCCGGTCGGGGTCGACCGGGTGACGGCTCGAGATCGACGACAGCGCCGAGACGCCCAGGCCGCACAGCTGCGCCAGCTCGCGCAGGTCGCCGAGCAGCGCTTCGTTGCCGCTCGTCAGCACCGGGCTCTTGGCCGGGCGGTGGGCCCGGACGGTGCCGTCGGCGTCGATGAACCCGGCCAGGAACGCGAGCCGCTCGGCGGTCGGTAGACCGAAGACCCAGTCGGGCACCCGCTTGGCGAGGGCGCCACCGCCGAGGCCGTTGGCATCGAGGAACGATGCCAACGTGCTCGTGCCGCGCGCCGTGAGACGCTGACCATCGCGGGCCAGGTCGAACGACAGCCCGAACTGCTCTGCCGCCACCCGGCGGATCTCTTCGACGAGCCCACGGTCGGTCGCGTCGACGGCGATCTCGACCGACACGTACTCGCCGCGCCGATGGAGGTCGCCGTCACCCAGGTACAGGCCGAGGAACCACGCCAGGTCGGGGTTGGTGAACCCGAGGTTGACGTGGACGTGGCGGGCCAGAAGTGGTGCCGGGCGGCCGTACTCCGGCAGCCCAGTTGCCACGGCGACGAGGTCGTCGACCTGGAGCTCCTCGGCGGGCACCCAGCGGGTGACGTAGCGAGCCCGCTGCCGACCCGGCCGGCGCTCATCGCGCAGCACGAGGAACGGGTGGTTGCCCGACGCGCCGATCGCCCGGCCACCAGCGCGGATCTCGAGGATCTCCTTGTCGCCCGAGCACGCTCCGCCCACCACCCTGCCGACGACGATCGAGCGCGTCGCCTGGTCGAGCGAGAAGACCTCGTCGCCCGGGCCGAGCTCCTTGATGGCGCGCATGCCCTTGGTGGTCCACACCTGGGTGCTCCCGCGCAGGCACTCGTACTGAGCGGTCACGCCGGCGAGGTACTTGCGCTCGGCCTCGGGGATGCCGAGCTTTTCGTAGGTCGCCTTCATCTGCTCGGGCAGGGCGTCCCACTCGTCGACCTGCTCGGCCGTGGGCTTGATGTAGTAGTAGATGTCCTGGAAGTCGATGTCGGGCATGTTCACCGCGAACCACGGCGCCATCGGCTTGCGCTCGAACAGGCGCAGGCTGCGCTGGCGGACCTGGCGCATCCACTCGGGCTCGCCCTTCCACCACGACATCTGGTCGACCACGTCGGTGTTGAGGCCCTTGGCCGGCTTGAAGACGTAGTCCTCCTCGTCGGACCAGCCGAGCTTGTACCGGCCGAGGTCGAGGTCGGTCACTGCCATCAGCGCTCACTCCCGTCACGAGGGATTTCCACTACGGCGATAGTAACAATTGGCGGGCGCAGTTCCACGGGTCGGAGGTCTCTGCCATCGGCACCCATGGAGGAGTACCGTGCCCGGCGGAGGTGGTGGTGATGAAGAGGCTGGTCATCGTGGCCGGTGCAGCCGCTGCAGCAAGCCTGCTGTGGGCGGCGCCCGCGTCGGCCGACATCACGAACCCGCCCGGCCGCTGCGTCGGCACGGCGTCGTTCCGCACCGGCACCGAGGACGGTGGGCCGTTCGCCGTGAGCACGGCCGACCTGCAACCTGGTGACGTGCTGGCGGTGCCGCTGAAAGACGTCGTCGACTGGACGGGCACGGTCGTCGGGGTCGAGCCCGGCACCGAGCGTGAGGTGAGCGGCTCGATCACCTTGACGCTGCCGTGGCCGCTCCCCGAGGTCACCATCGACAGCTGGTCCGGCACGGCCACCGACGTCGGCAACGCCGGCGTCGAGGAGTACGAGCTCCCCTCGGTCACTCCCCGCGGCGTCGAGCTCGAGCTGTCCGGCGTGCACCGCGAGGCCGGCGCCGTCTGGTGCACCGGCGCGATCAACGTGGAAGTCGACGGCTCCCCGTGGTCGAGCCCACTCACGTTCGTCAGCGTCGGAGGGTTGGCGTTCAGCGGTGTCGCGCTGGCGCTGGCCGGACGACCCAAGTACCCGGTGATGACTGCATGAGAGCGAAGCGACGTCCCGTGGCCGGCGCCATCGCCGGCTTCTTCTTCGGCTTCTTCCTGTCGGCCACGCTGCTCAGCTTCGGCGTGATCCCGCTGAAGAGCCCGTGGGTCACGATCCTGCCGGCCGCGTTCATCGTGCTCGGCGCCCTGTGGGGCTACTGGGCGCCCATCGGCCGCAAGCCGGCCGCCGAGCAGCAGACGGGCGCCCTCGTGCGCGAGGCGATCCCCACCACGCCCCGCCCGATCGGGTCCGACCCGACGCCGGCCCCGCGGCCCCCGATGGCGCCACCGCCACCGGCCGAGCCCGGCACCTGAGCGACCATCCGGCCCCGCCGCCCGGCGGGGTCAGTCCATCTCGATGAAGATGCACTCCCCCGGGCAGTCGTCCGCGGCCACGATCACGGCGTGGTGATGGCGCTCGGGGACGAAGGCGAGGCTGCCGCCGGCGCCGGGGTCGTTGCCGGGCACGCCGGCCTCGCACACGTAGGCGATCCCGTCCTCGAGCTGCACGAACACGTCGGGGCAGTGGTCGATGCACAGACCGTCGCCGGTGCAGAGGTCCTGGTCGATCCACACCCGCATGATCAGGCCAACCTACCGGCCGGTCGCCGCGACCCGGCGAGGCGGACGGCGCTTTCGTAGGGTCTGGCCGTGCTCCCCCCGCGTCCCCCGCCGGGCACGTTGTTGCTGCGCACCGACCTGGGAGCCGGCCACGGTGGGCCGACCGGGCGCTACGAGGAGTGGAGGGACAGGGCACGCGAGCTGGCGTTCGCACTCGTGCACCTCGGTGCCACCGAGCGGCGGGGACCACTCGGCTAGAGCGCCGCCACCACGGCCACGACGGCGAGCGCCGCGTTGCGGGCGACGCTGCCCCACCCGATCGGCCGCCTCGACAGCCCACCGAAGCACGCGCAGACCGGCCGGCGGCCCCG
>Ga0209594_1000837_pt1 | contig 16630 bp, 10 predicted proteins | sample AshMeaCrysSpring_FD_184126 | JGI IMG/M metagenome (GOLD analysis project Ga0209594, IMG submission 184126) | Groundwater microbial communities from Big Spring, Nevada to study Microbial Dark Matter (Phase II) - Ash Meadows Crystal Spring... | ecosystem: Environmental > Aquatic > Deep subsurface...
AAGTAGCCCAATACAGCATTGCCAGCCCTGCGTTGTTGAGAGCAAGGGCTGCAAAAGCGCCATCACTTACCTTTGCGGCCCTCATTTTCACCAAGTTTTATAAATCATGAGCTTACAACTGAGCGAACAGGAGATTATACGCCGGCAAAAACTGGAGCATTTTCAGCAAATAGGAATCGACCCTTATCCGGCTGCCTTGTACCCGGTTAATACCTGGTCGGCCGATATAAAGGCCGGCTTTACCCCCGAAAATGACGAAGACTGGAAAGATGTGTGCCTGGCAGGCCGCATCATGAGCATTAACGACAAAGGCAAGGTTTTCTTCTTTAAAATACAGGACAGCAAGGGGCTGATACAGGTGTATGTACGCCGCGACGACATTTGCCCCGGCGACGACAAATCGTTTTTTGACGATGTGGTAAAGCACGGCCTCGACCTTGGCGACTTTATTGGCGTGCACGGCTTTGTATTTACCACCCGCACCGGCGAAATAACGGTGCATGTGCAGCAGATTACCCTGCTGGCAAAAAGCCTGAAGCCCCTGCCCGTGGTAAAGCGCGACGACGAAGGCAACGTGTGGGATGCCGTAACCGACCCCGAGTTTATGTACCGGCAGCGCTATGCTCATCTGGTGGTAAACCCCGAGGTGAAAGAGGTATTTGTGAGGCGCACGAAAATGATCAACTCCATCCGGCAGTACCTGAACGATAAAGGCGCCCTGGAGGTGGATACACCCGTACTGCAAACTATACCGGGCGGCGCCCTGGCAAGGCCGTTTATCACGCATCACAACGCGCTGGACATGCCCATGTACATGCGTATTGCCAACGAACTGTACCTGAAGCGCCTGATTGTGGGCGGGTTCGACTGGGTGTACGAGTTTAGCCGCAACTTTCGCAACGAAGGCATGGACCGCACCCACAACCCCGAGTTTACCATACTGGAATGGTATACCGCCTACAAAGACTACAACTGGATGATGAAGGTAACCGAGCAGATGATAGAACAAGTGGCCATAGCCCTGAACGGCACCACCGAAGTAACCGTAGGTGAAACGGTTATTAACTTTAAGGCGCCCTTTCGCCGCATCACCATTTTTGATGCCGTAAAGGAAAACACCGGCATCGACATCAGCCAAATGGATGAGGCTGCCCTACGCGATGTGTGCAAGCAACTGAAAGTAGAAGTAACGCCCAGCATGGGCAAAGGCAAGCTGATAGATGAAATTTTCAGCAACACCAGCGAGTATGTGTATGTGCAGCCCACCTTTATTACCGACTACCCGGTAGAGATGAGCCCGCTTACCAAAAAGCACCGCAGCAAGCCCGGGCTGGTAGAGCGCTTTGAACTGATGATTAACGGCAAGGAAATAGCCAACGCCTATAGCGAGCTAAACGACCCCGTAGATCAGCGGCAGCGTTTTGAAGAGCAGGTAAAACTGCAGCAGCGCGGCGATGATGAAGCTATGTTTATAGACAACGACTTTTTGCGAGCGCTAGAGTACGGCATGCCGCCCACCGCAGGTATTGGAATTGGTATCGACAGGTTGTGCATGCTCATGACCAATCAGCACAGCATTCAGGATGTACTGCTGTTTCCGATGATGCGGCCGGAGAGCGTGTAGAGGTATAAGAACGTCAAGTAGTGTAGGGTTGGGACACTGATTTAGCGGATTAAACGGATTAGCACGGATAACACGGGACACAGATAGTACAGATGAAACGGATTGCCGCGGATTTACTTAGCACAATCCTCATTTGCCATAGTTGCTCTGCGAAGCTTGTAGCTTCGCAACTGTATTCTGTCGCCTGTGGCGACAATTCAGCACCAATTCAATTCCTCAAACAATAAGAATTTTCGGCATAAGGCTACGCACAAAAAATCCGGCTGCTCATACACTGGCAGCCGGATATTTATATATCAGAACGGTATCTTTTATTGCTTCACAAAAGCCTGTGTTTTACGTTCGCCTTTATCACTTTGCAGGGTGAGGAAATAGTTGCCGGCTGCAAGTGCCGATACGTCAACATCATCCAAATAATAGCCTTCCTGCATATCGTATTTTTTGCGCAGCAGGGTTTGGCCGGTGGCGTTGGTTACCTGCATTTCCACTTTGGTGGTGCCGGGTGCGTACATGCGAAGTTGCATATTGCTGCTCACCGGGTTGGCGCCCAGGCCAAGCAATACAAACGAAGCCTGCTCATTTACAATGGCTTTGGTGGCGCTTGATTTACTCTGCCCGTTGTTGTCTACCATGCGCAGGCGATAGTACGATTTGCCATACAGGGGTTCGCGGTCGGTAAAGGCGTAGTTGAGCGCGCCGATTTGATTTCGGGCGGCCACAAAGCCCACCTTCTCGAAAATAGCCCCATCGCGGCTACGTTGAATTTCATAGCCTTTGGCATTGCTTTCGGCTGCAACCGACCAGGTGAGTTGCGCTTCTTTTGTGCGGCTAAGCGATGCATCAAAAGTGAGTAGCGTTACCGGCAGCGGACCCAGCGTGCTACTGCTGTTTACCTGTGCCCACTGGGTGGCCCAGCGGCTGGTGGTACCTCCCTGGCGCAGTTCGGCGTATTGCTGCACCGTCCAAAGTGTTTGATTCACGGGGTCAAGCGTGCTTACGCTGTAATCGCCCCAACGGTTGCGCGTGCCGGAAAATGCCTTGTAGTAATAGTCGAGGCCCTCCTGAAATGCATATTCGTTACGTACCTGTCCCCAAGGATCGGCGGCGGTGCGGTATGCATAAGCAGCGCTTCCATAGCGGCCGGCGCTGCTTACGGTATAGCCTATCAATACATCTTCGTTGCGGTTAACTGCTATGCTGGGATAATAACGATATACACTGCCAAAAATGGTTCCATTCATCTGCACTTCGCCATTCAGGTCGGTGCTGCACCACGAAACGCCGCATATGGTGGGGTTGGCTGCCGGCTGAAAAATAGTGTGGGCGTACCACAACTTACCATTAATTACAACAGCATTACCCATGCGGGCATCACCTGCATCAATGCCTTGAGAACCGCCTTGCTGTGGAGCAAAATTACTACCTCCCCCTGAAGCCCATGTAAGCCCTGCACTTTCCACAAGGCCCAATACATTAAAACTGGCGGCCGGGGGCAAGCCCTCAATATACGTAAGGCGGGTATAGCCATTACCATTTAGGTTGCCGTTCCAGTTTTGCACCATCAACACACGGTTGCTGGTATTGTCATAATCAATGGCGGGGCAAATGCTGGAGCCATCACTATTAGGCCTAAATATTTCTTGTGTATTGGTTGAGTAGTTTATAGGCCTTCCATCATACAAATCCACCTTTTTGAAAATCCACATTTTGGAATTCTGAAATGTGTTAGCAGCACTAAACATATTGCCGGTAACCACCAGCAGGTCTTTGTTGAAGCCAACATAAGGATAATCGTACCAGGTAGTGTTGCCTGCGTCGCCATCTATGCCATAAAAGGTCCAGGTACCCTGGGCAGTACCAGGCTGGGAAATAGCTATTATGAAGCCATTGTTTGAAATACTGCTGCTGCCATTAACGGCGGTAATTACAATGAACCTGCGATGAACGGGGTCGTAAAAGGCACGTGGATCGAAGCAACTGGGTGGGGCCCCACCAAAACTTACGCCTCCAAAAAAAGTGTTGAGCCGTACAATACCGGGCGAAAGTGTTTCGCCAAAGGTTTTGCCCTGTACCAATATTTCGGCGTTGGTTACGGTTACTATTTGAGTTTCGCCCACAGCGCCGTGCGTATCGGGCGGAATAACACTGGTTCCTCTTATATTGCCATCATCCAGGCCCAAAAAAGTATTAAGGGGTGCAGGAGCGTCAGCGCTCATTTGACCAATACCTCCGGCCGGGGCGGGCTTGGTTTTAAAAATTTTGACATTGCCTGGTATAGGAAGGGCAGGGTTCTGCGAGGCTTTGTCTTCCTGGCCACTGCCATCCTTTATTTCAAGATATTGTTGTTCGGTATAAGCCTGGCTATTAGCAGCAAGTTCGCTCCAGTTTTTTACTACAGGCCCATACACTTGTTGTGCATAGGCTGCTGGCGCTATCATCGCCAGCACAGGCAACAAAATCAACAAAAACTTCTTCATGACTGAGCTATTTTTAAAAACAATTATAAGTAGCGGAATTTACAAAATGGTCACACGCTTACCATAACAACCAATTCATTTCCTTCGTTCATCTCGATATTCCCTAAATTTCAAAGGCTGCGCCACATTATTGCGGCGCAGCCTTTTGGATATAAAATTAAAGAGCAAATCCGGTTAGTAATTACGGAAAGCACTAGCGGCCAAAGCCTGACCCTGGGCAGTACCCTGGGCAAACAAGCTGTATATGCCCGTAGAAGCAATGGCAATACTTTGTGGCGAGCGTGCCAGCGTTTGCGTACCGGCCAGCTTTACACGAATGCTGTACGTGCCCGAAGGAATGGTAGCAAACGTTTGAGCCTGTGTTATGGCTGCTTCGCTGGGGCTTGCACCAATGTATGCACGGTTGGTAAAAGTAACTGAATCGAGCGGCGTAGCCGAGGTACGTACCAGGGTAACATCTACTGCAGGAGCATTTACAGCAAGATGAATGAAACGTGCTTTGGCCGAACCGGCTGACGGCACGCTCAGGTCGTCCATCAGGCTCACCATTCGGATGGTGCCACCACTGCCAAGCGTATCATAGGCAAACATGGTAGCTGGCTTGCCATAAGGGAAAGTTACATCACGAGAAGCATAAGTGGGCGTAAGGCTTGCAGAATTCACCAGTCGTAGCTTCCGCATTTCATCGGGCGGAAAACTGAGGTAGGCCGAACTGCCGCCATATGCTACACCGCTCGACGTTTTGCGCACGGTATCGTCAAATACGTGAAAAGATGGCGTGCCGGGCGAGGCGTTGATTACAACTGCTGTGCCAAAGTTGGTGGAGTATTCGTTCTCCTTACCGCAACTCATAATGGTAATGCCTATCAGCAGTGCACCAAGTAGTTTATTCATGGAAAAAATGTTTTAATTGATCAGATTCCGATTGTTTATAACTGTAGCACCCACTTAGTACCCGGGGTTCTGTATGACGCTGGGGTTGGCCTGTATTTCCTGGTTGGGGATAGGCAGTATGTAGCGAAAATTGCTGGGCTGCATGGTTTGAATGGCGATATTACCAGCCACGTCGCTCAGGACGCGCTGTATAGGCAGATTCCTGCGCTTGAGGTCGAAATAGCGATGGCCTTCATAGCACAGTTCTTTGTAACGCTCATCCATAATTGCCTGTATAAGGGCGGCCTTATCGTTGATGTTGGTATGCGTGTAGCCGGTAATGCGGGCAGCACGCAAGGCGCTCAGGTCGGCATTGGCAGCGGTCAGGTTATTCAGTTCGGCTTGTGCTTCGGCACGTTCCAGCAGTATTTCGGAACTACGCAGCATTTTGATATCGTACTGGAAGTTTTCGCCATTGGCAGGCGAAGTAATTACCACACCATACTTCTTTATGAGGGTACGGCTACCTACCACCTGGAAGAAGGCCGCGTATCGGATATCGTTGGCCTGGTCGAAGGTATTTACCAACTTGGTAGCGGCAGATGCTTGTACGGCGCCGGTGCCTACATCCTGCCAAAGCGAACCAATAGCTGCGCCGAGGTTGGCAGCCGTTACATTAAGGCGCCAGATGATTTCGGTACTCTGATTCTCCGTAAGGGTGCGCTGTGACCAAAGGTCGGTGTACGATGCACGAGGTGTAACAGGCTGGGCTGTCAGTACTTCATTGGCGCGGGTTACCACCTCGTTCCAGTTTTTGGTCCACAGGGCTACGCGGGCCTGTGTAGCCCTTACCGCATTCAGCGTAAGGCGGCTGATGGAGGTGTAGCTGCTGGGGATCAGGTTACGGGCCTCAGTCAGGTCGGCCAGCACCTGGCTGATTACTTCGCCCTGGGTATTACGTGCCGGGCGGAATGTACCGGGCGCCTTGGCATACTCTTTCATTACAGGAACACCGGGGCCGGCAGCATTGTACTCAGCACTTTGTGCGTACCAGCGCAGCAGCTCGAAGTGGCAAATGGCCCGCATAGCCAGCATTTCACCGCGCAGGCGGGTTTTCAGGTCCACATCGGCCTGCGTAGGAGTAGGCACAGGCACCATCAACTCCAGTACTCGGTTGGCGCGGTCTAATACGGCATACAGGTTGGTCCAGCAGCCACCGTTTTCACCATCACGCCAGTCTTGTGAGTCGTTTACGTAAGTCCAGTTAAACAGGATATTTCCCACGTTGCGGTATTCGGTACCGGTACCCAGGCGTACCTCATCGGTCATAAACGAACACAGGTAGGCAGGGCGGCGGCCAAGATAGGTGCCGTACACACCGTTAACGGCACTTTGTACATCAGCCATGTTGCTAATGGCAACTTCTGACGGTATCTGGTCTATAGGCTTCAGGTCGGTCAGCTTGTCTTTGCAAGAAGCAAGCCCCACCACCGCAAGCGCCATAAACAGTATTTTATTCAACTTCTTCATGTTTCTAAGTTTTTGATTTCGTCAATTAGAAATTCACGTCCAAACCAATGGTGTAGGTCTTGGGGTTGGGGAACTCGTAGGTGGCAATGTTGTTGCTTTCTTCGGGGTCAAATCCGGTCCACTTGGTCCATGTCCAGATGTTTTGACCTTGAGCCCACAGCCTGAAGCCATTGATGATTTTACCACTCTTGGTATTGAAGTTGTACCCCATCTGCAGGTTACGCCAGCGAATGAAAGAAGCATCGCGCACGTCTTTGCTCGAAAACTGACGCTGTGCAGTCATCCGTTGATAGTTCGTAATATCGCCAGGCTTGAGCCAGGAATTCAGCATTTCTACACGCTTGTTGAAGCCGGCGTTGCTGTTTGTGGTTTCGTAGAAGAACGATTCGTTGTTGAAACGGGATACATTTTGGGCGGTGGTAAACAAAGTAGATAACGAGAAGCCCTTGTAGCTAACATCGAGCGTGGCGCCGCCGGTAAATGAGGGGAGGAAGGTGCCAAAGCCAATGCGGTTGTTAGCAGCCGAATACTCGTTGGTAGGGTTGCCATACTTGTCGCTGTAGATAGGCAGTCCGCTATTGGGGTCAATGCCCAGGAAGCCCACCGTAAAATGTGAACCGTAGGGAATACCGGGCCGCAAAATGAAGGTACCCTGGGGTATTTCGATGTTGTTGCCTATGTCAAGAATCTTGTTTTTGAGGAACCCTCCGTTAACACCTACGGTTACAATCAGGTCGCGCTTGGCTATTACATCCACATCCACTTTAAAGTCAACACCGCGGTTGCGCATGCTGCCTACGTTGGTATTGTTGCTTGTGAAACCGGTTGTGCGCGAAAGCGGCTGGGCAATAAAGAGATTCTGAGACTCTTTGTTGTACCAGTCGACCTGCACACGGGCACGACGCTTCCAGAAGGCAAAGTCGATACCAATGTTGGTCATAATCTGACTTTCGAGCCTGTAATCCAGGTTGCCGGGTGATGTAGGCACAATGCCCGCGATACCCGCATAGGAGCTCACGCCGTAGGTAGAAATATAGCCGAAGTCGCTGGTGAATCCGTTGGTATTGCCAGATTCGCCATAGCTGGCACGTACGCGCAAGTCCTGCAGGAAATTCTGGTTTTCCATGAACTTCTCGGCCATTACGTTCCAGTTAGCGCCCAGGGTCCAGAACCAATTATCGCGGTTCGATTCAGGCACCTGAGAGGGAGCATCGTTACGCAAGCTACCCGATAAGGTGTATTTGCGCTTAAAAGTATAATCACCCACCAGGAAGGCAGAAGAGAGACCACTAATGGTTTTGCCACCGCCCACTGCGGGAATAAGCCCGTTGGCAGAAGAACCCGGCGTAATAGCTGCCGGTGTTTGGGGCAGTTTGGGGTTGAGGCCATACCCGGTAAAGCCGTTGTTACGAGCTTTATTGCGGATGCCCTCGTACATCAGGTTCAGGTTTAGCGCATGGTCGTCTTTGATTATCTTGTTATATGCAAAACCCGTGGTGGTTATCAGCTGCAGGTTTTCACTGTTGCCTTCGTTATAAAGGCCTTGTGCACCAATAGCCACCTGGCTGCCGGCAAAAGAAGTGGGATCTATCCAGCGGTAGCTGTTATTGTTGCGCCAGTCGACACCATTGGTGGTTTTAAACGACAACCCATCCCATATTTTGTACTGCAGGGTAATACCCAGCGTGCCTTTAAATTGGTTGATACCTGAAGTAGTGGTAAACAAACGATCATAAGCGTTAGCGCCTACTCGGCCTGCACCGGTAAGTGTCTTGCCATTATCATCTTGGAACCGGCGATATGGCAGGTCAAGGTAAGCTGCGGCAATTGGGTTAGCCAGGGCTACACCTGCTTCGCTTTCAATCCCGTTTTGCTGGCTCCATCCGGCAAATGCACGCACCTGGCCGGTTAGGCGGTCGGTTTTGAAGTCAACGTTGCCACGATAGGTGTAGCGGTTCAGGTTAGAACGGTGAATAACACCTTCCTGGCGGTACAACGACAGTGAGTTGTACACCTGAATTTTATCGGTACCACCCGAAGCGCTTACTTCATGCTGGGTAAAGGTGCCGCGACGGAACATGATGTCGGCCCAATCGGTATTGATTGCACGAACACTATCGAGCTGACGGGTAAGGTTGGCCTTTTGGGCATCGCTGAGATTTGCATTGGCGGGGTTATTGAGGCTCCAGTCCCATCCGGGGAAGCCTGCACCCAGGCCTGCGGGGCCCAGAAATTTCTCTTCATATTCAAGGCGCTGAGTAGTATTCATCAGGCTGAGGTTCCATTGGTTTGGCGGCTCGCTGTAGCCTGCCTGGCCTCGGTACTGGAACTTCATTTTGCCGGCACTACCTTTTTTGGTGGTAATTACAACAACACCATTGGCGCCACGGCTGCCGTACAACCCGGCTCCGGCGGCATCTTTCAACACGTCAACCGTTGCAAAGTCGTTGGGGTTGAGGGTACGGAACACAGCGCCCTCAATAGGTACACCGTCCAAAATGTACAGTGGGTCGCTGCCTCCACTGATAGATCCCACTCCACGGATGTTAACCCGTGCTGCGGCACCCGGCTGGCCCGAGCCAGAAGCGATATACAAACCCGGGGCACGGCCCTGCAGGATTTGCTCGAAAGAGCCGATAGGTACCTGCTCAATTTCTTTAGCCTGCACGCGGGCTACCGAACCAGTAAAGTCAGCCTTCTTTTTAGTGGCATAACCGGTTACAACAACGGCATCAAGATCGGAGGCTGCTGCTTCCAGCGAAACACTTACGGTGTTGGAGGCCCCCAGCGCAATACGCGAAGTTTGGAAGCCAATAAATGTTACTTCCAGGGCGGTAACGCCGGCGGGCACATTCAGCGAAAAGGCACCATCGTCAGAGGTACTCGTTCTCACCTGTCCTTTACCTACAGCGCTTACAGTAGCGCCTTTCAGCGGGTTGCCGCTTGCATCCTGTACGCGTCCGGTAATGGTGCGCCCCTGCGACCATACCTGCGTTGCCAACAGCAAAAAAGCCATCAGCATCACTGTCAAATTTCTCATACGCAATGGATTGGTTTTTATGATATAAAAAGTTCTGATTCCGATTCCACAATACTCAAGCCAAAGAGATTTCTTATCAATGCTCATAACAGCATTGTGAGAATTATTTAATCACAATAAAATGAAACGTAGCGGAACAAACAGCATGTTGAATTGTTCGTAACGTTTTCTCAAAAGCGCACAAATGTAGGGGGTTCAGGTTTTGATAACACCAAATTCATTTTTCAATAAGGCGTAGCTGGCTATTGATTTATAACCAATACGAATATTCAGTACCTCGTGTGCTTGGAAATGGTCTTAGCAACAATTTAAGACATTCAATTAACGGGTAATGCTGCAAAAGGAACTGATTGAATAGTTTGAGATTGAGCGATTACGTGCTTAATAAAATGTTAAAGCATAGTTTTAGGGAATCTTGCAAAGTCCGCCGATAATAAACCAGCGGCCATTGAAAGCGGTTAGAGCTTGCCTGAGTACAAATGCAACTCGTTTTGAACGCAGGCATGTGAATGGGCGTGCCGCGCATTTGCTCACACGGCAAATGGTGTTACCTGGCATATTGGTATTGTGGGGGCCATCGGCCTTACAAGGCGCTACATCCGAGGCCAGTAACAGTAGCAAGCCGCCACTACCTGCCATGAGAAAGGCCAGGCTTGGCAACAAACCATAGTGTCAGTCAAAGTCCTGCTGCTACCAAAGCTGAAAAATCACCCAAACCCTGTCAATGGTGCGCCTTATTGTCAACATTTATGCAGCCAGTAAGGCGTGTTCCTTTATAGCCTGTGGGAAAAAAATCCGTGGCAATCCGTTTGATCTGTGACATCCGTGTCCCACCATCCGCACCAATCCGTTCCATCAGTTCCATCCGTGTTCTATTCTTCTCGACATTTTGGTGGGGACCTCTCAACTGATCTATTCCATCACTTCTGACCAGCCTTAGGCCTCAAAAGCGCCAGCATAAGCACCGGCAAAAACACCAGGTTGGTAAAAGTGGCCACAAACAGGGTGAGCGAGGTAAGCCAGCCCAGGGCAAAGGTGCCTCCAAAGCTGCTAAACATGAAAATAACAAAGCCCGCCACCAGCACCAGCGAGGTATAGATGATGCTGATTCCCGTGCTGCGAATAGTGGAAACCGTAGTGGACAGTATATTGTAATGATGCTGCGGCAGATCCTGCTTGTAGTTCACCAAAAACCGGATGGTAACATCGATGGCGATGCCCAGGGCCACGCTAAACACCAGCACGGTGCTAGGCTTAAGAGGTACCCCGCTCCAGCCCATCACGCCGGCTGTAACCACCAGCGGTATAATGTTGGGTATAAGGCTACATACCAAAATGCGCAGGCTGCGAAACAGGTACAGCATGCTGGCTGCTATCAGCAAAAAGGCCCATAAAATGCTCTCTTTAAGCCCGTTGATGATAAAGCGGCTTCCCTCCAAAAAGGTAATGCTGCTACCGGTAAAATGAATATCGTAGGTGCTATCGAAAACGGCAGGTTGCCCAGGTGCGGGTGACGCCTCCACCAGATTGAACACCGTGTCGGCCTTCAGGCGCAGGCTGTCGAGCAGGTTGGCAAGGCGTACTGTTCCCACATCGGCCATGTTCAGGCTAATGCGTGCCCGTTGCCGCGTACTGTCGGCAAAAGTTTTTACGATACGGGCAAACTGGCTGGCCGTATCGCCACTACGGCCCTTCAGGTATGGGCCCAAAAACACCATGTCGAACTCGTTGGGCACTATGTAGCTGAGGCTGTCGTCGTCGTAATAAGCCTGCTTGGCAAACTTAAGGCCCTCTACCAGGCTCAGGGGGCGGGCAAAGCTGGGGTAGGCCTGCACCCACGACGAATACTCGTCGATTTTGGCAATGGTATTCAGGTCGCGGGTTACACCGTTTTTCTTCTTGGTGTCCACCACTATTTCCAGTGGCATTACCCCGCCAAAGTTTTTTTCAAACCACTTCAGGTCCAGATATATTTTATCGCCTTTGGGCAGGTCGTCCACAATATACCCTACCGACTTAAGCCTGAGGATGCCGGCAATCGAAAACAGTAGCAGCACACCGGTGAAAACGTAAATAATTTTTTTGTTATGCAATACCCAATATTCTATACGTACCAGTGAATCCTCCAGCAGGCGGTTGCGCAGGTAGCGGGTATGGCGCTCCTTGGGTGGCTTCAGGTAGCTGAGCATGGCCGGTATAAACAACAGGCTAATGAAAAACACCGCCATAATGTTGATGCCTGCCACCACGCCAAACTCCTTAAGCAATGCACTTTCGGTAAGGCCAAATACGGCAAAACCCACGGCGGCGGCAATATTGCAAAACAGCGTAACAATGCCCATTTTGCTCACCATATTCACCAGTGCCTGGTGTTTTAGTACTTCGGCCCTGGCCTTGTCTGTCACCATCTCGCCGTTGGTCAGGTCTTCCCAGCTGGTATGATACTTATTGAGAAAGTAAATGCAGTTAGGAATACCAATAACGATAATCAGCGGTGGTATAAGCGCATTGAGCAGGGTGATATTGAAGCCAAACAGGTGCATGGTGCCCAGGCTCCACACCACCCCCATGCCCACCACCAACACCGAAATAATGGTGGCCATAGCCGAGCGAAAAAACAAGATGAGCGTAATGGTGGCCAGCAGCAGCGAGCCAACCAAAAAATAATTCATCTCTCGCTTAAGCCTGTCGGCCACCTGGGTACGAATAAGGGGGAGGCCGCTAGCATGAGCCTGCAGGCCGGTGGCTTGCTCATACACGGCTATGGCATCTGTTATTTGGGCCACTGTAGCCGTGCGCTCTTTTTTGGCCAGCAAGTCCTTATTGATAGTAACACCCGCCAGGTAGGCATCAGAGGTGGGGTTGTGCATCAGGCCGCGGTAAAAAACTAGGTTTTCAAAGATGGCCCGGGCACTGTCCAGCGCTTCCTGTGTACGGAGGCTGTCGGCAAAAATGGGCAATGCTTTCAGTTGCTCCAGGCTATCGGCCTTCACCAGTTGCACTGCAGCGGGCACACTCAGCACGCCTTCTACCCCACTCACTTTTTTTATGATAGCCAGCATGTGCTTATATGCTGCAAAATGCTTTTGGCTAAAAAAATCCCGATCTTCCACACCTATTACCAGCACATTGCCGTCTTCGCCAAATTTCTTTTTAAAGTCGAGGTACTCCAGGTAGCGGGGGTTATCGGTAGGAATAGCCTTCGAAAACTCGTAGCCTATTTGCACTTTGGAGGCGTGCCAGCCCATAAAGGCTGTGGCAATTGCCAGTGTTACCAGGCCCGCAACACGGTATTTCAAAACTCTCTGGCCAATTTTATACCACATGCAAAACGTGTTTGTAAAAAAATGATGCCCCACCCGGGGTTCGTTTCAACGGGCGCAAAGAAAACCATTCTGGCACTAACAAAACCTGATGCAAGTTATTTTGACGGGCCAATACCCCCACCTTTGGGTTTCTTATCCGTTGCACCGCTTCCAATTATGGTACATACCACCCGCGGCATTGTATTGCGCACCACTGCTTTTGGCGATACCAGCCTGATTGCAACGGTGTACACCCGGCAGTTTGGCCTGCAGCAGTATATTATAAAAGGTGCCCGGCAAGGAAGCAAAAAAGGCCCCGGCAAGGCGGTTTTCTTTCAGCCGGCAGCCATGCTGGACCTGGTGGTGTACCACAACGAGCTGAAGCAACTGCAGTACATACGCGAGCTGAACTGGGCCGTAGTGTACGGCCAAATACTGCACATGTTGGGCAAAAACAGCGTAGCGGTGTTTATGGTGGAGCTGATAACCAAGTGCATACGGCAGCCCGAAGAAAACCCCGACCTGTACGACTGGCTCGAGGACCGTTTTGTACAACTGGACAGCTGCAGCAATGAAACGGCAGCCCGCTTTGCCATCCATTTTGCCTGGGCCCTGGCGGCAAGGCTGGGCTTTGCGGTAGATGGCAGCTACTCCGCCGACACCCCGGTACTCGACCTGCAAGAGGGCTGCTTTATAGCCGAAGCGCCCCAACATGGCCGCCACCTGAGCGGCATAGCAGCACAGCAGTGCAGCCAACTGATTAGTTTGCAAAGTGCCAACGATGCCGGCAATATAGCCCCTACCCGCCCCGAACGGAGGACACTGCTTAAGGCCGCCCTGCAATTTTACGAATACCATATACCCGACTTTGGCGCCATGAAAACGGTAAGTGTGCTGGAAATGATATTTTGAGCTGTTTACTTTGCCGCAACATGACCATCAGCGTTGTTACCCCCACCTACTACCGCCATGCCGAAGTACCCGGCCTGCTGAAAGCCCTGGCACAGCAAACCCTGCTGCCCCTGGAGGTGATATTGGTGGATGGCGCCCCGGTAGCAGAAAAACGCACCGAAGACTACCTGGCGGCGCATGCTGTTGATTTCCCCTTTGCTATCCGCTACATACGCCATAGCGGAGGAACGGCCATACAGCGCAACCGTGGCATAGATGAGGCCAAAGGCGATATCATCCAGTTTTTTGACGACGATGTACGCCCCGACCCGGGCTACCTGCAAGCGGTGGCCGATGTATTTGCAAACGACAGTACCGGCAGGCTGGGCGGGGTGGCAGGTTTCAGGCGCAATGCCTGGTTCGATGGTATGAGCACAGCCCGCTGGCGCTGGTACAAACGGCTGCGGCTGCTGAGTGTGTTCGAAGGCGGGCGCTACGACTACCACAATGGGTACCCCATCAACAACAACATGGTGCAGCCTTTTACTGGCACCCGCGCAGTAGACTTTATGACCACAGCCTGCAGCGCTTACTTACGCAAGGTATTTGGCGAAGGCCTGCGCTTCGATGCATTTTTTATAGGCTTTGGTGTACTGGAAGATGCCCACCTGAGCCTGAGCGCCAAAAGGCGGGGATGGCAACTGCTGCAGTGCGGCCATGCTACCGCAGTGGAACTCTCAAGCCCCTCGGGCCGCACCAGCCCTTACATTGTAGCAAGCCGCACCTGCTACAATTACTACTTCGTGTTCAAAAGCATCTGCGGGCCATTGACTGCCGGGCAGAAATGGCGTTTTTTCCGCTTTCAGTTGTTTGAACTATTCCGCGCATTGGGCAGTATGCTAAGCCACCCCGGCAGAGCAAGTTGGCTGTACTTTTGGGGCAAAGGGCATGGTATAGTGAAAACGCTGGTGAAGGGTTAGCGAACCTCGCTACAAAGGCTCTATCAAAAGGCCAAATCACAGCCTTGGTAACAGCCCCGGACCAAAGCGGTATGGAAAAAATGAAATTATATCATATATAAAATTTAATATTTGTATATGACCACTATGGCACAAGGGAGGTCCAAAGGTCCAAAGGACTCCTTGGGAGCCACAATGCCGAATTTTACTATATTCTTCTTAGTGAACGTTGTGCCTCCCGATAGTCCCGCATAGCTATCGGGATCGGGATTCGTGACTTTTTAAATAAATTCAAATTTTTCTTGAACGCTTTCTAGTTCTACACTACCGCACCACATAATCTTCGAAGCTACACTGCGGCCCGGATGAATGGGAATACCCAAGAGGGAAATTACATGGCAGGCTAACCGCTGAAATGCCACAACTGTATGACAAGGGAAGCAAAAAAGCAATTTCCGGAATCATATTCTGAGTACATTTGAGTATGGGCCTTAAAGACGCCATTACCAAGAACCGGGTATTATTTGAGCAGATTTGCCATAGCATGCTTTTTCAACGCTTTATGCGTTTGGCTCATCCCTCACCGATCGGTTCAACGAAGCCAAAAGCGATATTGACCTACTCGTTTCATTAGACCTGGCCGATCCTGTGGAGCGTGGCGAAATGCTCCTGTCGCTTTGGGAAGCCCTGGAACATTTCTTTGATGGCAAGGTTGACTTGCTGACCGAATCTTCTTTGAAAAACGCTCACCTGAAATCCAGTATAGACAAGGGAAAGACTTTGATATATGACGGAAAAACAGAAGAAGTATTTATCTGATATGGCTTACCCCATTGAACTGATCAGAAGATTCGAAAGCGACATTCAAACATTTGATCAATACTGCGCCGACCTTAAGACAAAGAGCGCTATTGAACGTCAGATTGCGATTGTTGGCGAGGCGCTTGCCAAATTTCTGAAAGAAGAAAATGCGCCGGCAATATCAAATAGCAAATAAATTATAAATCACCGTAACAGGCTGGTGCACGCATACCACAGCATCGACGACAGCATCATGTGGGCCATCCTGAAAGAATACCTGAACCCTTCCGCCCGGGAAATGAAACAGTGGCTTGAAAAATAGAAAGACTGCCTACTTCAGCACCTTCAATTTCACCAACTCCACGCGGTTGTGGGTAGCTTCCAGTATTTCAAACTGGTAATCGCCAATAATGATGTGCTCTCCTTTTTTGGGGAACGTGTCGTGATTGCCGATGATATAGCCACTCAGGGTTTCGGGGCTGCTGTCCGGGAAAGGAATGTCGTATTTTTCGGTAATGGCGTCCATCTCCATGCGGCCGCTGAAAACGTATTCGTAGTCGCTCACCTTTTGCTCGGTAAACACTTCGGTGTCGAACTCGTCGTGTATTTCGCCAAAAATCTCCTCCAGCAGGTCTTCCATGGTTACAATGCCGGCGGTGCCGCCAAATTCGTCCACCACCCAGGCTATGCTTTTGCGCTCGCGGCTGAACTTGCTGATCAGGTCGCTCACACTCATGGTTTCGGGCACCGTAGGTATAGGCAGCAGCACGTCGCTTATAGATGCGGGCTTTTTGAACATATCCAGTTGGTGTACATAACCTAGAATTGTATCAATATTGCCCTCGTACACCACTATTTTGCTCAGCTGGCTTTCTATCATCAGTTCCACCACCTCACTTACCGGCGCTTGCTTTTCTATGGCCACCACCTCGCGACGGGGCACCAGGCAACTGCGCACTTTCACGCCGGGCAGGCTGAGGGCATTCTCAAAAAGTTCCTGATTCAGATCCTGCGTTTCTTCGTCCATTTCGCGGGTTTGCATAAAATAATGCTCCAGGTCTATGCGGTTAAACGGGCGATTGTGCTCCTCTATCTGCAGGTTGAAAATATATTTGAGTATCCAGCCCGAA
>Ga0209594_1000841_pt1 | contig 16603 bp, 13 predicted proteins | sample AshMeaCrysSpring_FD_184126 | JGI IMG/M metagenome (GOLD analysis project Ga0209594, IMG submission 184126) | Groundwater microbial communities from Big Spring, Nevada to study Microbial Dark Matter (Phase II) - Ash Meadows Crystal Spring... | ecosystem: Environmental > Aquatic > Deep subsurface...
GCTGATGACGCTCGGGTCGCTGCTGCTGTTCCCGGCGTTCCTGCTGATGGCCCACACGCACCTCCCGCTCGGCGTTCCGGTGGCGCTGCTCGGGATCGCCTTCTCGCTCGTGCCCGCGATCCTCTGGCCGTCGGTGGCCTACCTCGTCGACGAGTCGCGGCTCGGCTCGGCGTACGCGCTGATGACCTTCTGCCAGCAGATCGGCTGGGCGGCCATGGCCTGGGCGATCGGCCGCGTGAACGATGCGATGGGTGCGAGCGCAGCCAACCCGGACGGCTACGACACGGGGATGTGGATGTTCGCCGCGTTCGGGTTCCTGGGGCTCCTGTTCTCGTTCCTGCTCTGGCGATCGGAGCGCGGCCCTGGCGGGCACGGCCTCGAGACCATCACCGCCAGGGGCGCGAGGTGAGGCGCGCACCCCTCGAGCCTAGGCCGGCGTCGGCGACGGCCAGCGACGATCTCGCCGAGTTCGCGCTGAAGGCGGTCGTTTCCGGCGCGCTGCTCGGCGTGGTGTTCGGCGCGGCCAACGCGTACCTCGGGCTGCGCGTGGGCATGACCGTGTCGGCGTCGATCCCGGCCGCGGTGATGACCGTGGCGGTGTTCCGCCTGCTGCGGTCGCGAGGCACGATCCTCGAGGCGAACCTGTCGCAGACGATCGGCTCGGCGTCGACCTCGCTCGCCACCGGCACGATCTTCACCATTCCCGCCCTGTTCATGTGGGGCATGGCGCCGCCCTACCTGCAGGTGGTCGTGCTCTCCTTCCTCGGCGCGGTGCTCGGCCTCGCGGCGATGATTCCGCTGCGGCGGATGCTGATCGTGCAAGCCCACGACGAGCTGCCCTACCCCGAGGGCACCGCCTGTGCGGAGGTGCTGCGTGCCACGACCGGCGGTTCGTCGGCCGGCGCCTGGATCTTCCGCGGCATCGCCGTCGGGGCCGGCGTGAAGCTGCTGCTGGCGCTCGCGTTCTTGCTGCCGCACCAGGTGCGGGCTGCCGTGCCAGGCCTCCCGAAGGGCGAGCTGGCGCTCGAACTCGCCCCCGCGCTCGTCGGCGTCGGCTACATCCTCGGGTACCGCCAGTCGGGCATCCTCGTGGCGGGGTCGCTCATCTCGGCCCTCGTCTTCACGCCGCTGATCGCGTGGCTCGGCGCTGCTGCCACCGCGCCGGTGTTCCCCGAGACCACGCGGCTCATCGCCGACATGAGCGCGAGCGACATCTGGGGCCGGTACGTTCGCTACATCGGCGCCGGCGCGGTGGCCGCGGGTGGAATCATCACGGTGCTCAAGGGGCTGCCGTCGATGGTCGGCGCGTTCGCGGCCGTGGCGCAGGGGGTGCGTGCGGGCCAGGCCGGTGCGACGGCCGGCGAGGTGCCTCGCACCGACCGCGACCTGCCAGGCAGCTTCGTGCTCGGTGCGATCCTGGTCGTGGTGCTCACGGCCGGGCTCGTCCCGGGGATCTTCGGCGGGAACATGGGAGCGCTACCGCGTGCCATCTGCGCGGCGGGCGTCGGCGTCTTCGGCCTGCTCTTCGTTGCGGTCGCCGCCCGCATCGTCGGCATCGTCGGCGTGTCGTCGCAGCCCACCTCCGGCGTGGCGCTCATCACGCTGCTCGGCATCGCGTCGCTCTTCGCAGCGGCCGGGTGGACCGACGCGGGCGCGCGTGCGGCCGTGCTCACCGTGGGCACCATCGTCGCGGTGGCGGCCTCGAAGGCCGGCGACATCTCGCAGGACCTCAAGACTGGGTTCCTCGTTGGCGCCACGCCCGCGCGGCAGCAGTTCGGACAGTTGATCGGGGCGAGCATCGCGTGTTGGGCCGTGGCGGCCACCGTGCTGCTGCTCGGCCGCGCGTACACGTTCGGATCGCCGGAGATCCCCGCGCCCCAGGCGACGCTGATGAAGACGATCGTCGAGGGCGTGCTCGCGGGGTCGCTGCCGTGGGCGCTCGTGCTCTCGGGCGCGGGCCTCGGCGTCGGGGCGTTCCTGTGCGGCATCTCGCCGCTCGCCTTCGCGATTGGCGTCTACCTGCCGCTGTCGAGCATGGCCCCGATCTTCGTCGGCGGGTGCGTGCGGGCGCTCGCCGACCGGGCACGCGCCACCGCGCTCGAGAAGCGGGCGCCCGAGGCGGGCGACGCGGGCGTTCTCGCCGCCTCGGGCCTCGTGGCCGGCGAAGGGCTGGCTGGCGTGCTCGTGGCGGGGCTCGTCGCGACGCAGGTGGCGCCGCGCTCGATGGCCCCCCGGATTGACGGCGTGCCGGGCGAGGCCGGGCTGCTCGTTGCGGTGCTGCTCGTGTGCTGGTTCCTGTATCGGGCGCGTGCGGGGCGGTGACGGCCGGCGGGGCCACCACCCTGCTCAGGGGCTTCCGAGCGCAGCCGAGGGGCGACGGGCGGCGCGAAACGGCCGCGGCCGCCAGCCCGGGCCTACTTCCCGGAAGCGCCCGTGGCGGCCATGACGGGCGCCGTCGGCCTGCGTCCGCCGCCGAGCTTCGCCCACATGAACAGCACGTTACCGTCCTTCCCGGCGCCCGGGATGTAGGTGCCCTGGATGGCTACGGGACCGCTCTGCAGCGAGAACACGGGCAGGACGCCGGGCAGCGGGATCCAGTTGAAGTCCGACCGCATGGTGACGAACGCCGTGTAGCCCAGCCCGACGTTGAAGGACGGCGACCCCCAGTTCTTCACCCAGGCGTAGCCCAGAAACGGCTCGGGGTCACAGTGGGAGTCGAGGAACAGCATGGGGGCGAGCCCGCGCCAAGTGCCTGTCTGACTGAAGAGCCCGCGGCCGACGCCGGCGCCCATCGGGTACTGGCAAAACTCCTCGATGCGCTCCTCGGTGTACCAGAACGGCAGATGGTAGGTCAGGAACGGAACGTAGATCTCGGTGCTGCCGTCCTTCCACACCGTGCTGAACTCGTGCTTGACCTTGGCGAACCATCCCTGTGGTGCCGGCTCGGCCACTGGGGTCGGCGGCGCATCCTCGGCTGTGGCGGCCGCCGCCGTGGCTGGCGCCACGGCCGGGGTGACCACGGGCGGCGCCGTGGCCGAACCTGTGCCGGGAAGCGGCGTTGAACTCGAGCCGGGCGCGTCCTGCGCCGAGGCCGGCGCCCCGCGGAGTGACACGAGCGCAATCAGCAGGAGAGCGGCAGTACGGGCGGTCATCGAACAGGCAAGGGCAAGTGACGACGAGGACTGGACGGCCGTGCGGTACAGCTGTGCAGATCAACCACCGGAAACGCCAGATTATAGCCCGGCTCGGCGGCCACCGACGAGGCGCGCGCCACCCTCGACCGCGCGTATGTCTTCGATCCGGAGCGCGAAGGGCGCCTGCAGGGCGTCTCCATGCGCGGGATGCGGCCGCCGCTCGTGTTCGTCCCGGTCGCGGAGGACCGGTTCGCCTCGTGGGACGGCGGCGTGTCGCCGTCGCGGCCGCTCGTGTTCGGGCGCGACGCGCGTGGGAACACGATGCTGGCGCTGGGGGAGGGAACGGGGGCGGTGACGGCTGTCGGCGACGCACAACGCTGAAGCGCCGTGCCACGACACCGAACGCCGAGCCCCGACACGCCAGGCACGGGGCCCCGACAGGGTTGCTACAATCCCCGTTGCCCTTTGGAGGTTGCCCTATGGTTGAGAGCCTGTTCCGTTGCGCCGGCCGCCACGCGGTGCTCGCCGCGTTCACGCTCGCCGCGCTTGCGCCGGCCGCCCTCGCCCAGAACGGCGTCATCGACATTCCCTACAAGAAGTTCGTCCTGCCCAACGGCCTCACGCTGATCGTCCACGAGGATCGCAAGGCGCCCATCGTCGCCGTGAACGTCTGGTACCACGTCGGGTCGAAGAACGAGAAGCCGGGCCGCACCGGCTTCGCGCACCTCTTCGAGCACCTGATGTTCAACGGCACCGAGCACTACAACGACGACTACTTCAAGGTGCTCGAGCGCATTGGTGCCACGAACCTCAACGGCACCACCAACACCGATCGCACCAACTACTTCCAGAACGTTCCCACGAGCGCACTCGACTCGGTGCTTTGGATGGAATCCGACCGGATGGGCCACCTGCTCGGCGTGATCGACCAGGCCCGGCTCGACGAGCAGCGGGGTGTCGTGCAGAACGAGAAGCGGCAGGGCGACAACCAGCCCTACGGCCGTTTCCGCTACGCCCTCTTCGAGGGCCTCTTCCCGACGGGTCATCCCTACGCGTGGTCCACCATCGGGTCGATGGAGGACCTCTCGGCCGCCAGCCTCGAGGACGTCAGGGAGTGGTTCAAGAGCTACTACGGTGCGGCGAACGCCGTGCTGGTGGTCGCCGGCGACATCGACGCCGAGACGGCGCGGACGAAGGTGGAGCAGTACTTCGGCCACATCCCCGCCGGGCCGGCCGTCACGCGGATGGAGGCGTGGGTGCCCCGGCGCAGCGTCGAGTCGCGGATGCGCATGGAGGACGAGAAGGCGCCGCAGGCCCGCTTCGTGAAGGCGTGGGTGACGCCGCAGGCCGGCACCGCCGATGCGGACTACCTCGACATGGTGGCGTCCGTGCTCGCGTCCGGCAAGACCTCGCGGCTCTACAAGCGGCTCGTGTACGACGAGCAGATCGCCACCGACGTCTCGGTGTTCGCCATGTCGATGGAGCTGGCGGGCGTCTCGGCGATCCTCGCCGACGCGCGTCCGGGCGGCGACCTCGCGCGCATCGAGAAGGCGGTGAACGAGGAACTCGCCCGCCTCCTCGCCGACGGCCCCACGGCGGAGGAACTCGAGCGGGTGGTTGCGCAGCGGCGCGCCGCCTTCGTGCGCGGCGTCGAGCGGATCGGCGGGTTCGGCGGCAAGTCGGACGTCCTCGCGCGCAGCGAGGTGCTGCTCGGGTCGCCCGACGCCCACAAGGTGACGCAGCAGCGGCAGCTCGCCGCCACGACAGCCGACCTGAAGGGCGCGGCCACGCGTTGGCTGAGCGACGGTGCGTTCGTCCTCGAGATCGTCCCCTATCCGAAGTACCAGACGAGCACGAGCACGGTCGACCGGACGACGCTGCCCGAGGCGGGGGGGCCTCCGGCGCCGGTCTTCCCGGGCTTCACGCGCACGACGCTGCGCAACGGCTTGAACGTCATCGTCGCCGAGCGCCACGCCGTCCCGCAGGTCACGCTCAGCCTGATCGTGGACGCCGGGTTTGCCGCCGACAAGGGTGTCGGGGCCGGCACGGCGGGCTTCGCCCTCGACATGATGGACGAGGGCGCTGGCACACGGAACGCGCTGCAGATCTCCGACGAGCTGGCACGACTCGGGGCCAGTCTGTCGTCCGGATCCAGTCTCGACATCTCGACCGTGTCCCTTTCCACGCTGAAGAGCAGCCTCGACCCCGCGCTTGCCCTGTACGCGGACATCGTGCTCGCCCCGACGTTCCCGGCCGACGAGCTCGAGCGGCTGCGGCCGCGCCGGCTCGCGCAGATCACGCGCGAGCCCTACCGCCGTGGGGTACCGGCTCATGCCGCGGCTCATGTACGGCGACGGACATGCCTACGCCGTTCCGTTCACGGGGACGGGCACCCTCGCCACGGTGGCGTCGCTCACCCGCGAGGACCTCGCCGCGTTCCACCGCACCTGGTTCAAGCCGAACAACGCCACGCTGATCGTGGTGGGTGATACGACCCGTGCGGAAATCGTGCCGAAGCTCGAGACGTTGTTCGGCGCGTGGACGGCGGGCGAGGTGCCGAAGAAGAACATCGCAACGGTGAACGTGCCGGTGCGACAGGCCGTGTACATCCTCGACCAGCCGGGGTCGGTGCAATCGGTCGTCTTCGCCGGCCACGTCGCCCCGCCGAAGGGCGCCGCCGGCACCCTGGCCCTCGAGACGCTCGACACGCTGCTCGGCGGCACCTTCACCTCGCGGATCAACATGAACCTGCGCGAGGACAAGCACTGGTCCTACGGCGCCAGCTCGGACCTCACCGACGCCCGCGGGCAGCGGCCCTTCCTCGTCACGGCACCCGTTCAGGCCGACAAGACGAAGGAGGCCATGCAGGAAGTCGCGAAGGAGCTGCGGGCCATCACGAGCAGCCGCCCTGCGACGGCCGACGAAGTCGACAAGGCGAAGAAGTCGCTCACGCTCACCCTGCCGGGCCGCTGGGAGACGGCGGGCGCCGTGGCGGGCTCACTGGCGGAAATGGTGAACTTCGGCTATCCCGACGACCACTTCGCCACCTATGCCGGACGTATCAATGGGTTGACCCAGGACCAGGTGCAGAAGGCCGCGGCCAGCATCAGGCCCGACGGGCTCGTGTGGCTCGTGGTGGGCGACCGCGCGAAGATCGAGGCCGGCATCCGCGAGCTGAACCTCGGCCCGGTCCAGGTGATCGACGCCGACGGGGTTCTCATCCCTTGATCACGCCCATGGGCCGGAGGCGCGCGACCTTGCGGGCGAGCCCGGCGCCGTGCACCACGTCGATGACGGCGTCCACGTCCTTGTAGGCCTCGGGCACTTCCTCGAGGATGCCGTCGCGCGTCTCGCTCCGCACGATGATCCCATCGGCCTCGAGCGCGCGCGTCACGCTCTTCACGTCGCGGCCGCGCCGCGCGGCCGTGCGTGAGAGCAGGCGCCCCGCGCCGTGGCACGTGGTGCCGAAGCTCTCGCGCATCGCGCCCTCCTCGCCGGCCAGCACCCACGACGCCGTGCCCATGCTGCCCGGGATGAAGACCGGCTGCCCGTACGGACGGTAATCGGCCGGCACCTCGGGGTGGCCCGCCGGGAAGGCGCGCGTGGCGCCCTTGCGGTGCACGAGCACCCTGCGCGGCGTGCCGTCGACGACATGTGTTTCGAGCTTCGCGATGTTGTGGCACACGTCGTAGATCACCTCGAGCCGCGTCCCCTCGCCGAACACGGTGGCGAAGGCCTTGCGGACGAAGTGCGTGATCCCCTGGCGGTTGGCCCAGGCGAAGTTGGCCGCCGCGCGCATCGTGGTGAGGTAGTGCTGCCCTTCGGCCGAGCGGGCCGGCACGCACGCCAGCTGCCGGTCGGGCACGGCGATCCCGTGCCGCGCCATGGCGCTCCCCATCACCTTCAACGCGTCGGTGCACACCTGGTGGCCGAGCCCGCGCGACCCGGAGTGGACGAGCACCACTACCTGCCCCTTCCGCAGGCCGAACGCCGCGGCCGTCCGCTCGTCCTCGACGCGTTCCACGTACTGGATCTCGAGGAAGTGGTTCCCGCTGCCGAGCGTGCCGATCTGCGGCAGGCCGCGTTCCTTCGCACGCGGGGACACGGCGTTCGGATCGGCCTCGTCGAGCGCCCCGCCGGCCTCGGCGAATTCGGCGTCGCGTGCGGTGCCGTAGCCGTGCGCCACCATCCAGCGCGCGCCCTCCACGAGCACGCGGTCGAGGTCGGCTGGCTTCGCCTTCACGAACCCGGATCCGCCGGTGCCGCACGGTACGTCGCGGAACATCTGCTGGACGATCTCGCGCAGGCGCGGCTGCACCTCGCCACGCGTGAGCGTGGTCCGCAGCAAGCGCACGCCGCAGTTGATGTCGAACCCCACGCCGCCGGGCGACACGACGCCGTGCTCCGCGTCGATGGCCGCCACGCCGCCAATCGGGAACCCGTAGCCCTGGTGGATGTCCGGCATGGCCAACGCGGCGCCGACGATGCCGGGGAGCGTGGACACGTTGACGGCCTGCTCGAGGGAGAGGTCCTTCGCCACCTGCTCGACGATGGCGCGGCTGGCGAAGACGAGCACGTCGGCGCGCATGTCCGCGGCGGCGTTGCGCGGGATCCGCCAGCGGTACCGATCGACCTGTTCGAGGCGGGGGTGGGGCATCGCGGCCTCGTCGCCGGCCCTGAAGGGCCGGCGCTCCATCTGTCGCCGATCGCCAATCGAGAGACGGAGCCGCGCGCTGTCGGGGCGCGCTGGCGCCGTGGGCCTTCAGGCCCGCGGCTCAGATGTCCAGGAACACCGTCGCGTTCCACTCGTCGGCGATCAGCTGCACCTCGAGCCGATGATACGTCACGGCCTTCACGATGAGTCGCCACGGGTGCCGGGGCGGGTCGCGGGGTTCGCCGTGCAGCGTGGCGTGCAGGGCCGCCGGTCCGGTCATCCGTACCTCGGTTCGGGTGGCCACGAAGTGGCCGGTGTCCATGAGGTAGAGCAGCTCGGACAGGAAGTCGACGAGCAGCGACGGAAGGTCGTCGCTCTCGAGCTCGACGGCGATGGTCTCGCGCTCGGCGATTGGAGCCGGCTCGAGCGCCACGCTGTAGAGCGCACGCGCCGCCTCCGCAAACAGGGCGGGCAGCGTCGCGGCCCTGACCGTGAAGCCGATGTCGGCGGGGTGGTCCAGGATCTCGATGCTCACCTGCGCGGGCTCAGGCTGAAGATCTCCAGCCGGTTGCTGGCCGACGGGTTCTGGGGCGACGGTCCCGTGCCGAGTACGACCACCCCGCCGGGGATGCCGTGGCGGTCGAGGACCTGCCGCGCGTAGGCCTTCCAGTCCTCGGGGGACTCGGCCTCCTCGACCGGGAACACGCCGTAGGACAATTGCAGGTGCTGCGCCGTGCGCGGGTCGGGGCACACGGCCACGATCCAGGCCGGCAGGCGACGGGCCGACAGGCGGCGGGCCGAGGCCCCGCCAATCGTCGGAGCCAGCACGAGGGCAGGAGAGAGCCGGCGGACGGCCGACTCGATGCTGGCGAGGATTGCGTCGAGCATGCGCAGGTCATCGGATCCAACCGGCGCAAGGCCCGCGTCGGCGGCCGCCGCAGACACCGTGCGGATGGCGGCGCTGGCCTCCCACCCGCCAGGGGCCGCGGTGGACACCGGGCGGAGGGGCTCGACGGCGCTCGCGATCCGAGCGAGCATCGCCACGCTGTCCACCGGGAAGCGTCCCATGGCCGACTCACCCGAGAGCATCACGGCATCGGTGCCGTCGAGGATCGCGTTGGCCACGTCGGTGGCTTCTGCCCGGGTGGGCCGGCGGCTGGCGGTCATCGACTCCAGCATCTGCGTGGCAGTGATCACCGGTTTCTCGCGCCGGTTCGCCTCGCGCAGGACCCACTTCTGCACGACGGCGATGCGCTCGATCGGGATCTCCACGCCGAGATCGCCGCGCGCCACCATCACGCCGTCGGCGGCGTCGAGGATTGCGTCGAGGTTGTCGAGCGCTCGCGACCGCTCGAGCTTGGCGATGACCATCGGCCGGTGGCCGTGTGCGAGCGCGGCTGCCCGCACGGCCTCGACGTCGGCGGCCGACTCCACGAACGACTGGGAGATGAATTCCACATCGTGCGAGAGGGCGAAGGCGAGGCACTCCGCGTCGCGCTCGGTGAACGCCTGGAGCCCGAGCTCGATGCCGGGCAGGTTGAGCCCCTTCCGGGACCGCAGCTCACCACCCACGACCACGGCGCACTCGACGTCGTTGCCGCGCACGGCCCTGACCTCGAGCTGGATGATGCCGTCGTTGAGGAACAAGGCATCGCCGGGCCGGACCGAGGTGGCCAGTCCCGTGAAGCTCACCTCGAGCCGGCCGCCCGGCTCGTACACGACCCGGTCCGTCGTGAGCGTGAGCGGGTCGCCGGCCTGCAGCGTGACCGGCTCGGCCGCCACCTTGCCCACCCGCATCTTGGGGCCCGACAGGTCGGCCAGCAGCGCCAGGCGGCGGCCCGCGGCCCTGGCGGCGGCGCGCAGCCGCGCGATCACCCGCCCGTGCGTCTCGAAGTCACCGTGGGAGAAGTTCAGCCGCGCAATGTCCATCCCGGCGCGGACCATCGCCTCCATGACCTCGGGGGCCTCCGAGGCCGGTCCGATCGTGGCCACGATTTTCGTCTTGTGATCGGGGAAGGGCATCGCGGGCAACCCCAGCCGTAACGCGAAAACGGAGTGTGAAACGACGTGCCCCGCCGCGTGGCAGGCGTCAGGATTATAGGCACGGGTGACCGCTGGCGCCGCAGCCCTGTCAGGGCCATGGGCGGCCGGCTCGTGCTATTGTGATCTTCCGCCCCCGTCGGCCTCGCCCCGCGAGGGACTCCGTATGCTCTCGACCAATCTCGTCCGGATCATCGAAACCCACGCCGAGGAGCTCACGCGCGAGCTGCTCGACGACCTGTCCCGGAACCCCCGCACGCCCTCGTTCCACACCATGCCGCGCGAGGAGCTGCAGCAGCGGGTGCACGACCTCTACCAGCACCTCGGCACCTGGCTGGGCGAGCAGAGCGAGGAGGCGGTCGAGCGCACCTACACGGAGGTCGGGCGGCGGCGGTTCTCCGAGGGCGTGCCCCTGGCGGAGTCGTTCTGCGCCATGCTGCTCACCAAGGAGCACCTGCGCAGCTATCTCCGGCGCGCCGGCGCCCCGCACTCCGCGCTGGAACTGCACCGCGAAGTGGAGATGAACGTCCAGCTCGGTCACTTCTTCGATCGCGTGATCTACCACACGGTGCTGGGATACGAGCGGGCCCGCGCGGAGGCCGGGCACACCCCATCGGCGCGACCCTAGCGTCCCGCGCCGGCATGATCGCTTGGGTGCGCGCCTGCTCGCGGCCGCTGTGGCTGCTGGCCGCCTGGGTGCTGCTGAGCGCCGCCACGCGCTGGCTCGCGTTCCTCGTCCCCCTCCTCGACATCGACGAATCCGCCCACATCGTCGGGTCGTGGGAGGTGCTGCGGGGCGGGCTGCTCTACACCGACTTCGTCAACAACAAGCCGCCGCTGCTCTACGCCTACTACGCGCTTGCGCAGGCGGTGGCCGGGCCCACGTTGATCGGCGTGCGGGCGGTCACGACGCTCCTCGTCGTGCCGCTCACCGCACTCGCCGTGTCGGCCTGGTACGGCCAGACGCGGCGCGGCGTGCTGGCGGCGGTTGCGTACCTCGTGTTCAGCGCGGCCTTCCTCGCCCACGACATGCTGGCCAGCAACACCGAGGTGCTGATGATGCTGCCGGCGGCGTGGGCCGCGGTGGTGATCGGGACGAGCGACCGGGCACGACAGGCGTGGAGGGCGGGGCTGGCCGGGGGCCTCGTTGGGATCGGCGTGCTGTTGAAGTACCAGGTGGGCACCTGGCTGCCGGCCATGGCCATCGCCGTGGCCTGGGATCACTGGCGCCGCGGCGACCCGTTGCGCGGCGTGGGGCAGGCGGGCTGGATGGGCCTCGGCTTCGCCCTGCCTCTCCTCGCCACGTGGGCGTGGTTCCGGGCGCAGGGCGGAGACGAGGCCCTGCTCTACTGGACCCTGGGCAACAACCTGCAGTACACGGCGAACCCCATCGAGTGGGCGGAGGCGGGGGAGCGCGCGCTTGCGAACCTCGTGCCGTTCCTCCTCGTCACGGCGCCGCTCTGGTGGGGCGCGTGGCAGGTCGGCGACACCGACGAACCCGAATACCGGCACATCCTCGTGCTGGCGCTTGTCGTCGCGTCGGTGCCGCCCGCGCTGCTGGGTCTCCGGTTCTACCCGCACTACTTCATCCAGTGCTACGTGCCGCTGGCCCTCGCGGCGGCGCCGTGGCTGGACCGCCAGTTCGCCACCCGGCCCGTTCCGCGCGCCGCGCGCGTCACCCTGGGGTGGGCGCTTGTCGCCCTGCTGGCGTTCATGGCCGCCAACGCGGTCCTGTACCTGGGTGGCGCGCGCGTGTATCGCGAGACCGACCCCGTCTACGGCGCGGTGGCGTACCGGCTGCAGGCCGACCCCTGCGCCCCGGGCGCGACGCTGTTCGTGTGGGGATACGCGCCGCCGTTCTACTATCTCTCCCGGATGCCGGCCGCGAGCCGCTTCGTCGTGATGGCGCAGTCGCGCCTCACGCCCTACGTCTCGGGGAACCGCGCGAGCCTGCGCCGCGCCGGCGAGGCCGACCCGGCCGTCGTGCCGGCGCACTGGGACTGGCTGATGGGGGACCTGGAGCGCCGCCGCGCGACGTTCGTGCTCGACGTGGCGCCGGCGGGGCTCTACGGCTGGAACGACTTCCCCATCTCCGACTATCCTCGTCTGCGCGACTATCTCGCCTCGCACTTCGAGCACGTCGACACCGTGCAGCGCGTCCGCATCTTCCGGCGCGTGGGCTGCGCGGCGCGCCGGCCTTGACGGACCGGCGCCCCGAGCGTTTGACTGATCGAGCCCCGGGCCTTCAGACCCCGGGAGCCACGGTTCGAGAGTCCACCCATGTCCCGATTCGCCATCCACACCCTGGGTCCCTGCACGCACGACTCGCCCCTGCTGGCGTACCGCGATCGTACTGGCGACACCATCCAGTTCGTGAGCGACGCCGCGCGCATCGTCTCGAACCACGATGCGTCGCACCTCGTTCGGGCCGCCGCCGACGGGCAGCCGTTCGACTCGCTCGAACTTGCGGGGCCGCGCCGGCGGATCTTCTTCGACCCAGCCCGCACGGGCGTCGGAATCGTCACCTGCGGCGGTCTCTGCCCCGGGCTCAACAACGTCATCCGGGCCCTCGTCATGGCCGCCGAGTACCAGTACGGCGTGCGCCGCATCTTCGGGTTCCGCTACGGCTTCCTCGGGCTGGCGGACCCCAGCCTCGCCGTGCCGCTCCGCGCGCAGGACGTGGCCGAGATCCACCATGCCGGCGGCACCATCCTCGGGTCCTCGCGCGGGCCGCAGGACCCGGCGCGCATGCTCGACCGCCTGTGCGAGCTCGACGTCCAGGTGCTGTTCGTCATCGGGGGAGACGGGTCGATGCGGGGCGCGCTCGCGATTGCCGAGGAGGCCCGCCGCCGCGGTGTCGCGCTCGCGGTGGTCGGCATCCCCAAGACGATCGACAACGACCTGCTCTACATGGACCAGAGCTTCGGGTTCGCCACGGCGTTCGCCGAGGCGGTGGACGCCGTCGGTGCCGCTCACCGCGAGGCCCAGGGCGCGCCCAACGGCATCGGCCTCGTCAAGGTGATGGGCCGCCACTCCGGCTTCATCGCCTGCGCGGCCACGCTCGCCTCGGGCGACGTGAACTACACCCTGATCCCCGAAGTGCCCTTCTCGCTCGAGGGCCCGCACGGTCTGCTCGAGAGCCTCGGCCGGCGTCTGGCCGAACGACAGCACGCCGTGATCGTCGTGGCGGAGGGCGCCGGGCAGGAGCACTTCGGCGAGGACGCCGGGGGGCGCGACGCTTCGGGCAACGTGCGGCTCCAGGACATCGGCCCGTTCCTCGCGCGCCGCATCACCGACCACTTCACGGCCGAGGGCCGCGAGGTCACGCTCAAGTACATCGACCCGAGCTACATCATCCGGAGCGTGCCCGCCAACCCCGGCGATGCGGTGTTCTGCTCGATGCTGGGGTTCTCGGCCATGCACGCCGGGATGTGCGGCAAGACCGAGATGGTGGTGGGCTCGTGGCACCGCACGCTGGCGCACGTCCCGATTGCCGAGGCCGTCGCCGCGCGCAACCACGTGGACCCGACGGGGCCGCTGTGGCTCGCCGTGCTGGCAACGACCGGCCAGCCCCTCGCGTTCCAGGACCTGCCGGGGCCGCGCCCGACGACGTGACCCCGACCCCGGGCCTGAAGGGCCGCGGCTCCCGTCAGTCCTGCTCAGCCATCAGAATCCGCTTGGCCTCCTGCAGGTCCTTCTTCTGGGCCTCGGTGACGTCGGGGTACTTCAGCTTCAGGTCCTTCATCGTCTTGTAGACGATGGCGGCCACGGCCAGACGCATGAACCACTTGTTGTCGGCCGGGATGATGTACCAGGGCGCCCACTTCGTGCTCGTGCTCGTGAAGGCGTCCTCGTAGGCCTTCATGTAGTCCTTCCAGTGCGCCCGCTCCTTCGCGTCGGTCGCCGAGAACTTCCAGTTCTTCTCCGGGTTGTCGATCCGCTCGAGGAAGCGCTTCTTCTGCTCCTTCTTCGAGACGTTCAGGAAGAACTTCAGCACGATGATCCCGTTGTCGACGAGGTAGCGCTCGAAGCACCTGATCTGGTCGTAACGCTCGTCCCAGATGTCCCTCTCCTGCTTCTTGTTCTCGGGCAGTTGCTGGCTCTTGAGGATCTCGGGGTGTACGCGCGCGACCAGCACTTCCTCGTAGTAGGAGCGGTTGTGGATACCGATCCGGCCACGCTCGGGCAGGGCTTTCATCGACCGCCACAGGTAGTCGTGGTCGCGCTCCTCGGCCGAGGGCGCCTTGAAGCTCCACACCTGGCAGCCCTGCGGATTGATGCCCGACATCACGTGCTTGATGGTGCCGTCCTTCCCGGCCGCGTCCATCGCCTGGAAGATGATCAGGATCCCGTAGGTGTTCTGCGCGTACAGCTTGTCCTGCTCGGCGGCCAGCTCCTCGACGCCGCGCTGCAGCAGCTCCCCGGCCTTCTTCTTGTCGAGGCCGCCGGTGAAGTCCGGGTCGTAGCCGTCGAGGGAGACTTTCTTCCCGGGCCTGGCGATCACTTTGTCGATCAGCTTGTCGATGGCTTTCATGCACGGCCTCCAGCGGCTCGGCGCCAGAACGGGTGGGTTGCGCGGGTAGCAAGTCTACACCGTTTGGGGGCCCGCCTCAGCCGGAACCGGAGCACTCCCGGTACGCCCGCCAAGGGCTATGATGGCCAGCGATGGTCACGGCCCCACCGGCGTTCGCGGCGCGAGGCGGTCTCGTCAACCGGAGGCTTCTCGCTGCGCTTGCCGCCGCCAGCCTCGGGTTGCTGGTGGTGCCAGAGCCGCGCCTGCAGGCCAGCTCTGCCTGCCAAGTGGCCTCCGCCGCGGTGCCCGCCGCCGCCCCCGGAGCGCAACCTCCTGGACCGGCACCCTCTCCGCTGTGGCCCGAGGAGGCGGCGCTCGCCCAGGTGTCTCCCGAGTTGCTCGAGCAGCTGCGGTCCGACCCCTACGTCTACTTCCGCTTCATCAATCGCCAGTGGACCCGGCGCGTGTGCGAGCGGTTCACCGACGTGATTCCCAGCCTGGCCACGGTGCGGTTGCATGGCGACGCCCACCTCGAACAATACGCGTACACCGATGTCGACCGGGGGCTCGACGACTTCGACGACTCGGCAACAGGTCCGTCCGTCGTCGATGTGTCCCGGTTCCTGGCCTCGGTGGACCTCGTCCTGCGCCGGCACGGCTGGAGCGGCGCCTACCCGACCGCCGCTGAGGCGTTCCTCGCGGGCTACCGCAAGGGGCTGACGGTGGAAGGGTACCTTCCGCCGGACCCCGCCATCGTGACCCGCCTGCGGCAGCGGCCGCGCCGGGACACGATTGCGTTCCTGCAGTGGGCCGACTCGCTGATGATCCCGATCGTCGGCGATGCGGCGAGGCTGCTGCCGACCGTTGAGGCGGCGATCGACGAGTTCGCCAGGCGGATGCGCCCCGGCCTGCCGCAGGACTACTTCCGGATCAAGCGTTCGGGCTACCTGAAGATGGGCGTGGGCAGCGCGCTCACGACCAAGGTGCTCCTCCGGGTCGAAGGCCCGAGTTCGGCCGCCGAAGACGACGTGGTGATCGAAGCGAAGCGGGCGAGCAGCCTGGGCGGCGTGCCGTGCCTCACGGTGCCGCCCGCGGCCGAGGCCGTCCGCGTGGTTGCCGGCACCCGGCAGATCGGTCGCTTGCACAATGAGGTGCTCATGGTGCTGCCGAAGCTCGGGGATGCCGGGTTCGGCACGTGGTGGGTGCGGAGCTGGTCGCCGTCCTACGTGGAAGTTGACATAGACGACTACGTCTCGCCGAACGAAATCGTGGAGGTGGCCCACGACGTCGGCGCGCAACTCGGCAGCCGCAATCTCAAGGACGACAGCCCGCAGGCCCAGGCCCAGGGACGTCGTGCCGAAGGGCAGACGGTTGAACAGATGGAGCGGCGGATCCGCGACCGCGTGGCCGACCTGACGGCGGAGCTGTTCGAGGCCTGGAGCCGGTTCCGCTCCCAGCCGGTCCCCTGAGCTGCGCTACAATCCCGAGCCACGCGTCACTTGGCCTTCATCTGGGATACCCCCATGGCTGACTCCTACCGCATTGCTGTCGGGCGCCACGCCACGCTCCTGGTCTGCCTCCTCCTCGCGCCAGCCTGGGCTCCGGCCGCGGCCGCGCAGGAGACGCGCGCCGAGCTGATCGCGGCGGCACAGGCGGAGAAAGCGACCCGACTCGCACCCTACACGCCGGGCAAGGCCGAGGAGGTCTTCACCCGGTGGAGCACGAAGCTGCTCGGTGGCGGCAGTGGCTTCTATCCGTACTTCGACAGCGTCTACTCGGGTGGCGGGTTCACGCTCGGGGCGGGCTACCGGCAGTTCCTGGGGGATCGCACGACCTGGTTCACGCAGGGCCTCTACTCGATCAGCAGCTACAAGCTGATCGAGACCGGCCTCTCCTCACCGGGGCACCTGAGCGGGCGCGCCGGCTACCAAGTCCTGGCCGGCTGGCGAGACGCCACCCAGGTGGGCTTCTACGGCCTCGGCATGGACACGGACCCCGACGACCGGACGAACTTCCGGTTCAACGAGACCTACGCAGGCGTCGAGGCGGTGTTCCGGCCGGCCGGGGTCGCGGTGCTGCGGGGCGCGTTCTTCTACGACGACTACGACACGAAGCCGGGCGAGGGGAGCTACCCCTCCATCGAGGAGATCTATGTCGAACCCGGCGAGGCGCCAGGCCTCGGGGCCGACCCCACGTTCCTCCACACGACGGCGGCCGCCGGTATCGATTGGCGCCCCAACAGCACGATCAGCTTCCGGCCCT
>Ga0209594_1000842_pt1 | contig 16583 bp, 9 predicted proteins | sample AshMeaCrysSpring_FD_184126 | JGI IMG/M metagenome (GOLD analysis project Ga0209594, IMG submission 184126) | Groundwater microbial communities from Big Spring, Nevada to study Microbial Dark Matter (Phase II) - Ash Meadows Crystal Spring... | ecosystem: Environmental > Aquatic > Deep subsurface >...
TCTTCAAGCAATACTACCGGAAAAACAATCGAGTCGCCGTCTGAAAAAGCTGTGCAACTGCAGAGAGTTCAAAATTAATGATTATCTTCATAAAGCATCTCGCTTGGTAATCAACACTCTAATCCATCACCGAATCGGGACTCTGATTCTTGGCAAAAATCCGGAGTGGAAACAAGAAATTAACTTGGGAAAAAAGACGAATCAAAACTTCGTTCAAATTCCTCATGCCAAGTTCATAGAAATGTTATCTTATAAAGCCAAACTAGCAGGGATTCAGGTAATTTTAACCGAAGAATCATATACCTCAAAAGCTAGTTTTATTGATAATGATCCCATTCCGGTGTACAAAAAGGGTGAGAAAAATCAGTGGACTTTCAGTGGAAAAAGAGTCAAACGGGGTTTATACCGTAGTGGTAGTGGACGATTGGTTAATGCCGATGTTAATGGTTCTTTGAATATCATGAGAAAAGCAGTCCCAAATGCCTTCGGTTATGGGATAGAGGGTGTTGTAGTTCACCCGGTTCGGGTAACGCCGACTAAATAAAGGTGTGTCACATTTGACTATATTTTTATGAACTATTAGTATCTCCCTGGAAAGGCAAGTAAAGTACCTGTTGCTGCATTTGATGGAGAACTTGAGCATTAGATCGCTTCCAGTTGAAAAGCTCAACAGCAAGAATTTGATTGTGTAGAGTAAGCATCCGCCCTAATTCCCAAGCGGCAGCATAAGAAACGTCAAACAGACCGCTATTAGAATCGTAACGCAGCAGTACGTCAGCTGTGGCGACTGAACCCGACAAGCGATCGGGATTTTTCCCCGGACTCAGCGGGCTATGATACCAAGAGATTGTTTTATCCCCCTGTCTCAGAGAGTGCCCCAGAGGCACATAGCCCAAACTGAGATAATTATTAGCCTCGCTATTGTTGGGGTTTTTCAATCTGAGAGTATCGGGGTTGCGATCGATTTTTTGCAACAAAGCAGAGAAGTTTTGTTTATTATCAACACAAGCAAAGCTCCAACTGGTGAGACTAACTAAGCGAATTAGATCGTTATCTCCTGCTCCTTGGTAATCAAATTGTCCAATTGGTTTGCCTTTATAGCGATTTTCCAGAGCTACCAAATGAACTGTACTAACTTCACCGGGTTGAGGGAGACGATTCCCTAAAATAGTCGCTAAAGGTTCGCTCACAGGAGAGTCTTGAGCATTAGTTAATAGGTTAATGTGTGCCAAAAGAGCTATATCTTCTTGAGTTGGTAGAATCTCTGCTAAAAGTTTTTTTGGTACGTCAATCACCGTGATTTCATCTTTCTCTAATTGTCCAGGTTCGTATTTGAAATCAGGAAATTTTGGCGCACTATTTTTCAGGTCTTTTAATTGAACAGTGAGCGGGGTTGGTGTTTCTGATTCCCGAAATAAGAGTAAGGCTAACCAAGGGAGGTTGCTATCTTCTGCATTGATCGATCGCTCCCAAGGTAAAGTACTCCGCTTCAAAATAATATGCGGTAAAGCATTGGAATGTTCTCCCAAGTTTCCCGACGGGGGAAAAACCGCGTAAATATCATTAGAGTTTAGCGGAGCAAAGCGATGTCCGCTCACCACAAATTCAAGCGTACTTGAGAATTTCTGCTCCGATATTTTAGCAGATTTCTTAGTTTTAATCGTTTGCTCAACCGTGATTTTATAACGGCCACTATCTAGGGGGGGTTGGTGATACTCGATAAATTTAACTTTAAGATTGGATGCAGACATGATGATTAATCCTCTTGGTAAAAAAGCAGTTGACTGTGAGGTAAAACTTCCTTTAGTTTCCTTTCCCAGTAAAACCTGTTCGCGAAAAACAGAAGCTCTACCTCAAGCGTGCGAAATCTCAGTTTTACTTAACTTGTGGAGCAATTACAAAAGCATCGGCCACAGAATCAGTTAATTTAACGTCTTCTGTAGGAGTAAAACCGAGAGATTGTAAGAGTTGATTGCGGCGAGTCGTCGTATTGGAACTAACAATGTTATTTTTGATCGTATTTCTCCGACTTGCATCCGTTGCGGAAGCTGGCACAAAATTGGGAATTTTTTGCCAAGCATAGACCTTTTCGATGAGTTCTGTATCGTACTGCAAATTGCTAACATTAATACTAGTAGTATTGCCCTCTGCTGGCGGTTTGCCAGGAACAATCCGAAAACCAGTAAGAGTATTTTCTAAAAACTGTTTTTCGTTGGTTTCTGGTGGTAAAAGACGCTCCGTTTTCCCACTCACTGTCACGCGAGCATCGCCCCAAAGTCCGGTAGGAATTTGTCCAGTAGCCGGTTCAAAATTCCACTCGCTTTGATCGACCTTTGTATCATTGCGAGTAATTTGGATTTTGTGCGTCGTCTCTAAGTCATCATTTTTAATCCCCATAGAACGAGCACCAAAAAAGGTGTTTGTCTCCGAGCTAGAGAGAGACTGTTCATAATAAGATGCTTGCTTCGTAGGAATTACCGAATTAGTAACGATTTCAAATTCCAAAGCATTGACGACAAATATAGGATTGCCATCTTTTTCCGTCAGTTGTTTGACAAGTCCTTGGGTCACAACAATTGTACAAACTTCGCGATCGCTAGGCAAGAAAGATTGTTTGAAAGTATCCCAATCGATCGGCGTTGGGAAGCGAGAAGACTGATCGCCAAATTCCATTTTCACTTTGACGAACACAATCTTAAAGGTAGCTACCCCACCAAATTCCGGCCCCCAAATATGCAGTGAAACCCCCAAACAAACCGGGCCTAAAATTCCATAACCAGCGCGAATTCCGATTCTAATTTGGATATCGTAGAAGTAAGGCTGCCAAGAAATTAAGAAATGGGCTTCCGCCACAAAATACGCCCACAGAGAACCCGCTCTAAACGAGGCTTCTAGCTTACCTCCAGCCATTAAAGCATGAGCGCACAGGGCAAAATACATTTCGCCTTTGAGAGAAAGGCAATTGTCCACCTGCCAGTTGAATCCCAGGCGTGGCACATCCGGGTAGTGGTCGGGTTTTTTGAAGTCGGGATGGTAGCCACCCAAAGAGATCACAAAATCGCCAGCGTGCGGCCCATCAAACCAAGTATAGAAGGCAAAGCCCCCAGTTAAGCGGCAAGCTTTCGATAAGATGTAGGAATCGGAAGTGAGTTGGGCTTCGACGGAAATTACCCCTTCATCCAAGGAAAATCTCGCTCTCAGAACCATTGTTACTTCAGCAACAGGGGTGATTGCTTTCGTATCTGCCCCCGGTACTGCGGGGGGAAGTTTCATATTGGCAATGCCCAGGAGGTTGATCTCGAAACCTTCTCCGAAAGCGATCGTCAACAAAGCAAAACAGTCTACCATCTTGAATGAGGTAAACTTGATGCCAACGGCGATAAAGCCCGAACCAGGAGATAGGGTAACGTATTGATCTAGTTTGCTCAATTGTTCGGTAATCATTTCCCCCGTTTCGGAAATATCGCTCTTGCTGACATCGCCCATTGCTTGAGCAACTAGGGGAAATTCGGTGAGTTTGTCGATCGAAGGTACCTTTAGGTAGCGATTGTAACCGAAGCCGAGAGCAAACCCGGTCACGAAGAAGAAAGCCGGCCCTCCCAAAGGAAAATCCAGAACTGCATAGAAGAAAATCGCCGGTTGACCATTGTAGTAGGCGTAAGAACCAATGGCGCTTAAACCCAAAGTTTTACCTGCCTTGCCTCCCTTGCCCGATAGCTGGAATTTGATAATTGCAGTTCCGACATATTCTTCGTAGGCGATGCCATCTTTTTCTTTTTTGCTATACAGCAGTGCGCCAGCAACTTCTAAGTTTTTGCTCTTGTACTCTATTCCCACGCCCGGTAAGCTGAAGCTGGGTTTGAGCTTACCGGATAAGGGGAATGTGACGGTGAGATCGTCGCAGGAAAGGGTAAATTCTGATATCTTAAGTCCGGCATCAAACAGGACGGATAATTCGCCTTTTTTATCGGTTTCTCCGTATTTGAAACCCAGTTGTTTGAGGAAAAATGGGCCGAATGATTTTTCAATATCGAACCAAATCCCCATTTTGCTCTCTGTAGTTTCCTCGTCGTCCGAGTCTGTTGAGTCATCTTCTGAGTCGCTACCTTCGGCATTTGTGGGCAAAAGTTCTGGGGTGTCAGGTAATCCCAAGGTGCCGGATAAACTAAAGCCTTTGCGGAAAGAAATCGCCGTTTCTTTGGCTTTTTCCTCTCCTGGATCGGGCAGTTTGTCGATTTCTTCGGGCAAGCTTTCGTTAAATTTGCGAATTTCTTTCAGCTTGAAAGATTTGGAAGCGCCGACTATTCTGATCGCTGGTTCTAATTTAGCGTTGGCGATCGCACTAGGCAAACCCTGCCCCACAAAAGGAAGACGACCAAAACAGAGGTCTTCGCCCAAAGAGATATCTAAACCAAGCAACCATTTTGAGGCTTTGGTTGTTTTATTTTTCGTGTAAATTACCACCAGATTGGTGAATGTTATCGGTTGCGATCGCAATCCTTCTGGCAACAAGTTAGCAATCTCTGTAGAAAGCGTCGAGATTAAACTTCCTGCTTCTAAGTTAAACTCATTTTCTGCCGTGTAAGCGATTACATCACTGACAGTTTTATCGGCTTTAGTTTTATAGTCGAAGGTAATTTCAGTATCGCCAACCTTAATTTTGATTGTACCTTCCGATTCGGAACTTTGTTCGGCTGCTTTGTCCAGTTCTTGTTTTAATGGAGTTTCGGTAGAAGACATAGTTTGAGTTTGGTAAATAGTGTTTGGCAGACGTTTCTAGAGTTGATATCCAGACAAAAAATCGGGAGTATTTTTGCAAAACTCCTAAAACCAATTCACTAACTCTCTCCTGATAAATAAAACTCGAACATCCCAGTAATTCTCCTTATAGCCTCTAATATCACAGACGATTACCCATTGACCGTTCCGGTCTTCAGGCATCAACTTAATGCCCGACGTGTTTCTTTCCGAGCCGTCACAAAAAAACCCTGCTACTACTGCAATCCACTCCGAAGTACTATAACCTGTCTCAAAGCTTGGGTAATCTTGCCTCGCCTGATAGTACCGATATTCCATCGGTTTCTTTCCTTTGATATGGAAATCCCCATGAACATCCAACTTAGCCGAAGGAGACTTTGTACCGATGCCGACATTACTATCTAAAGTAATTCGACTATCTGCATGAATAAATAACTTTTTGTCTTCATCCTCTGTGAAGTAAACTTCATTTTGATCGCCAAAATTCAATTTTGCCCCTACTCCGTAACTGCCTTCTCCAGACAACCGTAAAGTTTGATTTTTCCCTGCTATATGCAATTTGTGACTTGGATCGTTTGTGCCAATACCGACATTGCCATCGCTATTAATTCGCATCCGTTCTACATTGTTTGTATATATGGCTAAGTTGCCATCACCTTGCTGATTGAGTCCAGTGTCATTATCACCAATTGCTAGATGAATTTGGGGAATTTCGGTAGTACCAATGGTAAGTTTGCCAGCAATGATGGCATTTCCATCACTTACATGAAGTTTAGCTGCGGGAGAAGCCGTTCCAATGCCGACATCGCCACTGATAATCGCATTTCCACCACTTACATGAAGTTTAGCTGCGGGAGAAGCCGTTCCAATGCCGACATCGCCACTGATAATCGCATTTCCACCACTTACATGGAGTTTAGCTGATGGAGTTGTCGTACCAATACCAACATTGCCCGCATTTGGCATTAAAGCAATATGGTCATCTGCATCATTAGAAATACCAATCTCCAAAGTGCAGGATTCCGCAGAGCGTGCATAATAACGTATCCACGCTGCATCACCACTTCCACCCGCATAATCTTTGGGGAACATAATACCATTAGTTTCAGTATTTCCGGCACTAGGCTGGATTGCGCCAGTAACCTTGGTATTACCGGATACTTCTAACTTTGCACTCGGAGAATTTGTACCGATACCGACTCTCTGTTCTCGATACAACAGCGGTGTTTTTTCGATCGGCACCACCAACTGTCCATCGGGATAATCACCAATGTTTTGGTAAGTAATGTACAAATAAGCAATCCCAGAAGCACTGCTGGTGACTAGATTTTTAATCTCTAGTTCAAACCCCTCTCCCGCAGTTAATTTATCTTTGGTTGAAGTGCTGTCTAGCTGAATTGTCCACTCCGGTGCATTTTGAGTCTTTTGTTGCCTCCAGCCGCTCGAAGGTGTGATTTGGGTACTATTTGCTCTCGCCAAAGTTGTGAGTGCTTCGTCGCTATCATTAGCTTCAAAACTGATAATAAACTTAGAATTGGCTTTGTCTAATAACAGGTTAGGTCGGCTATTACCTGACAGGGGGCGATTGAATATTTTCAGCTTAAAACTATTAACGGTGGTTCCATCATTGAGGACGGTATTCGGCCCGATGAACCGAAATTGTAGAGGAATGTTTTTCTTGTCAGGATGATTTGTTACCGAAATGGCATTCTTGCAGCTTAACGTCTCTGTAAATGGTGGTGCATATTGGCCTTCGCCATTTAAGACTAGCGGAGAGCCATAAATTAATTCCACATTAGTGGTTTTAACAGTCCGATTATTTGCTGATAAATTCTTGATAGTTAGTAAAACGCGATCGGAGTTATTTTGCGAATTCTGCGGTTTTAAAACTAAGCCACTTTTGTGGAGAAAATACAGCGTGAAGAAATTTTCATCTTGATCAAAATTGACTTGCCATTGCGCCTTAGGTTCTACAGAAATATCTTGTGGTTTGAGTTGCAGGTCTTTTTCAAACCGAATATAAAAATGGCATTGTCGCAAACCAGCAGCGGGATTTGCTCCCTCTGCATTTTTCAAGGTGACGCTATCTGTAGACTCATTAAACAATTCCAAACAGAGGTCTAATTTGGGATTTCCATCTTCGAGATAGATAGTATTAACAACTTCTGCCTTACCATTTTTCGCGTAGTAAAACTGAAAATTTAAAGGCTGAATGGAAAGGAATTCATCCAGATCTAACGCTTTGAATGCAATTTCTAAATTGGGTCTAACCAATCTTAAGGTATCGGGAACTATTTCAATCATGATTGATACTCCGTAAACATCAATTATTTGCTAATAAATTCGGTTGTTGGTGTGATTCCGTTTGCTTGATCTGCTTTGATCACGCTGGCGCGGGGTTGCTGCAACTGTGACTCGGCTTGCACCTGGATTTTGCCAATGAGTTGATAAACTTGGCGATAAGGTTGGCTACCTAAAGCATCTAAAATTTGGTTGATTTCGCCCAAGGTTAATTTGATTTCAATTTCCGAGGTTTCATCCATTAGCTCGAACTCCTTTTACTTAGTTTTAACCAGCCCTCGTGAATTTTCTGTGGGGCGCTGAAAACCGCCTGAGAATTAAAGGGATGCAGGGGATTAGTTGACCAGTTATTTCCCTGTTTTTCTAACCAAGACCACTCATAACCCGTTACTTCGGGAAGCGAAAGATTAATTTGGTTAATATCGCTTAATAACGGGGCGGAAAGGAAAGTTACTGCGATCGTTTGCATCGCCGGAAGATACTGTTCTGGCGGAATGGAAATACTTTTCGCGGGAAGTACGCCACAACTGGCGTTAATTCGACCTCGTGGATCGATTAACATCACTAAAGTTTGGCTGGTATTTGCCTCTAAAGTTTGGTCTAGATTCACTGGTGTATCAGGCGTGGGATCGTCGGCATGATCGAACAGCGTTTTAATCTGTAGGTGAGGAACATAGCAACTTTGAGGGGCATAGAAAGTGTTGTCTTGATAAGTGTTGTTGGCGCTTTCCACCCAGTAGCCTACTAAACTGTCGTTAAACTGCTGATACTCACCGATGCGGATGGGAAACTTGAGTTTCGGGAAACCATCGTTAGTTCGGTCGTCATTGACAAATAAATCCGCAGAGAAAGCTGTGATATTCTGACTAATGGCGGGCAGTCCTTGTAGTTCTAAGTTGACTTTTGTTCGCACTAAAGCCAGAGGACGGGCTATCAGTAAAGATAAGGCTTGATTTTGAGCAAAGCTTTCTGGGTCGATCGTTTCCAAGGATTTATTCACAGTAGTCAGGAAATCCCGGAAAAATTCCCCGTTTGTTCGTTGATCTACCAGATATTTCACCATTTGGCGCAGGTAGGGGTTAGGAATGGAGTCGATACTGATTTGTTCATCGCTACCTGGAACAGGTCGCCAAGTTGCAGTTTGATCGAGAACTCCCAAGGAAACACCTTGTTGATCGTAAATTGTTAGGCTGCTGTCTAAATTATTCGGCAAAACCCAGCCACAAATCGGACTAGAAATTGGGTGATCGTTCATTTCCGTCTGTCCCTGACTGGCAGATAACCAACGCAAATTCAATCGGGCGGGTTGTGCCAAACGGGGCGACAAGTAAATCGGATAGGGAAAGTTGGCTGGCGGTGTCAGGGGTTGACTGGTGACAATTTCCGTATTTTGGGGATTTTTAATATCAACCACGACTTTAACCTGCCCAAAGGTATCAACGATCCGCAAACCGCTAATTTTCATTCCCCCGGTGCGGAGGGGATGAAAGTTGTTATACAAGTAGGGCGATCGCAAAATACTATCCGGCGCAACTTGATAGGCATTGCTAACAGCTTCTCGCACCTGTTCAATAAAGTTTGGTTGGTTCGCGATAGGGACATACAGAGTATCCTTAACTCCTAACTGCATGGTCCGATTGTAAGTGAGCAATGCGTCGTTAAAACCGCCAATACTCTGAGCCAGACAATTGAGAGATTGCATTTGTTCGTAAGCCCGCAACGCCGTATAAATCGGATCGGTTGTTGCAGGGTTTTGCTGTTGATACCAGCTTTTTACCGCATTAAAATTGCCGATCAGAAAGTCTTCTGTTTGCTGTTCTAAAGGCGTTTGCTGCGCTTCGTAATAGTTCGGCAACAGATGCTTTTTCAAGTAATCGATGAGATGATCTTTCAGCAGCGTACCAGCAGAGGAAGAAAGGAAACTCGCACCATCGTAAAGATCGGCAGCAGTCTCGAAGTTGCTGCTATTCTTCAAGGAAAGTTCCACCCCATTTACTGGTAATTCATAGTTATTTTTCAGGGCGTTAGGGTCATAGTTGTTTTTCACCGCCTTCTCGGTTAATTTCCTTAATTGCGGAAACTTACCGAATATTTGCTGCTTCTGCTGATTGAAGATGTTGAGGGTCTTCTGGAAGTTCTCCTGGGTGTTATGCTTGAGCGAGAAAAATTGCACTGCCCATTCCAGCATTAAGGGATTCCAAGGCTGATTTGTCCAGTTGTAAAAGCCAATTTTTATCCCTGTTTGGTTAGCTAGTTCGTCGAGTTTGTTCCGAACAATTGTTAGGGTGTTTTCTGGGAATTCCGCCCAGTTAATTGTCTCGCTTAAGAACTCACATTTAATTCCATCATCTTCTAGTAAACTCTCTTCTTCACGGCTACGGGTAGGTTTCACCGCATCTCCTGTCATTAAAATCACTGGATCGCTGGGTTGCCAGTAGCGAGGACCAGGAAATAATTTCAGGATATAAGTTGGTCTGAGTAACCCGACTTTTTCTGTGTAATTCTGCTGGATTTCTTCTGGTGGTAGAGCTTCTGTGTGAAAGCTAACGCTGGCGATGTCACCGGATAAGTGTTCGGCGCGGTTATAGTTACACATCAGATGAAGCGCACCGCTAAAGTTACTCTTAGCTTCTAAATAAAGATAAACCCACTGATTTTTGGGAATCCTCGTCCAATCAAGTGGCTGTTGTTGACCGTTGACGTACATTTTTCCCCAATTGCTACCGATGCCACCGCTGGGATCGGCTGTAAACCAACTGTTATCCAGGTCATTTCTCACATCCAAAAGATAGCGCCAATCCCTAGCTATATCTGGGATTTTTAACCAGAAGGAAACTGACCTGATATTTTGTAATCCAGAGACTTTGAAATAATTGTTGGTGCCATCAAAATGCAAACACTTACCTGCAACTAAATCCGTCGCTAAGGTACAATCGCCTTCTACTGTCAGTTTGTTGCCATTAGGAGCAATTAAGCGTGATTCTTTATTGAAGCGATCGAGATTAGCGATCAGTGTATTAATTGATTGGGCCAGTTGGGTAGCGATCGCGTTACTTTGAGAATTCGAGGCAGAAGCGCTGGCAATTTCCCCCTGCTGGTTTTTTGTTAAGTTCAAGATTCCCGCAGTGTCGATTTCTTTATTTAAAGCAGGTAGTCCATATTGATTTTGCTCGGGTTTTGTTTGGATAAAACCTTTGATCAAATCACTATCGCTTTTAGGTAATGGTTTGCTTTCTAGTATGTTCTGGGTTTTATATGTAGCCAGCATAAATTTGTACCAGTCGGCATAGACTTGTTCTCGCACTGAGCCAATTTCTGCCAGTTTGCGATCGTACTGATGCTGTAACTCATTAACTTGATTGATCCGATCGCCAATGCTGGTGGGTAAAGTTACTTGCATCTGCGCTTCTCCTCTGGCTGCACTAGCAGAATCTTGGGAGTTGCCTTCGGGAACTACGCGCCAGAGCATTTCTTTTGTCTGTCCAACAAAGCCGTTTTCATGCCGTGCTTGGCGAAATTTCGCGCCAAAATCCAGCTGGCTTTGTTCTAAGCGATCGCTCAATTGTATAGCTTCTAACTGTTCTTCGATAATTTGGCGATTGCTGATGTTATTATCGAGTTTACGGGCTAAATAAGCGGCGATCGCTTCTTCTTGGCTATTACCGACTGCGATCGTTGGATTGGGCAGGGTTGCTGCTGGATCGGCAAGGGAACCGCTAGCGTTAAACTTCAAGGTAGCATGACAAAGAATTCGATTGGGGAAGTTTTGGTTATTAGGTAATGCGATCGTCCAACCGAATTTTTCTTGCAATATTTCCGCCAGAATTTCCGAATTACTTCCCGAATATTCCCGTAAAAATTGACTCAAGCAATCTTTTTCGCCGTCGCTGTACCAGCCAATTACATTGTATTGCAAGTCTTTGGGCGGAGTTGCACCTGTAATTTCTGCATCGTGAAACCCAAAAACGCTGCGACAGTTGGGATAAAAACCTGCAAAAGCAGCTTTTTCGTTATCTAAGCTATCAACTTTGACAAAAGGGCCAATCGCTGATAATTCTGGAATATAGCGGGCATTGGTGGAACCCGATCGCCATTGATTTAACTCCCACTTGCGTCCCAGATAGCGAAACGGTTGGACCTCACCGCTGCTAGGCTGATAGAGAATGTTAATCGCATCCGTTGGTGTCTCGCCTTCAGCATAGAGATAGTCGCTGACAACAACCCATTGCTTTTCGGCTTTGTTTCCACCGCGACGCACAATCAACCAACGATTCGGAACATGAGGAAAGGTAATCCCATCAGATTCCGCTTTACCTGTCATCAAGGCATCGGGCAAAATCCAGTGCAGGTGAATGCCAGCTTCTAAAGTCAAGTTAAGGTTGGAAAATGGTGGCGATAATACACTTTCGCTCAGATACACAGGTTCTTTTTGGATAATACTTCCTGGTTTACGGTAGGGAAGTTTGCTGTAGTTCGTCATTTCTTCCATCACCGCAGTATCGGTAGGCAGGTAGAGTGCATCTAGGTGAATGGGAACAAGTAGAGTATTAGTCATTGAAGTAACCTGTTGATATTTATTTGTGAAAGAATTCCGTAGGTGATGGTAATTTAACTCAATAAACCCAACCCCATCAAAAACTGAAACCCTTACAGAAAAAACTTTGAAGTCAGTTATTTATCTTCATATTTCTACTAATTTAAATTGGAGCAATCCACACTTTTTCTTGACAATCAGTCTCTCAAATTGAATACTTATTATTCATGTTTGATCTGACTGAATGAGAGTGTTTTTTGGACAATGAATATCCAACTAGCAAAAGCTAACCAAAGCAGATCAATTCCACTTTGATATACCGACGGTTTGGCCTTGAAAATTTAACGCCAATTGCCGACGATGCAAGCCCTTCAGCTTAAAAATGGGGACTGGCAACAAGGTACTGCCATTAACCGGAATTCCAAATTTATCCGGCTGTTTGAGGCCAAGTTGCTGTTAGGTAAATGCTTAATCTGAAATTGAATATAACCTTTTGATTTCACCAATGTCAAGAGTAATATCTGAATATTTATATTGTCACATATACTTATATATATAATGTCGGAGTTGGGGGATTTAAACCGGGAGCGAGGGCTTGAATTGTATAAGGGGGTAAAGTCGATATTTTTACAAAACTTTATATCGCGTCCTATTTTGCACGTAAGTATCCCAGTCATTTTGTCAATCCCTAAAAGGATTAAGTTACATATCAGAAAATAAAGTTTTATGTTAAATCAAAAATCCCCATCTCTTGAGAGATAGGGAAGGTTAGCCATGATAACAATCAACAATTTCTATGAAAATTGCATCAGTATTAGCCAGAGGTGTTATGAAGGATTGTACTATTCTTAACTTTCAAAATCCGTGATTAAAGTTGAATCAATTTACAGTCCTGCGCCCGATTTTGGATCAGAACCAGTGGGGGCAACGACCTTACGCAGGAAGGTAATTTGTTGTTGAAAATCTAAGGTTTCAACCGCTGCTAATAGGTCTCTTTCCTCGTCGCTCTTTTGATAGTTTTTCGGCATCGGAATAATACTGCCTTCATCCATTCCTTGAGCTAAACGATACCAAAGCAGTAACTTAGTGTTATCACTTAAAGAACCATATTCACGAGTAATTTCTGTGCTGGTTTTTTGCAGCATATCTCGTTGAACTTTAAGCTGTTCCTCTTGAGAAAGTTCTTTAATTTGATTAAATAATCCTTCTGCAATTGCAGGTTCAGCCGCTCCCGGTGCTGCTGGTGTAATAGATTGACCCATCTTTGTATAGATAAACCATAATAAAGCCAGTTGTTGATCGACAGCCAATTTCCGAAACAGAGCTAAAGTTTGTTCCGTATTTCCTTGAGCTTGAGCAAAAGTCATATATTAAGTGCTCCTTACTTTCTTCAGTGATTAGATTAGAAAAGCTAAGCTGCAAATATTAATTACAACTTACTTGTTTTTTCCAGTCTTTTACAAATCTTAAAAACTTCAACGGTTAATTTTCATCTTCCTAGAGAAAGATTGATATCGGCTTCATTTTAATCGTTAGAAATAGGATGGTTCTAAAGATAGATTTTGAGAACTTTTATGCTCTTCTCGAAATCGGTAAGATCACCCGAGAGGCAAATTCACCCCCACATCGAACCGTCAGGGTAATCATTTGACCCTCCATCAATCGGGTTTGACTGGGGGGTTGACCCGTCCCCGGATTCACAGGATAAGCCGGAAAACAGGCTGCACTTAAACTGAGACGAATGGCATTTCCCGCCTGAACTTCTAGACAAGTGGCTTGCAGGGGAATTTGCACAGGACTCATGGGATGATTTAAGCGGATATAACCTTGGCTAAAGTTATGAACTTTACCGTCGGTAGTTACCTCAGATAAAATGGCACAGAGATCAAAACTGGGAGTATTTGCCTCACAATAAACCTCAACCCAAGGTTCTCCCAGAATGGATAAATTCATTTTGAGGGGTGCAGAAGTATAAGTCAAAATATCACTACGATTATCTAATTGAGATCGATCAAATGTACCTGCAGGAATGGCTGCATGACCTCCTAAAGTGGGAACAGGTCGCCAAGGATCATGAACAAAAACATCTTCAGAATGAGTAATTTCAATGTCGTTAGGGGTTATTTCTTCAAAGTCTAAAGACGTGGAAGTGGATAAATTTTCATAAACCTGAGGGGCTATTTCTTCAGTAACTTCCATTAATATGCCGTCATCTTCTCGAATGGCAGCGAGTCCTGTACTCCATAAATAATAGGATTGAGTTGTGTCAATTTTCCAGGTTTCTAACTCTCGCCATTGATGGCTCCCTAGATCAAATAATGCAATCGGTTGTTCGGATAAAATTCCTGTATCAATACCTTTTAAAAACTGATCAAACCAGCGAATTTGTAATTCATCAATAGGGTTAATTGCTTCTACGCCATAATTAATCTCTCCCACATTTTTTGCCCAAGGTAAATGAGACCATGGCCCCACAATTAAATGTTGAGGGGCTGAATTATTTTGAACTTGATGTTGATAACAACGGAGGGTTCCTCGTAAGTAAGGATCAAACCATCCGCCAATATGTAACATTGGGATTTCAACTGCTTCCAGTTGAGGGGTGAATTGCTGCCAATAGTCTCCTGGTTGATGATGATGTATCCAGTCATGATAAAAAGAATCAGGTGCGAATTCTTTTAACAGATCTGGAATAGCCGGAACCGAGTCAAATAGGGGTAAATTACGAGAGGCTTTGTAGAGGAAGTTATAAGCTGTTTCATCTCCTTGAATTCGGGCGGTTTCAGTTGCTAATTGAATCGCCCATGCTAAATTTATTTGTAGACAAAATGCGCCATTTTCATAAGCCCAATCTTGATATAAATCATAAGCAATCATTGCCGGACAAATCGTTTTTAATGCGGCGGGTTTGGCTGAAGAGGCGTACAGTTGAGTCATCCCTTGATAGGAGAATCCATACATCCCCACTTCACCATTACTTCCGGGTAATTGAGCCGCCCAATTTACCGTTTCTAAACCATCTTTAACTTCATGAGCAAACAGTTGAAAGTCTCCCTCAGAAGTGCCTCGTCCTCGTACATCTTGAATGACAACGATATATCCTTGGGCAGCATACCAGCGAGGATGAGCATAAACCACGGTTGAAGCGATCGCTCTTCCATAGGGTTGTCGCATTAATAAAACCGGATAGGTTTGAGTCGTATCGAGACGATAAATATCAGCATCTAACCGCACTCCATCTGAGGTCACGAAAGATACCATTTCTTGAATAATCATTATCATTTCATTTCATCGAACAGTGATGAGTTTAGCAGGGAATGAGGGCATCTGTTCGACGCAATACTTTTAAATCTTCCGCATCCAGTTCTGCTGGCGTTCCATTGCGAATCAGTTCCACAAAATCTTCGTTAGGAACCATAATACTGAGAACATATAAACGGTTAGAACCAATATTTTTAATAGTATGAATACCCGTGGGTGGCATTAAAATACTATCTCCCGCCAGAAGTTTGATCGTTTTTCCATCACACATCGCTTGTCCTTCTCCTTTGAGAATAAAAAACATTTCAACCGCCCGATGATGTTGATGAAATGGAACAGTTGCCCCGGCATCAAAAATTTCTACACAGACCGTTAATGATGCATTAGCTGAGTCCGGATCGAAAATAATGGCAATTCGATTTTTATCTTGAGGACTAATGCGATAGGCTCGATAATCTGTTAAAGACTTAACGATAGGAATCATACAATGATCGCTCATGGTTCGGCTGCCTCTTTGACTTTAAGACTTATCCTGTTGACTTATTGACAATGATAGAGTAAGGCGTATGGTATTGCTGATCTCTGATTCAATAGTTTTATTCTCATAGGGGTTGCTCAATTTTTAGAGATTTAGGGTAATGATTTTTTGATCAACTCTTGATCTGATAGGAGAGAACAGAATATTGGTCTGAATTTTTATTAAAAAAATGGGAAAATTTGCAAAAAACTGTAATATTTTAATAAAATATTTAAGTTCCGAAAGAATCAGAACCCGACTTTCTGATTGGCGACGATCCTGACTGGGGAAGCTTTCTGAGCGATCTCTATTTTCTATTGGTTTGACTTGCTCTAAATGCTTGAAAGCATTAAGCTATTGGGTACGTAAAGTTTTTTGTAGATATTTCTCGAAGTATAAGGACTTTGGACAAGCCCCTTGCTAGTTTTGATATGGGTCTGCTAATTCGACGAGTTGCTCTCGCCGCCCTCACCCTCATGGTTGTAATTTTAGCTTGGGTTTTGGGTTCAAGCTGGGTGCAAGGATCAGATCCTTATGTTGAACATGTTCTCTCTTTGGAAGGCGATCCCCTCAGAGGTCAAGGTATTTTTTCGATAAACTGTGCGGGTTGCCATATTTCCCAGCAAGGTGCTCAAGTCGGGCCAAGTTTACAGGATGTGTCACAACACAAGTCTAGAAGCAGTATTATTCATCAGGTAATCAGTGGCAAAACACCACCTATGCCTCAATTTCAGCCAAGTCCACAAGAAATGGCTGATTTACTCAGTTTTCTTGAACAAATTTGACAAAAGGGCTTGTAATTTGCACAATATATCTGTTATAGTAGTAAAGCTGCTGGCATAGCACAATTGGTAGTGCATCCGACTTGTAATCGGAAGGTTGTCGGTTCAAGTCCGACTGCCAGCTTGGCGGGAAACCCTCTACTGTATTAGTTTTTAAGGTTTAATAGTTCATAAAAATATAGTCAAATGTGACACACCTTTACTTTGTCGGTGTTACCCGAACGGGGTGAACTACAACACCCTCTACCCCATAACCGAAGGCATTTGGGACTGCTTTTCTCATGATATTCAAAGAACCGTTCACATCGGCATTAACCAATCGTCCACTACCACTACGGTATAAACCCCGTTTGACTCTTTTTCCACTGAAAGTCCACTGATTTTTCTCACCCTTTTTGTACACCGGAATGGGATCATTATCAATAAAACT
>Ga0209594_1000846_pt1 | contig 16536 bp, 12 predicted proteins | sample AshMeaCrysSpring_FD_184126 | JGI IMG/M metagenome (GOLD analysis project Ga0209594, IMG submission 184126) | Groundwater microbial communities from Big Spring, Nevada to study Microbial Dark Matter (Phase II) - Ash Meadows Crystal Spring... | ecosystem: Environmental > Aquatic > Deep subsurface...
CACCACCGGTGGTGCCCATATAATACGTATTGATGTCTCCCGGTACGCCGGAAGCCGTCACAGATCTGCCGCCCCGGAAAGGCCCGATGCTGCGCCATTTTACGGGTTTGAAATGAGCATTCAGATCAACCGGCGCAACAGCCGTCTGCGTAGATTTCGCGGAAGGTTTTTTCTGGGCGATGGCGGACAGGAATATGAACAGGCAAAAAAGCGGCAAAGAGTACATCTTTCTCATATGCAGGAGTTGTGGCACAAGATAAGAAGGATTAGCTCATTAGCTGATTCGCTCATTAACTCATTAGCTGGACTGTACCCTGGAGTTTTATTCAACGAAACCAATGAGCTAATCAGCCAATGAGTTAATCAGCTAATCCAACTAGAAGCATTTAAACCGCTCGAAGCAAGCCTTCTCCAGCGTCTCCCTATCATCCGGATGGGAGATGTTGATCAGGGCTTTTGCTCGCTGGCGCAGGTTCTTGCCAAAGAGATAGGCTACCCCGAATTCCGTCACGATGTAGTGTACGTGGGACCTGGTGGTTACTACGCCTGCACCGGGTTTGAGGAAGGGCACGATCCGGGGCACGCCTTTGGCAGTGCGGGAAGTAAGGGCGATGATGGGTTTTCCGCCTTCGGAGAGCGCTGCCCCGCGGATAAAATCCATCTGCCCGCCCACGCCTGAAAACTGGTAGGTGCCGATGGAATCTGAACAGACCTGACCGGTGATATCCACCTCAATGCAGCTGTTTACCGCCACCACTTTAGGATTGCGTCTGATCACATGCGGATCATTGACATAGTCGATGTCCAGGAAATTGAATGCTGGATTATCGTGAACATATTCATAGAGCCGCTTGGATCCAAGAGCAAAACCAGTGACGGTTTTATTTGGATGGATGCGCTTGTATTTATTGTTGATGATATCTTTTTCAAAGAGGTCAATGATGCCATCAGAAAACATTTCTGTATGAACTCCCAGGTCCTTATGGCCGTGCAGGCTGCTGAGTACGGCGTCCGGAATGGCGCCGATGCCCATTTGCATCGTGCTGCGGTCTTCAATGAGTTCTGCGATCAGGCGACCAATCTTTCTCTCGCTATCTCCCACTTTCTCCGCAAAGCTGGTCTCCTGCATGGGATCATCGCAATAGACCATCGCATGAAAACGGGAAGCATGGATCATGCCGTCTCCGTGGGTGCGCGGGGCGTTCGGATTGACCTGGGCGATTACTTTTTTGGCGGTATTGACGGCGCTGCGGGCCACGTCCACGGATACGCCCAGGGAGCAATATCCATGTTCATCAGGCACGGATACCTGCAAAATGGCCACGTCCAGTGGAAGGATGCCCCTTTTGAAGAGTTCAGGGATTTCACTCAGGAAGACAGGGATATAGTCGGCGCGTCCATTGGCAACGGCCTCCCGGATGGAACCTGATACAAACATCGAATTCATGGTAAAACTCTCCGCATATTCCGGCTTGCATACGTCCAGGTTACCGTATACGCTGATGGAAACGATTTCCACGCCTTTCAACCGATGGGCTTCCTTGGCCAGTTCATTGGCCAGGTAAACAGGAGTCTGGGCACTTCCATGCAGGAAAAGGCGGTCGCCGGATTTGACCACGGACAGCGCTTCCTGCGCACTGACATACTTGATATCCACTTTCATAATCGATTGCTTGTGCCGCAAAAGTAGACAACCGCTGAAACTGAGCCATGATCATGGCCTCTATTTTGACTGACAAAAATCATTCAATAGGTTATTTTTGCATGAACGAATCATCATTCCCATGAAACATCGCATCCTGCTATTTGCCCTTTCCCTGATTTGCAGCGCTTTTGCGCAAGCTCAGAATGGCAGAATCCCGGCCATCGACAAATCCCCCATGGATATGGCCTATTACCCGGCCAATTACCCCATTCTGAAGATCCAGGAAAAAGCGACGGAAGCACCCCTGGCCAGGGTGATCTATAGCCGGCCGGCCAAAAACAACCGGACTGTCTTTGGAGAACTCATTGAGTACGGAACGGTCTGGAGGCTTGGCGCCAATGAAGCCACGGAACTGGAACTCTTCCGGGATGCCAAAATCGGCAACACAAAACTGAAAAAAGGCCGGTATACGCTTTATGCCATCCCCTCAGAAAAAAGCTGGACCATCATTGTGAACCGGGACACGGATACCTGGGGGGCGTTCAAATATGATGTGAAAAAAGACCTTGTCCGGGCAGCGGTGCCCGTGGAAAAGAATACCGAGGTGGTGGAATCATTTTCCATGTTTTTTGAAAAATCCGGAAACAATGTCAACCTCCTGATCTGTTGGGATAATTTCAAAGCCAGCCTGCCCATCCAGTTCTAAAAAAACCGGTAAAACACAAAACCAAATCACCGAATTCCGGAATCAGCACCCGCAAAAATAATACTCAAGATGAAACCTGCCACCCTTTGCATCCATGCCGGATCCCATCCGGACCCTTCCACCGGCGCGATCATGACCCCGATCTATCAAACCTCCACCTATGTGCAGGAAGCGCCTGGCGTCAACCAGGGATTTGAATACGCACGATCGCAAAATCCCACACGCAAGGCGCTGGAAGAAGCATTCGGGCTGCTGGAAAAGGGCAGGCACGGATTGGCATTCAGTTCCGGTGTTGCGGCCACGGATGCCGTGATTAAACTGCTGAAACCAGGCGATGAAGTTGTGTGTGGCAATGATATGTATGGCGGTACCTACCGTCTGTTCACCAAAGTCTTCGAAAAATTCGGGATTCGTTTTCACTACGTGAACATGCAGCACCTGGAAAATATTGAAGCGGTGCTGAATGATCAAACCAGGCTGATCTGGCTGGAAACACCCACCAATCCGCTGATGAATATCACCGATATCCGGGCGGTCAGCGCCCTGGCCAAATCAAAGAATATCCTGGTCTGTGTGGACAACACCTTCGCCTCCCCTTGCCTGCAAAACCCGCTGGAACTGGGCGCGGACATCGTCATGCACTCGGCCACCAAATACCTGGGCGGCCACAGCGATGTGATCCAGGGTGCCCTGATGATGAATGATGATGGTTTGAGGGAACAGCTTTATTTCATCCAGAAAAGCTGCGGCGCCGTTCCCGGACCGATGGACTGTTTCCTGGTCCTGCGCGGCCTGAAGACCCTGCATGTGCGCATGGAAAGGCACTGCTCCAATGGAAGGGCGATAGCCGAATGGCTGCGGCAGCACCCAAAAATCGGGAAGGTATACTGGCCCGGTTTTTCAGATCATCCCAACCACGACATCGCAAAAAAGCAGATGCGGGATTTTGGCGGTATGATCAGTTTCGAATTGAAAGACAATACCGTGGAGGCCGCAAAGAAGGTATTGTCTTCCACGCACCTGTTCTCCCTGGCAGAAAGCCTTGGCGGCGTGGAATCCCTGATCAATCACCCTGCATCCATGACCCATGCGTCCATTCCCCGGGAAGAGCGGATTAAAAACGGGCTGGGCGATGCGCTTATCCGGCTCAGCGTGGGCATCGAAGATGTGGATGACCTGAAAGCAGATCTCGAGGCGGCATTGGCTCATTAACTGATTAGCTGATTGGCTGATTAACTGATTATTATCATAAAGGATTAACTCCATAAATTGCGCAATTACCTCTATGAGCCAATGAGCCAATGAGCCAATGAGCCAATGAGCCAATGAGCCAATGAGCCAATGAGCCAATGAGCCAATGAGCCAATGAGCCAATGAGCCAATGAGCCAATGAGCCAATGAGCCAATGAGCCAATGAGCCAATGAGCCAATCAGTTAATCCTCAAATCTGCTGACATCACATCCCTCGAATTCCCGCCCACCATCACTTTGAACAAGCCGGGCTCGAGGAAGGATTTTCCATTGGCATCACGGTAAGACAGGTCGGCGGACTTCAGCGTGAACTGAACCACTTTTCGTTCACCCGCTTTCAGTCGGATCTTCTGGTAGCCTTTCAGTTCCTTCACCGGACGGATGATGGAAGAAGCCACATCCCTGATATACAATTGCACCACCTCCTCACCCTCCCTTTGGCCCGTATTGGTAACGGTGATGCTCACCTGTACATTTTGATTCAGTGCTGAGGTGGTCTTGTCCAGCTTTAGTTCCCCGTAGGAAAAACTGGTGTAGGTCAAACCATACCCGAAGGGATATAGCGGTGCATTGGGAATATCCCGGTAGCGGGATTTCCAGCCGCCGTCCTGGCCGTCCGCAATGGGGCGGCCGGTGTTGTAATGATTGTAATACACCGGAATCTGTCCCACGGCATAGGGAAAACTCATTACGGTTCTCGCGGTAGGACTATAATCCCCGCTGAGGACATCGGCGATGGCATGGCCTTGTTCCGTGCCCAGAATCCAGAGCTGAACGATGGCATCGGCAAGGTCCGCGATCCGGGTGAGCACCAGCGGTCGCCCGCTGGAAACCAGCACCACCAGGGGTTTCCCGGTCTTGCGGAGAGCCTTCAGCAACTCCACCTGCACTTCAGGAATTTCCGGGTTGGCCAGGGATCGTTCTTCGCCTGCCAGTTTTCCGCTGATCCCCAGGTTGACGAGCACCACGTCAGATTCAGCAGCGGCGGCCGCGGCCTCTTGCATCATCGGCTCCGAGCTTTTTCCGTCTAGTCCATACCCCGGCACATACCGGATGGCGGCAGTAGCGCCTGCGCGTTTGCGGATGCCTTCCAGCAAAGTCACCGCGTTCTTCGATTCTCCCTGCGCAATCCAGAAATCCCATAAATCGTCCTTGCTGTCCGCCATCGACCCAATCACCGCGATCTTCTTTCCGGTCAGCTCCAATGGGAGCAGGTTGTGTTCATTTTTCAGGAGCACGATGGATTTGCGGGCAGCCTCCCTGGCCTGCAGCCGGTGTGCATCCGTGAAGAGGGTTTTTTGTTCCCGGTCTTCATCAGAAAACTTATAGGGATTTTCAAAAAGTCCCAGCATGAATTTGAGCCTTAGAATTCGTCCCACCGCATCGTCCAGCTGCGCCATGGTCAGTTTGCCCTCCTTGACAAGCTGGGGAATATGCTTGTAGGAAACCTGTGCTTCCATATCCATATCACTGCCAGCCTGCATCGCTTTCAATGCGGCATCCTTCTCATCCGCCGCGTAGCCGTGGGCAATCATCTCTGCAAATGAAGCCCAATCGCTCACCACCAATCCCTTGAATCCCCATTGCTTCTTGAGAATATCGGTTACCAGGTATTTATTGCCGCTGGCAGGAACGCCTTCAAAAACATTGAATGCATTCATCACCGTTGCAGCCCCGGCCTTTACCGCTGCCTCATAGGGCGGCAGGTATTTGTTCCATAGCGCAATGCGGGAAACATCCACGTGGTTGTATTCCCGGCCCGACTCTACTGCACCATAGGCAGCAAAGTGCTTCACGCATGCCAGCACCCGATCGGTTGCTCCGATTTTCCCCTGCAGACCACGGACACGTGCAGCCGAAACCTGGGCGCCCCACCAGGGATCCTCCCCGGCGCCTTCCATCACACGGCCCCAGCGTGGATCATTGCTGATGTCACACATCGGCGCGAAGGTCCAGTGTATCCCACCCGCGGAAGCCTCCCGGGCAGCAACGGCACTGTTCTGCTCGATGGCATCCAGATCCCAGCTGCAGGCCTCTGCCAGCGGAATCGGGAAAATCGTTTTATAGCCATGAATGACATCGTATCCAAAAAGGATGGGAATACCCAGCCTGGTTTCCCTGACGGCTATTTCCTGGATGGCGCGGGTTTCCCGGGCACTGATCACATTGAGGAAGGAGCCCACTTTGCTTTCCCGCACAAGCTGCATTTTGGCTTTCTGTCCCGGATCGTTTAAGGCCGGGCCAGTGAATTGTCCGCCATTGAGCTGGTTCAACTGACCGGCTTTTTCCTCCACGGTCATTTTTGAAAGAAGGTCTTTCACGCGGACATCGGGCAACTTGGAAGCATCTTTGTAGAGCTGGGCGAAGCTTGAAAAAGACAAGCAACCAATCAGGCAGGACAACAGGAAGGATTTCATGTTCAGTTATTTTGAGTAATATGGAACCCGGTAAATCTAAGTCAGAAAGCCCATTCGGGGAATGATCCTGCCTGGAAATAGCTATGAAACTATGGGAAAACAAAAAAAGACCGAAGGGAGGCGATTGCAGGATTTCCTGGACCAGCGGGTGGCGCTGTTCAACCAACCATCCTTCATTCCCCAGGACCCCATCTCGATTCCGCATCTTTTCCAGGAGCGGGCCGACCGTGAAATCGCCGGCTTTTTTGCCGCCACGTTCGCATGGGGGAACCGCACCACCATCATCCGCAAAAGCAGGGAGCTGATGGAAAGAATGGACAATGCCCCGCATGATTTCATTGTCCATCACCGGGAGGCCGACCTGAAAAACCTGCTCGGGTTTACCCATCGAACTTTTAATGATACTGATCTGCTGTACTTCGTGCATTTCCTGCACCTGCACTTTACAGGTACACATCCACGTAAGACACCAGGTATGGATCATCGCTCCCTGGAATCTGCCTTCAGCGAATGGATGGATCCCACTGATGCGGATACCGGAAAGGCACTGACGGGATTTTACCGGTATTTCACCGCACTGGAGGAATTGCCGGGCAGGACCCGCAAGCATGTGGCCAGCCCGGAGAGAAAATCAACCTGCAAGCGATTGAATATGTTCCTGCGCTGGATGGTGAGGCGGGACGATCAGGGCGTGGACTTCGGCCTTTGGAAAAAATTCCGGCCTGCGCAACTGGTCTGCCCAGTAGACCTTCACGTGGCGCGCGTAGCGCGGCGTTTTGGATTGTTGCAAAGCAGACAGACCAACTGGCAATCGGCCCTTGAACTCACGGAACAATTGCGTGCCATGGATCCCCTGGACCCGGTGAAATATGACTTTGCGCTGTTTGGGTTGGGAATCGAAGAAGGGTATTAGATCATTGGCTGATTAGCTCATTAGCTCATTAGCTGATTATTTAATGAGTTAATGAGCTAATAAGCTAATGAGCTAATAAACCAATTGCCTAATCAAGTTTTCTCCCGGCAAACTGATCGAGCGCGTCTGGGTTTCTCATCGTGTCCCTGGACGCGGCTTTTTCCGGATCCATCCCCATCAGGATCTTCTTCACCGGCGCTTCCATTTTCTTGCCGCTGATGGTATACGGGATTTCCGGGACTGCAAAAATTTTGTCCGGCACATGGCGTGGGCTGTAACGGGATCGCAACTCTTGGCGGATAGCCTGTTGAATTCCGTCGCTCAATACTACACCTGGTTTCAACACCACAAACAGCGGCATGAAAAAACTGCCATCGGCCCTTTCCACGCAAACCACCAGGCTGTCCGTGACTTCGGCCACCTGTTCCACCGCCTGGTAGATTTCGGCGGTTCCAATCCGTACCCCGTCCCTGTTCAGGGTGGCGTCAGAGCGACCAAAAATCTCCACGCCCCCATGATCATTGATGCGAATATAATCGCCATGCCTCCATATGCCCGGATACTGTTCGAAATAACTGGCAAGGTATCGCTCATTGTGTTGATCTCCCCAGAAGTAAACAGGCATGCTGGGCATTGGCTCGAGGATGACCATCTCACCCAGCGCATTGCGCACCGGTTGGCCATCCTCATCAAAGGCCTCCAGTGCACAACCCAGCATCCTGGTCTGTATTTCTCCCTCATACACCGGCAGCATGGAACAGCCCCCCACAAATGCGCTGCAGATATCCGTGCCACCGGAAAGGCTGATCAGCCAGACATCCTCCTTCACAGACTCGTATATCCATCGAAAGGCTTGTGGCGGCAACGGCGAGCCGGTGGAGCCGATGGTGCGCAGGTACGGGAAAGATCCCGCCGGGAAATGCAAGCCCGCTTTCATACATGCGATGTAAAATGCCGCGCCGCTGCCAAAATGGTGCAGCCCCTGTTCCTGTGCAAATTGCCAAAGCCTGCCCATACCAGGATACCCGGCAGCGCCTTCGTAGATCACCAGGGTGGCGCCGCAGAGCAGGGAAGCCAGCGCGTAGTTCCACATCATCCAGCCAGTTGTGGAATACCAAAAATACCGCTCGCCCAACTGAACATCCTGGTGAAGGGCAAGGGCTTTCAGATGCTCCAGCAGGCAGCCGCCTACGGAATGGGTGATTGCCTTGGGCTTGCCGGTGGTCCCGGAGGAATAAAGGATCCAGATGGGGTCGTTGAAGGGAATATCCGTGAAAGACAAAGGCCCCGCTTCGGTGCGGAGCAGGTCCTGGAATTGAACGGTACCGACTAACCGAAAATCTGGTTCTACCCAGGGGAGCATCACCCAGGCTTTTGCAGTGGGAAGCGCTTCGCGGAGGCCCTGGAGAGTATCATTTTTCAGGTATGGTTTACCGTTATACGTATAGCCATCCGTCAGAAACACCACTTTGGGTTCAATCTGCTGAAAACGATCCACCACGCTGGCTACGCCAAAATCCGGGGAGCAGCTGCTCCACACGGCGCCCAGGCTGTTAACCGCCAGGAAGATTGAAACCGCTTCGGGGATATTGGGAAGGATTCCCGCCACCCGATCGCCCACCCCTACGCCCTGTCCTTGCAGCCAGGCGGCGATGGAAGCCACTTCCGCTTCCAGATGAGTCCAGGAGATTTCCCGGACCACACCATTTTCCGATGAGGCGATGATGGCCGGCCGGTCCGCGCTGGCCTGCCTGAAAATATGGGCTGCGTAATTGAGGCATGTTCCTTCAAACCACCTCGTTCCAATCATCCCCTCCTTCGGTTTGTTGAGGACCTTGGTGCAGGTACCGGTTGCCGGGATGTCAAAAAAAAGCCAGAGGCTCTCCCAGAATGCGGGGATATCCCTGATGCTCCATTCATAGAGGGCTTCGTAGGTAGAAAATTCCCGGTTCTGATGTTGGGAAAGCCAACGCATGTAGCGTTTCAGGTTGGATCCCTCCACAACTGCTTGGGAGGGACGCCAGAGGATAGGATTCATGAAAGGCATCAGGTAAAATTAGGAATTCGGAATCCGTAATCCTGACAAATTCCCGGGAAATGCGGACATTCAATTATGGATATGCCCATTGATCCCCAGATCGCACAATCCGTAGAAAAAGACTGGAACCTGCTGGTGCCGCCGCATTACACGGAAAAAGACCTGTTGCACTTGCTTGGGCAGGAAATCAACCATTTAATCCGGCAGGATTTTTCACGGCTCCTCTCCATACTCTACCGGGTTGATGTACCGGAAGCCTCATTGAGAAAAACCCTGCGTGAAAACCCACATACGGATGCAGGTGCCATCATCGCGCGGATGATCCTGGAACGTCAGAAAGAAAAGCAGAAACTCAGGGCCAGGTTCAAAGCCGGAACAGCAGATACGGAGGAGGAGCGATGGTGAAAAGGCAAATTAGCTCATTAACTTATTAGCTTATTCGCTGGCTCACTGACTTCGCTTAAGAAACAATGAACTGAAGTCATCTCCCAATGAGCAAATGAGCTAACCAGCCAATGAGCTAATCCTTACATATCCTCCTCCCAGATACTTTCCGCGCGGTTCTGCTTGAGCAGGATGTAATGGTTCTTCAGCGCCTGGTAGAGAGAAAGTTTCCTGTAAGGCAGGTTGTATTCCCTGACATATCCCATCAACTTCTGCGTGATCTCCGGATAGTAAACGTGATTGATATTGGGAAACAGGTGGTGCACTACATGGTAGTTGAAAGAGCCCATGAAAAAGCGCACGAACCAATTGTCATGCGTAACATCATTGGTGGTGCGCAGCATATGTTCAAACCAGTTACTGGGCAGCTTGCCCTGGGCGTCCGGCAAAGGAAATTCATTCTGCGTATTGGCATGCGGAGGCAGTAGGACCATGAGTGCAAATATGCTGGCTGTAAACACCATCAACACAAAGGCGCCGATGACCTGACCCCAGGAAATATCCAGGTGGTAGCGGGGGAAAAAAATCATATAGGCGAAAAAGAAGGCCTTGAAGACAAAAAGCTTGACGTATTCGATCCGGGGAATATGAACCAGCTTCTGCACAATTTTCCGTGTGCTGAAAAAATCCCTGAAATCCCTTACCAGAAGCCAGTTGAACAGAAAAAGCGGATATAGGAAAGGAAGGTAGATGTGCTGGTAGCGATGGAACTTGCTGTATTCGCCATGGGGATAGACCCTTGCCAGCGGACTTTGTTCGATGTCCGTATCCCATCCATCCACATTAGGGTAATTGTGATGGAAGCGCACATGACGGTTTTTCCAGATAAAACTGTTGGCGCCCATCAGATCAAAAAAATGTACGAAGACTTCGTTCATCCATCGCTTGCGGAAAATGGTATGGTGTACGGCGTCATGGATCACGTTCAGGTAGATAAAAACCAGGAGGGCTCCCATCGTGAAATATGCCCCATAGTATGCCCATGGATTGCGGCCCCAGGTCATGGCTGCCAACCAGGCGCCGATATAGAGGGCCGGGAAAAAGAACGCCTTGAACTGGATTTCAAAAATCCTTTCCGGCTCTTTGGTGGCCTTGATTAAAATGGCTTCCTGGCGGAGCTCCTTGAATATCTGCTCGGAGCTGCCTTTTTGATACGTAGGTTTTCGAATCGAGTCCATGTCCTGTCGATCGTTCAGTGATCATTTTATGCGTAATGGCCGCAATCGACCCTTCCTTAAGAAGGCAGTGGCAAATTTATTGCAGGGACCCAATTCAGCCAAGCAGGCAGGGCCCCATTCGTGTAAAATCTTGAAAAAAATTACGGCTCCCCGGGGGCATTTATCCCTACTTTTACGGGAATACGATCCATATGAAACTAGTTTCCTATTTGCGGAACGGGCAGGACCAGCTGGCAATCTTTCACCAGGGGAATCTGTACGCCATGGACCAGCTCCATCCGGAGCTGCCTTCTTCGATGCAGGTCTTTCTGCAGTACTGGGATGATTACCTGCCCATCGCCAAAGCCTGCCTCGAAGCAATCCAGAGCGGACGCACCAATTCCACCCGCGGCATTCCCGCGGATGCAGAAATCCTCCTTGCGCCAGTGCCGTTTCCATCTAGTTGTCGCGACGGCTACTCATTCCGCCAGCACGTGGAAACCGCCCGCCGCAACCGGGGCGTGGGCATGATCCCGGAGTTCGACCAATACCCCATTTTCTACTTTACCAATCACCACAGCATTCAGGGACCCGGCCCGGTGCTTTGCATGCCGGATCATTTTGAAAAACTCGATTTTGAACTGGAAGCGGCCATCGTGGTGTCCAGGCATGGCAGAAATATTCCCGCGGATACCGCGGATCAATACATCGGCGGGTTGATGATTATGAACGACCTGTCCGCCAGAACGCTCCAGATGGAGGAAATGCTGCTCAACCTGGGACCCGCAAAAGGCAAGGACTTTGCAACTGCCATCGGGCCCTGGCTGGTTACCCTGGACGAACTCGAGCCCTTTGAAATCCCGCCTCCACCCGGCCATGTGGGCAAAGCCTGGAACCTGCCCATGACCTGCAAGGTCAACGGTGAGCAGGTAAGTGCCGGCAACCTGGGCCAGATGGACTGGACCTTTGCCGAAATCATTGAAAGGGCCTCCTATGGCGTGAACCTCTATCCCGGGGACATCATCGGCAGCGGTACGGTTGGCACCGGTTGTTTCCTGGAACTCAATGGCACGGGAAAACTGAACAACCCGCAGTACCAGGAACAATGGCTGAAAGAGGGCGATGAAGTGGTGCTCGAAATCGAAGGACTGGGCAGCTTGTCCAATACCATCCAGCGCGAAGAAAGCGATTTCAGCATCCTGGAGAAAAAGAAAACCGCTTCACCTGAAAATGCAGGACGATGATCAATCTGGATATGAAGGCGCTAACTCCCATGAAGCGGCAACAATGGCTGCAACACGCGGTGGCGCCCAGGCCCATCTGTTTTGCCTCCACCATTGACGCGGAAGGAAGGGTGAACCTTAGTCCTTTCTCGTTCTTTAACCTGTTTTCCTCCAACCCGCCCATCCTGGTTTTCTCCCCCGCCCGGCGCGTCCGGGACAATACCTCCAAACATACCCTGGACAATGTATTGGCCGTCCCGGAAGTGGTGGTCAACATCGTCCACCGGGAGATGGTGGAACAGGCTTCCCTTTCGAGCTGCGAGTACCCGGCGGGTGTCAATGAATTTGAGATGGCGGGGCTGACCGCGCTCCCTTCCCAACTTGTCCAGCCCCCACGCGTAGCCGAAAGTAAGGTCCAGATGGAATGCCGGGTCCTGGAAGTCAAACCCCTTGGGCAGGAGGGTGGAGCGGGGAACCTGGTCATCTGCGAAGTCCTTTGCATGCACGTGGATGAACAGGTACTCAATGAAGCGGGTGATATGATTGATCACCATAAACTAAATCATGCAGCGCGACTGGGAGGCGATTGGTATTGCGAGGTCACGGAAGCCAGTCTGTTCGAAGTGGCCAAACCAAATACCAAATTGGGCATCGGCTTTCCCGGCCTTCCGCCATCGATCCTTCATAGCAAAATCCTCACCGGCAATCAACTGGCCCAACTGGCCAACCTGGAACAGGTTCCGGAAATCCGGGCTTCTTTTTACGATCCGCACGTGAAGGAAATCGTGCAGTATTTCTCGCCCAACCCGGAAGAAATGGAACTGGAACTGCACCGGCATGCCGCCCACCTGCTCAACCAGGGCAGGGTGGACGATGCCTGGCAGGTGTTACTGACGAGTTAAGCGTTGCCAAACCAAGTCCACCTGTCATGTTAGCCCCCGATTCAGCAAATCGCGCAACAGCTAAGAGCGCGATTCACATGGACTTGCGAATTCCGCAACTGCCGTCGTAATGGGTTGCAAACAACCGTTTTGAATCGACTCACAAGTCCACTACGTTTGTTTCAGTTAAACTACTGAACATGACTAAGGGACTAATGTCAATTCCGATCCTCGCTGGTTTGTTTGCCCACAAAACAGAAGAGTCCACAACACAAAGGATAGCTCTGAGACACCAGGATTACTCGGTCCCATCACGGTTTCCAGCAAAGAAATCCAAAGTAATTTCAGGGTACCGGGCGATACTCATTCATATACTCGTTTGGTCAAACGTACTTGGTGTCTGCCTGTTCAAGCTCGGCCTCCGGAAAAATTCTTTTCGTGCATACAGGTCTTTGCTCGGTAAATACCGATTGTACAGGAATAAAAACTACGTTGTCAGATATGCCAGTGTAAAAGATGGATACCAGTTCAACCTTAATACGCCGATCTGGCCATCCGCCGCATTCAATCGGTTCATACGCCAACAGATTCAAAAAGTAACTGAAGTCAATCAGCCTTGTATCCAAACATTGGTCCTCGCCATTACAAAAAAATGCGGCTTCCAATGCGCACACTGCGTGGAATGGAACCAACTCAATAAACCCGAGTCACTGACAAGGCATCAGCTCCTTAAGATTATTCAGCAATTTCATGCATGTGGCACAACTCAGGTCCAGCTGAGCGGCGGAGAACCTATGAATCGACTCAAGGATATTTTATTTCTGCTGAGAAAGGCACCCAGAGATATAGATATCTGGAGTTACACCAATGGATACTCGCTGAACAGGGAAAAATGCAATAAACTCAGAGCCGCAGGATTGAAGGGTGTGATCATCAGCATCGACCAACACAGTCCGGAAGGCCATGATCAGTTCAGGGGTGTTCAAGGCTCGTGGATCAGGGCTGCCACTGCCCTGCGCGCTGCCTTCGAAGCAGGACTGTCCGTAGGCGTATCCTGTTGTGTTACGAGAGAGTATTGTAGCAGCGAAAACCTGCTTGCCCTGGCCACATTAGCTGGAGCACAGGGCGCATCATTCCTCCAACTTCTGGAACCCAGCGCTGAAGGGCACTTTGAAGGAAAAGATGTGTTGTTGCGCAGGAATGAAATCCGGACGCTGGAAGAATTCTATACCACCATGATGCATACCAGGGCAGGAGAGAAATATCCAATCGTCACATACCACGCCTATCACAGTCGCCGCCTTGGCTGTGTAGGATCCGGAAATCAATTCCTCTATGTAGACACGGACGGCATGGTCCAATCCTGCCCGTTCTGCCGGGAAAAATGGTTCTCCGCCCTGCAGGATGATATCCGTCAAAATCTGCTGGCCCTTCAATCCATCGGTTGCAAAAACCAAACTATGTAGCCCTAGAATAGCCCACAAACAAGTTCTCTCAACCTAAAATCATCCACCATGGCAACCTTTAGAAATTCCCTGCGCCTTTCAGGCCTATTCCTGCTATCACCAGTGCTTTCATTCTACCTCGTTCGCCGGACAAAATGGGTCATCATTCTTTTCTGCCTGCTGTCATTTGGCATACTTGGATGTTTCAGGCATTTCTACAAAAAGGATATCCATTATGGGGCGGATCCAGCTTTGATAGAGCGACTCAGGACAAGCAACAAGTTGTTTGTTGCGCATTTCAAGGACTCGTTGATGTTGTTGAATAATCCTCGTTTAGAGGGCGACAAACTGGTAGCGGGAAGCCAGTCTCCGGACCAGAGCCTGAAACAACAAATTGATACAGCTAATCTCAGAAAAAAAACCTACAATCCAAAAACACAGGCTACCGTGCCTACGCAAGTGCATATTTATATCGACAAACTTGCGTCCGACTGTAATGACGAAGCAACAAATACATCCGCGATTCTGATCAAAGACATCCGGCAAATCGATATACATGAAAAAAATCGAGGCGCTACGAACAGATCCACGGTATTGAGCATATTTGGGATTACGTTGGCCAGTCTAAGCATTGGTTTTGTGATATTGGCTCTGATCTCCTGCAACTGTCCGCAGGTGTACGTGGATGAGAGCGGAGGCCAGGTTTTCAAGGGAGGACTATACAGCGGCGCAATACTTTCATCCGCCGAAAGAACTGACTACATGGTGCTGGATCATTTTCCGGTCGATAAGCAGTTGGCAAGAATGCGGATCAACAATGTCAGGGGCGAAGCTCAATACATCAACCAGATCCGACTGATGACAGTCAGTCACCCAAAAAACAGCCATGTGTTGGTTGATCGAAAGGGGCAGGTTTTCCGTTTTGACAATCCCATAGCACCGTTGCAAGCCTATTGTGGCTCTGGGAAAGATATCCACCAGGAAATCCTGGCTAGTGACGGGAATCTTGCTTTTTTCGATGAGCGAAAATCAAACGAGGCCAGTTCCATCCTGCTCCGCTTTCCTGCTTCAATGGCGGGGAAAAAAGCCAGGCTTATCATCCACGGCCAAAATACCGCATGGGCAGGCTACCTAAACCAGATGTTCATGGGCTACTTTGGCAGATATTACGACAAGTGGCAAATCCAGCAAGAACAAAAGGAACCAAAAGCATTGAACGACTGGATGCTGAAGCAATCGCTTCCCATTAAAATAATGCTCAAACAAGCAAATGGAGCCTGGCAAATGGCCGACTATCTCCCCCTGGCCGGCAACACAGCCATGCGCAAATTCATCGTTGAACTGGACTTGCCACAGACAACTACATCCACGTTGGATATTAGGCTGGAAACTGTGTTTAATTTTTGGCAGATCGACTACCTTTCACTGGATACTACCCAACAGACCGGGATAAATGTTCATTGGATCGATCCAACATTTTCATCCCAGGATAGCCTGTCTAATGCAGCTATGAAATTGAAAAAGATCGATAAAGAATACTTCAAACTGGAAGGAGAACAATTCCTCCCGCTCGAGTTTAGATTGCCCGATCCTGCGGGGGAAAATCAATCATTTTTCCTGGCTGGAACAGGATACTATCACCAGTCGGCTGCTTCTCAGAACAAACCTGATTTTCCTGCACTGATCTCTTTTCAGAAACCTGGTGCTTTCCAGTCGTTCTCAACTAAGCAATTGGAAAAATTGGAACGAAGCATCGTAGTCTCCCATCGGCATTGATTAAGTTCTTACCAAACCAGAAAAATAAAAGATTCCAGAAACTTACAACCAACTGCGTATGAAACACAGACTAATCATTGTCCTGATTCTGATCATTTCTGTTAAGGGGCAGGTCCTGCGCGCACAACCATACCTGGATGCCGGGCAGTTATTCTACAGCAGCAGTCCCGGAGACAACGGACAACCCAAAAACTTTGAGCATTTCCGGGTACAGGCCAACCTCCCCAAAGTATTCAAAAAGGACAGCAGCGTGTTTCTCCTGAACCCGGTATGGGATCAGCGATGGGTGCGTGAAAACGAGAACAGTGCTTCTTATAATGTACGCGGCCTGATCGTTTGGTTTAATTATATCAGAAACATCGGACCCAAATGGCAACTGCAACTTTCTGCCATTCCTCGTTGGATGGGTCAGCCTGACAATCAGTTCAGCGATGGCTTTCAAATGGGCGGTGCATTTCTTTTCACCCGCAAAGTGAGGCCCGGCCTGAAATACCAGTTTGGGCTTTATTACAATAAAGAACTGTTTGGCAATTTCTTCATGCCCTTGCTGGGAATTGATTGGAAAATCAATGACCGGATGAACCTTTTCGGTATCCTGCCTGGCTACCTGACTTTTGAGCATAAACTCAACAAGACTTTT
>Ga0209594_1000848_pt1 | contig 16504 bp, 13 predicted proteins | sample AshMeaCrysSpring_FD_184126 | JGI IMG/M metagenome (GOLD analysis project Ga0209594, IMG submission 184126) | Groundwater microbial communities from Big Spring, Nevada to study Microbial Dark Matter (Phase II) - Ash Meadows Crystal Spring... | ecosystem: Environmental > Aquatic > Deep subsurface...
TTTCATGAGGCGGCGGGCCAGCTTCGCCGTCGTGGTGGTTTTTCCGGTCCCGTTCACGCCGACCACCAGAACGGCCAGCGGACGGTCGGGAAGGGGGAAAAGCGGAGGCAGGGATTGCGGGAAAACTTTCAGCACTTCCTCGCGCACGACGGCCGCTGCCGAATCGGCGTCGAAATGCCACGACCGCGCGCGGAGTTCGTCCATGATGCGGCGGGTCATCGCCACACCCAGATCGGCGCGGAGCAGGCCCTCCTCGAGCTCGTCCCAATCGATCGTGCGTCCGGTGAGCCTGCCGAGCAGGCCGCTGAAAAGCGCGCCGGCCATCAGCCCGCGGAGTCCGGTTTTGCGGCGGGCGCGCCGGGCGGCGCCGGTTTGGCGAGCGTCTGCCGGATGCGGTCGAGGACGCCGTTGACGAAGCGGCCCGACTCCGCCGTGCTGTATTTCTTGGCGATTTCGATGGCCTCGTTGATGGCGACGGCGGGCGGCGTGCCATTGTTTGCCACAAGTTCCGAGGCCGCGATGCGGAGGATATTGCGGTCAACGGCGCTGATCCGCGCGAACTCGTAATTTTTTGCGGTCTCGCGGATGAGGCCGTCCACCCGCTCGGAGACTGCCACAAACCCGTCGAGCAACTCATCGCAGAACCGTCTGGCGCTCGGGCTGATCCCCCTCATCGCGTAATAACTCCCGCGGTCGGCTTCGGGATCCAGATCGCGTTGGTAAAGAAATTGAACGGCGGCCTCGCGGCCTTCCCTGCGGACTCCCATGGTGGATTATCCTTTCTGTTGAAGCTCGCGGGTCGTGCGCGCCACCGACACGGCCGCCCGGGCGGACTCGATCCCGCGGTTTTTTTTCTCGCCCATGCAGCGCTCGCGGGCCTGTTCGCCATCGTCCAGAAGGAGGACCCCGTGGACCACGGGAATGCCCGAGTCCACCGCGATCGACTGCAACGCGCCGGTGACCGATTCGGCAATGAGCCGCGCGTGCCCGGTATCGCCCTCGAAGACCACCCCGAAAGCGAGGATCGCGTCATGCGCGGCCTTCCGGGCGATATGCTTCACGATGACGGGGATCTCGAAGGAACCCGGAGCCCACACCAACTGGACAAGCGCGCCAGGCTCGAGGGTCGTGATCTCGCGGTGGGCGTTCTCGACCAGCGCCTGGGTGTATTCGAGGTTGTATTGGCTCGCCACGATGGCAAACGCGAGGCTTGATCGCGTGGACATGCGTGGGCGGAGTGGCGCGGTTTTCATTCGGCGGACCAGAAAAATGCACCGGTCCCGTGCCGGAAGCAAGCGCGCGGAAAAAAATCCCGTCCCGCGCACAACCGGGGATTTCGCGTTTGGCGTGGATCGGATTGTGGCGCATCTTTGCCGCGTGCCCGGCGATCCATCCATCATGCGCCCGATCGACCTTGCGCGGAGCGTCCGCGGCGGGGACGGACTTGTGTGGCTGGATTCCTCGATGGCAGGGCCGGGGAGGCGTTCGTTTGTGGGATGGGATCCGCGGGAAATTCTGGCAGGAGGCCCCGGGGATTGGCCGGAATTTGAACGCGAGTTGAATCGGCGCGCGTGCGAAGTTCCCGCCGGAGGCGACCCCTGCGCGGCCGGGGCCGCCGTCGGGTGGGTCTCTTTCGACGGCAGCTTCCGCTTCGGGATATATCCCCGCCTGGCGGTTTTCGACCATCAACCTGCTCGCTGGATTTCGCCGCCGGAGGAAATCCGGGTGGAGAAGGAAACTCCGTCGCACCCACCCGGAGACGGCCCGGCCTTTGCCTCGCGCGTCGGCGGCCGGGAATTTTGTGCCATGGTGGCCCGGGCCAAGGAATACATCGCCGCCGGGGACATCTACCAGGTGTGCCTTTCCCACATGTTTGAGGCGGAGTGGGCAGGGGACCCGTGGTCGTATTATGAACGCCTGCGCCGGGTCTCTCCGGCTCCATACGGCGCGTATCTGGACCTTGGCGGCGTGCAAATCGCCTCGGCCTCTCCGGAATGTTTTTTGAAGATGGACGGCCGCTCGGTGGAGACCCGGCCGATCAAGGGCACGCGGCCGCGCCATGCCGATCCCGCCGGTGATGCCCTCGCGGCGGCGGAATTGCTGGCCTCGCCGAAAGAATCCGCCGAACTCGTGATGATCACCGATCTCGAACGCAACGACCTCGGACAGGTCTGCGAATTCGGAAGCGTTCATGTGGCCGACCTCCTCCGGCTCGAGCAATTCGCGCAGGTCCACCATCTTGTTTCCACCGTTCGCGGGACCCTCCGTCCCGACGTGACCCACGCCTCCGCCCTCCGGGCCTGCTTCCCCGGCGGTTCCATCTCGGGAGCCCCGAAAAAGCGGGCGCTGGAAATCATCGCCGAACTCGAACACACACCCCGCAGTTTCTACACCGGTGCCATCGGCTACTTCGGATTCGGCGGGACCAGCGAATTTTCCATCGCAATCCGGACGGCCGAATTTTCCGGCGGACGCGCCCGCTTCGGTGTCGGAGCCGGGATTGTCGCCGACTCCGAGCCGGAGGCCGAATGGCGGGAGACCCTCCAAAAAGCCGCCGGCCTGCTGGCGGCGGCGCGATAGGGCCGGAAAGCGTTTGCCGGAAGCGGCCGTCTGGCTTAAGAAACGTCCCCATGACATCCGTGACTACCCGGGTTCCCGCGACGACGGCCAACCTCGGTCCCGGCTACGACGCCATGGGGATCGCCCTCAAAATCTATAACCACGTGACCGTCGCGAAGGCGGGGCGCGGGTCCGCTTCCGGTCCGGCCGACCCGATGGTCGATGCGGCGGCGGCGGCATTTTTCCGAGCGGCGAAGCGCAAGGCATTCCCGTTTGCATGGTCGATCGAGGGCGAGGTGCCGCGCTCGCGCGGGCTCGGAAGCAGCGTCACGGTGAGGCTCGGCATCCTGCACGGTCTCAACGACCTCTCGGGCGGACCGCTCGAGCGGGAGGCGCTTTTCGCCATTTGTGCCGAACTGGAAGGCCACCCCGACAACGCGGCTCCCGCCGCGATGGGGGGATTCACGGTCGCGGCGCGGGGAGTCCCCCTCCAGCGCTACCGGGTGGATCCCACGCTCGAGTTTGTGTTGCTGATTCCCGACATGGAGGTGCTCACCGAGGACGCGCGGAGGGTGCTGCCGTCCGAGGTGCCGTTTGCGGACGCGGTCTCAAACGCGGCGCATGCGGCCGCGATCGCGGCGGCCTTCGCGAGCCGCGATTACCAGCGCCTTGCGGGATGTTTTCAGGACCGCCTCCACCAGCCCTACCGGAAAAAATTTGTCCCGTTTCTCGACGAGGTCATTGCGGCGGGTGTGCGCGCGGGCGCCCTCGGCGGGTGGCTGAGCGGGTCCGGTTCGGCGGTGGCCTGCGTGACACTCGGCGAGCCCGAGCGAGTCGCCGCCGCCATGCTGGCCGCGTCGGGCTGCCGCCACGCCACCGCGGTCAGTGCCCGCGCCGACAACTCGGGCGCGAAGACATCCTCCGCCCGCTGAACCCGGCCGATCCGGACCCGTGAGACGCTGGCTTGAAGGACTCGAAACGTTTGCGATCGACGTCATTCTCGGGCGCCGCTACGGCCGCCGGGCCGATATCCTGCGGTGGATCCTGCGGGTCTTTTCGTGGGGGTATCTCGCGGCGGTGCAGTGCCGCCTCTCGCTCTACCGGAACCGGATCATCCGCCCGCACTCGATGGGCATTCCGGTCATCAGTATCGGAAACCTCACTGTCGGAGGGACTGGGAAAACGCCGGTCGCGGAATTCCTTGCCCGCGAATTGACGGCCGCGGGGCGCAGGGTTGCGATTCTGAGCCGTGGGTATAAGAGCGTGCCGAAGCCGCTCGGGGTGAGGCTCTGGGAAAAGTTTTCGCGCCGGCGCGAGCTTTTCGCGCCGCGCATTGTTTCCGACGGGACCTCGTTGCTGCTGGATTCTCGCGAGGCCGGCGACGAGCCGTTCATGCTGGCGAGCAACCTTCGCGGGCCGGTGGTGCTGGTGGACCGCGACCGCGTCAAGAGCGGCCTGTATGCGGCGCGCGAATTCGGTTGCGACGTGCTCCTGCTTGACGACGGCTACCAATACCTCCACATGCGGAGGGCGTTCGAGATCGCGCTCATCGACCGCAACTCGCCGTTCGGGAACGGTGCGGTTCTTCCGCGCGGCATGCTCCGCGAACCCCCGCGCAACCTCCGCCGCGCGACGCACATTTTTATCACCAAATGCGGATCCTCCGACAACTCCGAGCTCATCGCCCGCATCCGGAAGCTCAACCGCACGGCCCCGATCATCGAATGCGACCACCGTCCGGTCCACCTCCGGAATTTTGTGACGGGCGAGACCCTCCCGCTCTCGCGCCTGCGCGGGATGCGGGTGGGCAGCCTCTGCGGGATCGCGATGCCGGAGAGCTTCGAGTCCGGCCTGCGCGGGCTCGGCGCGACGATCGTGCTTTCGAAAGCCTATACCGACCACCACCGCTTCACTGTGCGCGAGATCGAGATGTTTCTGCGGAGGTGCTCGCGGCGCGACCTCGACGCGGTGCTCACCACCGAGAAAGACGCCGTCCGCATCCCGCGCATCCAGGATCCCGAGGTCCCCATTTATTACCTGCGTGTCGAAATCCAGATCCTCCGCGGACGCGGGCACTACGAGGAATTGCTCGGCCGTTTCACAAGACGCGGAGCCCCCGTCCATGCCTGATTCCCCTCTCGGCGCGCGGTTGGCGGGGGCGGTTTCGCCGGACTTTTTCCGTCCGCTCACCCGGCCGTCCTCGCCGGTTTACGTGGACTGCGCGTGCCGGCTGGAAGCCGAAGCCGGCCTTGCGGGCCGGTTGCCGCTTTCCGACGCCCGGGAGATCATCCGCGAGGTCCTGCTCGCGCACCCTTCGGCGAGACTGGACGAGGACGAAGGGGCGCTTGTGCGCGATGTGCGCCAGCGCGCCGGCGTCTTCCTCAACAGGCTGCTTGCGGCCGGATGGATCGAGGAACAAACCCTCGGCCTCACCGACCGCCGGATCATCATCGCCCCGGGGCTGCGCCTGCTCACGGGCATGCTCCGCGCGCTGGTCGAGGACGAGATCGCCGAGTTGCGGACTTTTGCCGACACGCTGCGCGGGGTGTGCGAAACGCTCGAGCGCGACGGTGCGCTCGACCCGCTGCGGCTCGACGGGGACGAGCTCCGAAGCCTCGTGCACGACCTCAACCAGCGGGTGGATCTCGCGGTTTCCCAACTTTACTCTGTCGAGAAATTGATCGCCGGATTCGAGACGCGCCAGCGGCGGTCCGAGTCTCCGCTCGAAACCCTGCGGGTGTTCTATACCGAGTTTTCCCAGGGCCAGCACATGGTGTGCTACGACGTGCTCAGCCGGGGCGGCCTCCTTTCCCGGCTCCGGGCGGCGAGGGCGCGTGTGAGCGACGGGCGGGACGACCCCCTCACGCGCGACCGTCTGGCCGGAGGCCTGCGTTCCCATTACGAGTGCGACGAGGCCGGGGCGGCCGCCCGCGCCAGCGAATTGCTGCTGCGGCTGGAACGCAACCTCGGCGGCCTCGGCGAGATCGCGCGCGCGATCGACGAGCGCATGGCGGCCTTCAACCGCCTCTCCCAGCAACGCTACCGCTACCAGACCGAGGTGCGCGGCCGGCGGCCGGAGTTCGTGAAAGCCTACTGCGACGCGGTCAACCAACAATTCGCCGGCGCCCACTTCCGCGTCTTCGCGGGCGCGGGTCCCGATTTCCGCCCGCTCTGCCCGGAAACCCGTTTTCTCTACGGGACCGAATCGCTCTGGAAGGCCGCCCGGCGGCGCGTTCCCGCCGATCTCGCCTTCACGGCCGGGCGGGCGACCCCCGGCGACGAAGCCTCGGCCGTGGAGGCCCTCCGCGAGCGCCAGCGCCTCGCCCTCACGCCGGCCCGCGCGGCGAGGCTGGTGGCCCGGGTCCTGCCGTCGCGCGGCGGCGCGCGGGCCGGCGGGGATTTTTCCGTGGCCGACATCGATGAATTTCTCGACCTGCTCGCGGTGGTGGCCTACGACCACGCCCGGGACGACGACGGGCGGGCGGTGCGCTGGAGCGTTGACGGCCCGGGCCGTCCCGGCGGGCTGCAGCCCGAGTGTCTGCCGCGCGACGCGCAACTTGATTGGCTCATGGACCGGTTTGAGGTTAAACGCATCCGATGACACCCGAGCGCCCCGATCCTCTCTGGCCGAGTTTCTGGCCGGATGTGCCCGCGGAAGACCGCGCTCCGATGCGGGATATCCTTGCCGAGTTGCTCGGCCGCGGCGTGCTGCTGGGCGACACGGGCACCGGCCGCGAGTTGTTCCTGCTTGCGCGCGATCACCACCGCTTCCGGTTGGAAGATTATCTCGCGCCGCTCGGTCTCGAGCTGGTGGTGGACGACGAGGCGCTCCTCCTGCAGGCGCGTCCGCGCACCGAGGCCTGCCAGTTGCTCGCCAATTTTTCGAAGGATGAAACCCTCGTTTTGCTCGCGCTCTGGCGCGTGTGGGACGAGGCGCAGACCTCCGGCGGCTCCCAGGCGGTCCTGCTCACTCTCGACGATCTCTGGGACAAACTGCGCGTGTATTTCGACCGCATCGAACCCCCGGAAAAATCCCAGATCGAATCCGCCCTCACCCGGCTCAAACGCCACCGGCTTGTCCGGACCCAGCGGCCGGACGACCCCGCGGCCGCGGGCGGATTGATCATCGAGGTGCTCCCCTCGCTCGCCCGCGCGATCCCGTTTGATTCCATCGAGAACTGGCGGGACCGTGCCGTCCTTGTTTCTCCTCCGGACGAGCCGCCCCCGCCCAACCCGCCCGCCGCGTGACACCCCGCATCACACTCAGCCGCATCGTGGCGGTCAATTGGTATGGCTACCGCCAATTCATCGATGTCGGCGGACTCACCCTCATCACCGGCGCGAACGGTTCCGGCAAAAGCGCGCTTCTCGACCTCATTCAATTTGTCCTCCTCGGCGAGAATCTGAGCCGCTTCAACAAAGCCGCCGCCGGCGCGGGGAGCGGACGCACCCTCCGCGGATATTGCCTCTGCGATACCAATACCCACGGCCGCGACGGCCAGGAACGCTTCGTGCGCTCGAGCGGGGTCACCATCGCCGCCCTCGAATTCGAATTCCCGCCCGCCGACCCGGCCTCCGCCCCCCGGCGTCAGACATGGGGCGCGCGCGTGGAATTCGACAGTCCGACCGCCAAAGGCCGCACGCTCTGGTTTCAACTGCCCGCACGCCTCAAGCGCGAGGACTTTCTGCGCGAGGACGATTCGGGTGCGGGCGGGGAATTCCTGCCCGAGGACGAATTCCGGGTCCGCCTCCGCCGCGATCTCGACGGCGAATGCTGGGAACACCAGCGCACGTATCTCGAGGAGATGAAGCAGCGCTCGGCGCTTCATTTCGACCGCGAGCAAATGAACAAGACCCTCCCGAAGGCGATGGCGTTCCAGCCCGAGAGCAACTTCGAGGCGTTCATTCGCGACTACCTTCTCGAGGCGGGCCTGCCGGATGTGCGCGCGGTGAAGGAAAGCGTGGACGCCCACCGCCGCGCCAAGGAACGCCTCGACAAAATGCGCGACCAACACGCGCGACTCGTTTCGATCTGCGAGCTTCACGCCGCCGGAACCGCCCACCGCCGCGAGGCCGCGCTCTGGGCCCACCTCCGCGACGCCCTCGCCCACGAGGAGGCCGTCGAACGCCTCCACGCCGACGAGACGAAGCTCCGCGCCCTCATCGAGGAAAACAAAAACAACCTCCTCGCCCGCAAGTCCGCCGTCGCCGAACGCGACCACCTCCGCGAGCGTCTCGACGAGGTCCGCACCGTCATCGGCCAGGATTCCCAGATCGCACGCCTCAGCGAGGAACGGGAAAAACTCGCGAAACTCGAGCGCGAAATCGACACCCTCCGCGACGCCCGCGACACCGCGCGCGGGTTCCTGCGCGACCATTTCCGCGACTGGAAAGACTGGCTCGCCTTCGGCGAAAAACTCGGGGCGGAGGCGCCGGAGGCCGTCCACGCCGGTTTGGAATCCCTCAACGGACCCGACGAGGCCCGGGCCCTCGCGGAGGTCGCCGGGCTCTCCCGCGAGGCCGGACGCATGGTCGGGGACGCGATGGAACGCCTGCGCGAGCTCGAGGAATCCATCCGCACCGCGGCCCGCCGCGAGGCCGGTCTCGCCGCCGATCTGGAAAATTACCGGAACGACCGCACGGCCGCCGCGCCTTTGCTGGAGGCCCTGCGCGGGGCGGGCCTCGACGCAAGCGCGTTCGGGAGGTCGGTCGAGGTCAAACCGTCGGCGGAATCATGGTGGCCGCTTCTCGAGACCCTCCTTTCCGACGAGCGCCAGGCGGTCCTTGTCGAGGATTTTCGCGCGGCGTGGGAAATCGCGCGGCACACGGGAACCGGAGGCGACGAACCGCTCGTCAACCCGGACGAATTGACGAAGGCGGCCGCGAAGCCGCTTCCCGGCAGCCTCCGCGACTTTTTCGATACGAAGGATCCCATGGCCGCCGCCTACCTCGCCCATCTCCTCGGCCGCATCATGCCGGTGGAGGACTCTTCGCGACTCGACGCCCACGAACGCGCGCTCTCGCGCGATGGCTGGCTCAAGGACCCGCCCCGGCGGGTTTTCCTCCGTCCGGCCAGAGAACTGACGCTCGGCGCGGAAGGCCTCCGCCGCCTGCGCGAAATGCGCGAGGGCGAAATCCGCGCGGTCCGCAACGACCTGCGCGTCCTGCGGCAGAGTCAGAGCGACTGGCGTTCGTGGGTGGAGCGCGCCGAGCGATCCAACCTTGTCCACCCGGTCATCCCGGCCGTTGGCGCGTCGCTCCAGCGGCTGCCCGACGCCGAGAAGGAACGCGCGGTGAGGCGGGAGACCGTGAGGCTCCTCTCCACGCCCGAGCGCGAAAAGGCGGTCGCCGGCTACCACAGCCTCGTCGCCGAAGAACACGCCGCCACCGAACGCGCCACCCGCCTCGACGAACGCCTCAAATTCGTCGATCAATCGATCCGCGAATTGCAGGAAAAATCCGCGCGCTCGAAATCGGAGGAGGCCGGACTCGCCACCACCCGCAAAATCAGCCGCGCCGGCCTGCCGGCCTCGGCGGAGGACGAAATCGCCTCCCGGATCGAGGCCGCGCGGAACCAGTTTGCCTCGTGGCCGAAGCGCGTCGAAGCCGCCATCCAGGCCGCATCGACGGCACAGGTCCGCGCGGCCGCCGCTGCGGCCGAACGCGACGAGGCCCGCCGGCGGTTCCTCGCCGCGCACCCCGAAATAGCGGGCGTCTTCGATCCCGCCGAGGAGGACAACGACCAATGGGAACGCCGCCGCGAAGAACTCGGCGGACAGGAACTCGAGCGCTTCCAGGCCGAGGCCGAACGCGCGCGCGCCGAATGGGAAGACCGCCTCCAGCATCAGGTCCTCGACGTCCTCCGCGACAAAATCAACGAGGCCGAGCGCACCAAACGCGAACTCAACCGCGCGATGAATCACGACATCGGCGGCATTTGCTACCAAATCGTGAGCCGCCGGGACCGCGCCCACAGCGCCATCTGGACGCTCGTTGAAAAAGGCCTCCCGACCGGCGACGACATGGGACTCTTCAACGCCGCGCAGCAGGCCGATATCGAGCGCGCCAAGCAGGAACTCATGGCCGCGATCGACGCGGTGGACGAACCCGGCGACAACAACGGCTGCCGCGCCCTCGATTACCGGTTCTACCACCGCTGGGATATCGAAGCCCGCCCGGCCGGACGCGGCGACGAGGCCGCCATCTCGCTCAACCGCAGCGCGAAGAAACAAAGCGGCGGCGAGAATCAGGCCCCGTTTTTCGTCGCGACTCTGGCCGCCTTCCACCGGGTTTACGACACGGGCTCGCGCGGCACGCACCCCTCGCTGGGTCTGGTGGTAATGGACGAGGCCTTCAGCAAACTCTCCGGCGACCGTATCGACGACTGTCTTGCGCTGGCCCGGAATTTCGGACTCCAGCTCGTGATGGCATTCCCCGAAGACCGCCTCCCGACCATGATCGCACACGCCGACACCGTCATCCAGTGCCGCGTCGAGCGCGCCTACCACGAAAAATCCGGAGCCGTGAACCACATCGAAAACTGGGTCGTTCGCGTGAACCGCGACCGCCTCCGCCACGCCCTCCGGCCCGACCGGACAGTGGACGATCAAAATTGAAAGTCCCCGGGGTTTATCTCGGGACCAATCTCTCGATCCGGCCGCCCGAACGCGCCGGGATTGACAAAATTCCCGCCGAGCAAACCCTCGGTCTCTCCGGTCTCACCGCGCCCTCGCGATCCGGCAGGTCGAACGGCAGGGGCTTTTACGCGGAGTCCAAGCAACCTCGATTGTCCGCACATTGGAAAATGAAGTCCGGCTGGGCTATTGGCCGCATGTGGAATTTTCGTGGACAGATGCTGTCCGAACCGCAAACGAACTGAGTGCCGTGCATTCCCGTGACCAGCTCATCCGGGGCATGGACCTTTTCCATATTGCGATCGCGCTCGAGATCGGAGCGGAAGCCTTTCTGACCTTTGACGGCGATCAAGCCGCACTGGCAAAGGCTGCGGGGCTGGCCGTCTGGGAGTGGGAGTCAACCCAACCCGCATAAATCAAAAGCCATCTACTGCGACTTGCGGGAGGCAGGCCGGGAGTGCGTTGGGCTCGAATCGCGGTTCGGACGGTATGATCCCAGACAGCCCTCCCGCAATTCTTCGCCCGCCTTGTCCCGGCCCGCCTCGCGCGGCGTCTCGCGACGATGTTTGTTGTTGGTCGGGTCGAATCCGCACCATCCGGCTCCCGGAATGTAAATCTCGGCCCACGCGTGCGTGGCCCCGTGCTGGCCCTCGCCCATGAGGACATAGCCGGTGACAAACCGCGCGGCAAAGCCCGGGTCTTCGCGAACGGCGCGATAATCCCCTGCCGCGGTTCGTCGTGGGATAGCGTCACAAGGCATTCGCTGAACACCCGCAAGTGGTCGGCCGGGCGGGCGAAGTCGATGACGGCGATAGAATTTCCGCACATGTCGCGCAACCAGCTCACCGATGCTTCGGGCGAAATCTCCAGCTTTGCATCGTCGATGTGGAGGTCGTGCCCCTCGCGCGGACGGAGCATCGCGGCGTGCGGGCCGAAGGTTACGGGCTCCTTGTAGAAATACGATGTCTCGTGAAGAATGCGCAGGCGGTGCACGGGTTCCGAGGGTGGGCAAAGCGCGCAAACCCGGCAAGCCAACAGTTTGCGCCCCGCACCTTGCTGTCGGCCCGTCCTCCGGCGGCGAGCTCCGCTTGCAAAGTCCGCGCGGTCGGATTACATGCCGGGCATGCCGCTCGATATTTCTCCCTCCGATCTCAAGCTTTCCCGGATTTGGTATTAAACGGGCGGCGCACTGTCTGTCGCGGTCGGTTTGCTGGCGATCGGCTACCCGTATGTGGCGTCCGTGGCGATCGAACAATTGATCGGGATTGTGTGCCCGGCCAGCGGGGTGGTTCTGCTGCTGTCGTTTCTTTTCGGCAAGGCGGCCGGGCGGGATTTTTGCAGGCCTAGGGTGCAACTTTGGGCGTGACCGGCGTTCGCACCGCGTGCATTTTCCATCCAATGGATAGCGAGATCATCCGCAGGATCGTTCGGGAGACGCTCGAAAAAACCGCCTCCGCGGACATCCCCCCGACCCGCCAACCCGCTCCCTCCTCCCCGACGCCCTCGGCGAACACCCCAGCAATCCCCGCGACCTGCCGCGCGGCGGTGCTTGAAAAGGCGGGGGTGATCGCGATCCGCGAGTTTCCCGTGCGCGCCCCCGGCCCCGGCGAGCTCTTGATCCGCGTGGAAGGCTGCGGGATCTGCGGGACCGACGTGCATGAATTCCGCGGCGACCCGATGAGGCTCGCGCCGGTCGTGCTCGGCCACGAGGGCACGGGCGAGGTGGTGGCCATGGGACCCGGGGTCTCCCGCGACAGCGGCGGAAAAACCGTGCGCATCGGCGACAAGATCGTCACCAGTGTGAGCACATGCGGCACCTGCGACGCCTGCCTTTACACCCCCGCGCGCCTCAACCTCTGCGAGAACCTTCGCGTGCACGGTCTCATCCCCGACGACGACACCCACCTCAACGGGTATTTCGCCGAGTATCTGATCGTCCGCCACGACTCGACATTTTTTGTGGTCAACGACCTGAGCCTCGACCTCCGCATGCTCATCGAGCCGGCGGCCGTGGTCGTCCATGCCCTCGAACGCGCGAAGAGCACCGGCCTTCTGAACTTCCGCAGCCGGGTTCTCATTCAGGGTTGCGGCCCGATCGGACTCCTCATGCTCGCGGCCGTGCGCGCCGCCGGCACCCAGCACATCATCGCCCTCGACGGCGACGATTCCCGCCTCGATATGGCCCGCCGCATGGGCGCCGAGACCGCCATCAATTACAAACACCACACCGGCCCGGAGGCCGTCACAGGTGCCGTCCGCCAGGCCACCCGCGGACGCGGGGCCCATTTCGCATTCCAATGCACGGGCGTCCCAGCCGCCGCCAGCAACATCTGGAAATACGTCCAGCGCGGCGGCGGCATCTGCGAGGTCGGATTTTTCGTGGACAACGGCAACTGCGCGATCAACCCCCACCTCGATATCTGTGCCAAGGAAATCACCCTCGTCGGTTCGTGGGTTTACACGTCGGACGAATACCCGGTCGCCTACAACTTCCTTCGCCGTGCCCAGGGGATCGGGCTGCCTGTCGAAAGCCTCATCACACACCGGTTCCCCCTCGAGCGCATCGAAGAGGCGATCCAGGTCAATATCCGGCAGGAAGGCCTCAAGGTCGCCATCGACTTCGGACTTTCCAAAGGTTCCTGATCCCCCATAAACCACCGACCTCCGCAAAACTCCCCATGACCTCCGAATTCCACCACGACATCGAGCGAAGCCTCGAATTCGACTTCCTCCGTGCAACCGAAATCGCCGCCCTCAATACCCTCCAATGGCTTGGCAAGGGCGACAAAGAGGCCGCCGATGCCGCCGCCTGCGACGCCATCCGCGGCATGTTCGATCTTATGGACATCCGCGGCGAGATCGTCATCGGCGAGGGCATCAAGGACGAGGCGCCCGGCCTCTTCATCGGCGAAAAAGTCGGCCGCTGGCGGGACGGCGCGCCCGCCTTCCAGATCGCGCTCGATCCGGTGGACGGCACGACCAACGCCGCCAAGGGCATGCCGAATTCGCTGAGTTGTATCGCGGCCGCGCTCGTCACCACGCCGGGCGAAACCTGCCTTCAGGACATCCCGGCCTTCTACATGAAAAAGCTGGCCTACCCGCTGGCCGTGCGGCGCGCGTGGATGAAGGACCCCTCGCTGCCGATCGATATCGACGCGCCCATCGAGGACGTGATCGATGTCACCGCGAAGATCCTCGGCAAAGAAGTGCGCGACGTGGTCGTCTCCGCGCTCGACCGCCCGCGCAATGCGGCGCTCATCGAGGCCGTCCGCCGCAAGGGCGCCGCCCTGCGCCTGATTGTCGATGGCGACATCGCCGCCGCACTGGCGCCCGCCATGCACACCTCGACAATCGACCTCTACGCGGGCATCGGCGGCAGCCCCGAGGGCGTGCTTTCCGCGGCCGGCCTGCGCTGCCTCGGCGGCGGGATGCGCGCGAAGATCTGGCCGCGCGACGAGGCCGAGCGCAAGTCGCTCATCGACGCGGGCTGGGGCGCGATGCTCGACAAACAATTCATGTCGAAAGACCTCGCGCGCGGCGACAACATCCTCTTCGCCGCCACCGGCATCAGCCACGGACCCCTCATCCGCGGGGTCGAAGTCAACGGCCACATCGCCACCACCTACTCGGTCCTCATGCGTGCGCGCAGCGGGACCGTCCGCTTCATCGAAGCCCAGCATAACCTCCAGAAAAAAACCATCCACCTCCGCTCGACCGGCTCCGAACGACCGGTCTGATCCCGCGCTCTATGAAACCCTGCCCGTTCCTCGAATCCACCAAAACGCTCGCCACCACCGGAAAGTGGACCGGCGGCGCGACCTACAAGCTCCCGCCCACGCACATCCTTGTGCTCGCGGCGGCCGCCCTCTTCTTCGGCAAGGTCGCCTTCATTCTTCTCTACCTCCGCCACCGCCGCGCCAAATGAAGACCCCCTCGATCTGGTTCCTCACCGGCAGCCAGCACCTCTACGGCCCGGAAACCCTGCGGCAGGTCGCCGCCAATTCCGCCGCCATCGTGGACGGCCTCGCCGCCCGCCTGCCGCTCCCGCTTGTCTGCAAGCCCGTCCTCACCACCCCGGACGCCATCCGGTCGGTGATGCTCGAAGCCGGAAGCGACCCGGATTGCGCCGGGCTCGTGCTTTGGATGCACACGTTTTCCCCTGCGAAAATGTGGATCGGCGGCCTGTCCTCGCTTCGCAAGCCGTTCCTCCACCTTCATACCCAGTTCAATCGCGACCTTCCATGGGACACGATCGACATGGATTTCATGAACCTCAACCAGTCGGCCCACGGCGACCGCGAGGCCGGATTCCTCCACTCGCGCATGCGCCTCGCCCGCAAGGTCGTCGCCGGCCACTGGCAGGATCCCGCTGTCGCCGCCCGCATCGCCACATGGATGCGCGCCGCCCGCGCGTGGCACGACTGGCAGGGCGCCCGCTTCGTCCGCTTCGGCGACAATATGCGCCAGGTCGCCGTCACCGAAGGCGACAAAGTCTCGGCCGAGATGGCATTCGGATTCTCCGTCAACGGCCACGGGATCGGCGACCTTGCCGCAGCGGTCCGCGGCATTTCGGATTCGGAAATCGACGCCCTCAGCGCCGAATACGGCGACGCCTACCAACTCGCGCCGGAACTGGCGCCCGGCGGCGCCCGCCGGGATTCCCTCCGCGAGGCGGCCCGCATCGAGCTCGGCCTCCGCGCGTTTCTCACCTCGGGCGGCTTCAAAGGATTCACCACCACCTTCGAGGACTTGCACGGGCTCCGTCAACTGCCCGGCCTCGCCGTTCAGCGGCTCATGGCCGACGGATACGGGTTCGGGGCCGAAGGCGATTGGAAGACCGCCGCTTTGCTCCGCGCGATGAAAGTGATGGCCTCCGACCTCGGCGGCCGCACGTCGTTCATGGAGGACTACACCTACCACCTCGAACCCGGCAACCACCTCGTGCTTGGCTCCCACATGCTGGAGGTGTGCCCGTCCATCGCAGAGAGCCGCCCGACCTGCGAGGTCCACCCGCTCGGCATCGGCGGAAAGGAAGACCCGGTCCGTCTCGTCTTCGACGCCCCCGAAGGTGCCGCCATCAATGCCACCCTCGTCGATATGGGAAACCGGTTCCGCCTCCTCGTCAACGAGGTCGATGCCGTGCGCCCGCCCGCTCCCCTGCCGCGCCTGCCCGTGGCCCGGGCCGTTTGGAAATGCCGTCCGGATTTCCAAACCGCCTGCGAATCCTGGATTCAGGCGGGTGGAGCGCACCACACGGTCTTCAGCTATCCGGTCACCGCCGCGCACATGGACGACTTCGCCACGATCGCCGGCATCGAGTTCCTCCGCATCGACCACTCGACCACCCCGGCCGCCTTCCGCAACGAACTCCGCTCGAACGAGGTCTATTACGCGCTCGCCGCCGGCTTCCGCGCATGAGCCGCTTTGCCGACCTGCGCGAACAATGCCGGGGCGCCAACGCCCTCCTGCCCGCCACCGGGCTCGTCGATCTCACGTTTGGAAATGTGAGCGTCTGCGACCGGGCCGCCGGCGTCTTCGCCATCAAGCCCAGCGGGGTCTCCTACGAAAGCCTGTCGCCGGCCGATATCGTCGTCCTCGATATGGAAGGCCGGGTCGTCGAAGGTTCCCTCCGCCCGTCGTCCGACACACCCACCCACCGCTGCCTGCTCAACGCGTTTCCCTCCATCGGCTCGGTCGTGCACACCCACTCGCGGCACGCCGTCGCCTTCGCCCAGGCCGCGCGGCCGATCCCGATCCTCGGAACCACCCACGCCGACTACTTTCGGGGTGAGGTGCCCGTCACCCGCGGCATGACGCCCGAGGAAGTCAATGGCGACTACGAATGGCAGACCGGCCTCGTGATTTGCGAGACGTTCCAATCCCTTGATCCCTCCGACATCCCCGCCGTCCTCGTTCGCAACCACGGACCATTCGCATGGGGGCCCACCGCCGCCAAGGCCGTCGAAACCGCCCAGGCCCTCGAGATCGTCGCCCACATGGCCCACCTCGCCCTCCAAATCGACTGCGGCACACCCACGGCCCCCGCCCACCTCACCGAAAAACATTTCCTCCGCAAACACGGTTCCTCGGCCTACTACGGGCAGCCGGGTTGACAGGTTGACGGGGAAGAGGACCGGCTAAGGAGCCGGGGGAGCAGCGACGGCCACCGAGGCGGTCTGACCCACACGCAAGGGCACGGGCGGAGGGGACGTGATCGAGACGCGCACCGGGAATCGGTTCGGAAGGCGGACCCAGTCGATGGTCTGGCTCACGTCGGGAAGCATATCGACGGTCGAGCCGTCGGGTAGAAA
>Ga0209594_1000849_pt1 | contig 16502 bp, 15 predicted proteins | sample AshMeaCrysSpring_FD_184126 | JGI IMG/M metagenome (GOLD analysis project Ga0209594, IMG submission 184126) | Groundwater microbial communities from Big Spring, Nevada to study Microbial Dark Matter (Phase II) - Ash Meadows Crystal Spring... | ecosystem: Environmental > Aquatic > Deep subsurface...
CGTGGCGAGCACGACCGCTCGCGCGGTGACGCGCGCCCTGCCGCCCGGACCAGCCGCACCGTCGAGCTCGAGCGTAGCGTCGTTGCCGTCGGTGTCGAACGCGAGCGCACGCACCTGCGCCTGCGGGTATCGGCGCACGCCGCGGGCGGCCACCGCCGCCTCGAGCGCCCCGAGCAGCCGCAGACCCGGCACCGACGTAGGCATCGTCGGGATCTCGAACACCGGCACGCCGAGCGCCGCCTCGAACGCAGCGTGTACGTCGTCGGCGCGCGCGAGGCCGAGCACCGCCGGCAAGCCGACCGCTCGCGCGTCGCCCTGCTGTGCGCGCACCAGCGCGATCGTGCGATCGCGCGCTTCCCGCGCCTCGAGGCCGCGCGCGACGTGCGCCGCGTAGAGCTCCGGCGCGGCCGCGGCTCCCGGCAGGTCGATCTCGGCGTGGCGCAAACCCGGCCAGCGATCGCCGAACGCCGCGACGAACTGGCGCGCGCTGAACTCGCGCAGACCGCGGATGCCAACGATGAGGCACGCCGGCCGCGACGCGAGCGCATCCGCGCCCGCCGCCATCGTGCGCGGCAGCGCGTAGGTCGTCTTGATCGTGCCGAGCGAGGTCGCCACGCTGCGGTTGCGCTCCGGAAGCACCGCGTAGCGCAGCCCCGCGCCCGCCAGCGCTCCCAAGAAGGCCGCGAACGCGTCCCGGATCGACGCCGCGTCGACGCGCGCGAGCGGATGGTCCGGCACGTCGCGTGCGAGCGCTGCGTGCACCGCGAAGGGGTCGAGCGACGCGGCGCCCGCCCGCGCAGGGTGGATCGCCAACAGGTCGAGCAGCCCGCTCGCGAACAGCAGCCCGCCGGGGTTGCCGACCTGGATGCACGACAGCCCCTCGCGGGAGGCAAAGAGCGCCGCCGCCATCCCGGCCATGCCGGCGCCGACGATCGCGACGTCGCAGCGCTCGGCGCGTGTCGCGTTCACCGGACGGCCCTCGTCCCGGCAGGGCCCGCGAGCGGGATGCCGGGTCGTGCCGGCGTTGCGTCGGACCGCGGGCGCGCGAGCTCCTCGCCGAACAGGCCGCAGTGCAGCGCCTCGGCGAGCTCGGCCTGCGCGAGCTGCTCGCCCCACAGCACCGCGCGCTGGCTGCGCCAGCGTTCCGCGACGAACGCGCGGATCTCGGCGAGGCCGCGCTCCGCGGGGAAGTCGTCGTGCGGGCAGAGGTGCGCGGCGGTTCGCACCGCGCAGAAGCTGCCCTGGCACGCGCCCTTGCCGACCCGGCTGCGCAGGCCGATGTCGGTGAGCGTCGGCACGTCGCCCGCCGCGCGCAGCGCGGCGCACACCTCGTCGACCGCGCTCGCCGACACCATCTCGCACTCGCAGAGCAGCGGATCCGCATGCCCGCGCGAACCGAGCCACGCGCGCGGCCCGCGGCCCGGCTCGGTCCAGGCGCACTCGGGCGCCACCGGCAGCGGCATGGTCGCCGTCACGCAGGGGCGGGACACGCCGAGGCGCCGGCAGACCAGGTCGGCCGTGCGCTCGGCCATCAGTCGGCAGGTCGTCAGCTTGCCGCCGGTGATGGTCGCGAAGTTGTCGAGACCGTCGGCGTCGTGGTCGATCAGCGCGAAGCCGCGGGAGACGGCACGCGCGTCGCCCGACGCCGCCCCGCCGAAGAGCGGCCGCACGCCCGCGTAGGCGCGGATGTAGCGCGTCGTCGCCAGCGCGGGCAGCATGCGCGCGGCCTCCTCGACGATCAGGTCGGCCTCCTCGGGAGTCGGTCGGACGTCATCGGGCGAGTCCACGCGGGTCGACGTGGTGCCGACGATCGACACGGTGCCGCCGGGCATCGCGATGTCGGCGTTCCCCGGGGGGCGCAGGCGGTTGACAACGCGATGCGCGAGGCGCGAGTGCGTGACCAGCAGCGCCCCCTTCGACCAGGTCATCGCGATCGCGGCGCCGGCGAGCGCGGCGACTTCGCCCGCCCACGCGCCGGCGGCGTTGACGACCTCCCCCGCCACGATGCGTTGCTCCGATCCGGTCGCGCGCGAAACGACGCGGACCGCGCGGATGCGCCGGCCGTCGCGTTCGAAGCCGGCGACGCGGGCGCCGCGCATCAGGCGCGCGCCGAGTCGTCGCGCGTGCGCCATCGTCTCGAGCGAGAGGCGAAAGGGGTCGACCGAGGCGTCCGCCACCTCGTAGACCGCGATCGCGTCCGGCGACAGCGCGGGCTCCCGGGCGCGCGCCTCGGCGACGTCCACCGCGCGGGCCGCGACGCCGGACGCCGCGCACAACGAGGGAAAGTCGGCGACGTAGCGCTCGTCGTCGCCCGCGACCGCGACGAAGTAGCCGCCGGTGTCCTGGATCGCCTGGGCCGCGATGCGCTTCAGGATCGCGCCCTCGACGCGGCACTCGGTGGCGGCCTCGCGGTCGTTCGCGACGTAGCGCGCGCCACTGTGCAGCAGCCCGTGATTGCGCCCGGACGCCCCCGCGTTGATGTCGTCCTTCTCGACCAGCACGCAATCGACGCCGCGCAGCGCGAGGTCGCGGGCGAGCGCCGTGCCCGTGGCACCGCCCCCGACGATCAGGACCTGCGTCTCCATGGCGTACCGCGTGCTCAATGTGGCCTCGTGCCGAGGCACCGGACGAGCGAGGCGACGCACATCCGGCCGACCGCTCGGGCGCGCACGGCTGCCGCCATCCGACCCGGTGGCCGCGAACCATGGTAGGCCCTTCGCCGTCCCGTCCCTTGATCGCGATCAGACCCCCGGGCCCCTTGGTTTCACGCAGGTCATCGTTCGGCGCCAGCCTGTGACGACCGGCAGTGCGCGACGATCCTGTCGACCAGGATCGACTGCACGCCCGGCGGCAGGTCGTGCCCCATGCCCTCGACGACTTCGAGTCGCGCCCCGGGGATGCTGGCGGCGGTGTCGCGACCGGCAGCGACCGGAAGCAGCGGGTCTTCGCTGCCGTGAAGTACGAGCGTCGGGGCCGTGATGCGCGCGATGAGCGGCCGGCGATCGCCCGAGGCGAGGATCGCGAGCAGCTGCCGCACCGTGCCCGCCGGGTGGATGCCGCGCGCGACGACGCGCCGCAGGTGCGCGCGCAGCGCCTCGCGGTCGGTCGCGAACCCGGGGCTGCCGATCACGCCGTACACGCGCAGGTAGTGCTCGACCTGCGCCTCCGCATCGCTTGCGTTCGCGGGCCGCGACAGGATCGCGCGGAGCGCGCGCGGGCGGCCCAGCGCGACGCGAAGGCTGGGATTGCCGGTCGACGACATGATCGACGTCAGGCTCGCGACACGCTCGGGATAAAGCGCCGCGACGTTCTGCGCGATCATCCCGCCCATCGACGCGCCGACCAGGTGCGCCCGATCGATCGCCAGCGCGTCGAGGAGCCCCACCGTGTCCCCGGCCATGTCGTCCAGCGTGTAGGGAGCGTGGATCGCGCGCCGCAGGATCGCACGCACGATCGCGGCGCGCAGGTCGGGCAGCCGCCCGGCGGCGAGCTTGCCCGAGCGGCCGCAGTCGCGATTGTCGAAGCGCACCACGCGAAAGCCGCCCGCCACGAGGCCATCGACCAGCGGATCCGGCCACGCCACGCCCGGCATCGCGAGCCCCATCACCAGCACGATCGCCGGGGCGCGCGCGTCGCCCGCGCTCTCGAAGTCGAGATCGATGCCGCGCACGGTCGCGCGGCTCACCTGGACGGCTCCGGGGACGCGAGGCGCGCACGCGAGCTGCCACCGGTCGGCGCGGTTTGCGTGGTTTGTTGCATTGCACAAGCGCGGACGTTGCGGTCCGACGCGAACGTATCACGGCCGCCGCTCGCGGCCACTCGCGGCAGGCACTGCCGGCTTGCGCGCGGTCAATGTCGCACGCGCCGCCCGGCGCGCCCCGGCGCCGCCTGTGGCATGCTGGGAGTGATGGCTACCCGCGTTTCGCACGTCGGCAGTCCCAGCCTGCTCAACCAGTTCCTCGAGCCGCGCGCGCTGCTCGAGATGGCGGCGCTGCCCTGGTCGCTGCCGCTCCTCGCCAGCGCGCCGCGCGGCGACGGCCACCCGGTGCTGCTGTTGCCCGGATTCATGGCCGACGAAGGCACGCTGATCGCGCTCAAGCTGTTCCTCCAGAACCGCGGCTACGAGGTCGAGACGTGGGGCTTCGGGCGCAACGTGGGCTTCAGCAGCCGGCACGCCACCGCCCTGCAGCAGAAAATCCGCTACATGCACCACAAGAGCGGCCGCGCGGTGAGCCTGGTGGGCTGGAGCCTGGGCGGCCTGTTCGCGGTGTACGGCGCGCACGAGGTCCCCGAGTGCATACGCACCGTGATCACGCTGGGCAGCCCGGTCACCTTCGATCCCGCGGGGAGCCAGTCGCCACCGCTCATCAAGGCGCTCTACCGGCTGATCGCGCACCCGATGGGGACGTCAGCGCACGTGCACCACCTGCGGGCGAAGAACCTGCGCGGGCCGAAGGCGCTGCCGCTGCCGATCTCGTGCATCTACTCGCTCTCCGACGGCGTCGTGCCGCCGCAGGAGGCGACGATCGACGGCAATCCGGCGCTGCACGAAAACGTCCGCGTGCCGGGCAGCCACCTGGGGCTGGGCTTCAACGCGCTCGCGCTCTGGGTGGTCGCGGACCGGCTCGCCCAGCCCGAGGGCGCGTGGCGCCCGTTCGAGCCGTCGGGCCTTACCGGGCGGCTGTATCGGGTCGCGACTTCCGGGCTTGCGGAGGCCTGGCACGCACCCGCGTCGAGGCCTTCGGCTTCGGCCGCCCGCGCGCGAGCGCCGCGTACGCCTGAAAGGCATCGCGGACGCACTGCGCGAACACCTCGGGGTCGGGCATCTGCTCGCGGCACGAGGTCGGCGAGACGATGATCCTGCCGTCGTAGCTCGTCACCGCGAAGACCAGGCCCAGGCCGTCGTTGATCGGCATGATCGCCGAGAAGTAGGTCATCCGTGCGCCGTTGAGGTACAGCGGCACGGACGGCCCCGGCACGTTGGCGATCGCGCAGTTGGCGAGCGGCGCGCGGCGCCCCGCGCCGAGCAGTGCGCGGCCGAGCATCTTGCCGGTGAGCGCGAGCGTCGCCGCCGGCGCGTGCGTGCCGAGGTCGGTGAGCTCGCGCGCGCCGATCGCACGCGCGTATGGCTCCGATGCGGCGGTCTGCGCCCGGACGAACGCGAGCCGCTCGACCGGGTCCGCGACGTTCACGCCGAGCGCGACGTTGACCCACTGGACGTGCGGTCTCGCACCCGGGGCCGCATCGGCGCCGCGCACAAAGACCGGCGTCATCGCGGTCAGGTCGCGGTCCGGCAGCTCGCCGTTCGCCTCGAGGTAGTTGCGCAGCGCGCCGGCACAGACCGCGATCACCGCGTCGTTGACCGTCGCGCCCTCGACCAGGCGGCGGATCGCACGGAACTCGTTCAGGTGGAAACGCCGCGTCTCGAACACGCGGTACGGGGAGACGACCGAGTTGAAGCGCGTGACCGGCACCGCGTCCTCGCGCTGGAGGAGCTCGGTCGCGAACGATCGCACCGCGGGCGCGATGCGCGCCACCGCGCCGGCGATCGGGCGGGCGAGCCGCGAGGGCTGGGTCGCGGTGTGGACGACGCCGCGCGCGACGAGTTCGAGGCGGCCCGGCGGCGCCTCGGGAAACCACGGAACCGGCGGCTCGGCCTTCGGCGGGTGCGCGGTCGCGTCGTGCAGCAGCGTGATGATCTCGGTGCCGCGCTCGACGTCGATCGCCGCGTGGTGCAGCTTGGTGAGCAGCGCGAAGCTGTCCTTCGGCAGGTCGAGCAGGCTGTCCAGCCCCTCGATCACGTAGATCTCCCAGAGGGGCCGATTGAGGTCGAGCGGGCGCGCGTGGATGCGCGAGGCCTGGATGCAGAATTGCCGCCAGTCGCCGGGCTTGGGCAGCGCGATGTTGCGGACGTGGTACTCGAGGTCGAAGTTCTCGTCCTCGATCCAGTACGGATCGTCGAGCCCGAACGGCACCTGGCGCAGCTTCTGCCGGAAGATCGGCGACAGGTGCAGCCGGCTGTCGACCAGCGCGAGGACGCTCTTGAAGCGCAGACGCCCGCCGGGCGCGGTCGACGGGTCGTAGATCTGGATGAGGCTGACGTTCGAATTCGCGTGGGCGCTTTCCGAGGCGAGGAAGAGCGCGTCGTTCTCGCTGAGCTGGCGCATCGTGGAAGCATCATGCCACAGCCGGCCCGTCGCCCGTTCGCCGTCCGTGCGCTGCACGGCGTCACCGCCGCGCCGGCCGGCGTCCGGCATCTCCACGCAGGCTACCGACGTTGCTTCGTCGCCGCGGTCCCGGACGGGGCGGCGCGCCCGCCGCGGTCGTGTTGCTCGAACGCGTCCACTGCGTGGTCGATGAACGCCCTGACTTTCGGGGTGAGGTAGCGCGTTCCCGGGAACACCGCGTGCACGGGCACGGCGCGGGGGCTCCACTCTGGAAGCACCCGCACCAGCGTGCCGGCGCGAAGCGCCTCCTGCGCCACGGCGACCGGCAGCTGCGCGATGCCGAGCCCCAGTGCCGCCGCGTCGCGCACCGCGAAGCTGTTGTTGATCCGCAGCCTTCCCGCGGCGTCGACCTTGCGCAGGTCGCCGCCGCAGGCCAGCGTCCAGCCCTGCCGGTGGGAGCCGCCGCTGAAGCGCAGCAGGTCGTGCCGCGCGAGGTCCTCGGGCGACGCCGGCCGTCCCCGCCGCGCGACGTAGCGCGGCGACGCGTACAGCCCGTAGCGCAGTTCGCCGAGCTTGCGCGCGGCAAGGCTCGAGTCGCCGAGGTGGCCGATCCGGATCGCGACGTCGAATCCCTCGTGGACGATATCGACCAGGCGCCCGGTGAAGTCGCACTCGACGACGACCTGCGGGTAGCGCTCCATGTAGCCGGTGATCCAGCGGCCGACGGCGATCATGCCGAACTCGACGCCGCAGGTGATGCGCAGCGTGCCTCGGGGCTCGGAGAGCATCCGGTGCGCGATCCGCTCGGTCTCCTCGACCGCGCCGAGGATGCCGACGGCGCGTTCGAAGACCTCGCGGCCGATCTCGGTCAGCGACAGCGAACGCGTGGTCCGCTCGAGCAGCCGTGCGCCGAGCTTGCGCTCCAGGTTGCCGATCACCCGCGAGACGTTGGCCTTCTGCATGCCGAGGCCCTCGGCGGCTCGGGTGAAGCTGCCGGCCTGCACGACCCTGACGAGAACGTTGAGCTCGGTCAGCTCCATGGTTGTCGAAGATGATAACAGTAAGTCACTGCTTGACTTATTTATCAGGTCGGCATGTACGCCGATACTTGCCGGCGTCCGTCCTGATGGAGTACCCCATGAGCCTCAGAGATCCGAACGTGGCGACCCGCGGCGCGCGCAAGCGCATCGCGATCGTGATCGCCAATCCTGCCGTCTCCACGACCACCGGCTGGCCGGTCGGGTTCTGGTGGAGCGAACTCACCCACCCGTGGCTCGCCTTCGACGAAGCGGGCTTCGAGGTCGACCTCTATAGCCCGCTCGGGGGACGATGCGAGCCCGACACGATGAGCGACCCCAACGACGCCAGCGGCTACAGCCGCACCGATCTGATCACCCAGGGCTTCATCCACACACCCGAGCTCGCGGCGCGGATCCGCGACACGAAGAAGGCCGCCGACATCGACGTCGCACGATTCGACGCGATCGTCGTGGCCGGCGGACAGGCGCCGATGTTCAACTTCGCGTCGGCGACCGACCTGCACGCGAAGTTCGTCGAGTTCCATGAGGCCGGGAGAGTGGTCGCAGCGCTCTGCCACGGCACGGCGATCCTCCGCCATGCCAGGCTGCCCGGAGGGGAACCGCTCGCCAAGGGCAGGACGGTGACCGGCTTCGCCAACGTCGAGGAGGACTTCGCCGACAACGCGGTCTGGAGCTACGGCGTGCTCTCCCGGGACAAGCACGTGATGCCCTGGCGGATCGAGGACGAGCTCAAGGCGATCGGCGCGAACTTCGTGCACGCGGGGCTCTGGAGGAGCTTTGCCGTGCGCGACGGCAATCTCGTCACGGGTCAGCAGAACTTCTCGGGCGCCGAAACCGCGCGCCTGGTGATCGAGGCCCTGGGGCGATAGCCACGCGAGGCCAGGACGCGGGCGCCGGGCGGCCCGGAGGAATCTCTGCCACCATCCAATCGAGGAACCCACGATGACGATTTCGATTCTGGGCGCAGGCAACGTCGGCCTGGCGCTCGCCAGGGCCTTCATCGCAAAGGGGGAGGCCGTGCGGCTGGGCGTGCCCGAACCCGGCAAGTATCGCGAGGCGACGAGCCAACTCGGCCCGTCGGCCACCGTCGGGACGGTTGCGGAGGCGATCGCCGCCTGCGACGTGGTGATCCTCGCCGTCCCCTTCGGCGCGGCGGAGAGCATCGCCCGCTCGGTGGCGGACTGGCAGGGCAAGGTTCTCGTGGACGCCACCAACCCGCTGGCGCCGGGTCTCGCCGGTCTCGCCGTCGGCACTGCGACGTCGGGCGCCGAGGAGATCGCGAAGCTGGCCCACGGCGCGCGGATCGTGAAGGCGTTCAACACGACCGGCGCCGAGAACATGGAGGACAGCCGCTACCCGGGCGGCACGCCGTTCATGCCCGTCTGCGGCGACGATGCCGAAGCGAGGGCGCGCGTCGTCGCGCTCGCGACGCTGATCGGATTCGATGCGGTCGACTGCGGCGACCTCAAGGCGGCGCGCTACCTTGAGCCCTTTGCGATGACCTGGATCCACATGGCGATCAAGCTCGGCCATGGGCGGCGGTTCGCGTTCGCCCGTCTGAAGCGCTGACGAGGGTCAGCGGCACGCGCAAGACCCGCCTCGGGGCGTTCAGCGGCCGGGTGCTCCAGATCGTCATCACGACCATGGTGCTCGAATCGAAGGCGCCGCACCGGGCCCACGCGACGACGCCGTCGAAGTTCGAGGCGCCCTTCCACGGCGACGCGGGTCGCGGCGAAGCTTCATGCCCTCCCGCGGCAACGGCGGGTGCGGCCCGATGAAGGGCGGCCGCTCAGCGCCGGTTGAATCGCGGCGGCCGCTTCTCGCGAAACGCCGCGACACCCTCGGCGAGGTCGTCGGTACCGGCGATGAACCCGGCGGCGAGCGCGTCGAGGATCGCCGGCGGCGCGCCGCTCGCCGCGGCGTCGACCAGTTGCTTCGTCACCTGCACCGCGGTGCGCGGACCGGCGGCAATCTCGCCGGCGAGCGCCGTCGCGCGCGCCAAGAGCGCGTCGCCGTCGACGACCTCGTTGGCGAGGCCCCACGCGAGCGCGGTGTCGGCGTCGATCGGCGTGCCGGTGAGCGCCATCTGCTTGGCGCGCGACGCGCCCACCAGCGCCGCGAGGCGCGCCGGCCCGCCCCACCCCGGCACGATGCCGATCTTCACTTCGGGCAGCGCGAAGCGCGCCGTGCGCGCGGCAATGCGCAGGTCGCAGCACAGAGCGAGCTCCAGCCCGCCGCCGAACGCCATGCCGTCGATCGCGGCGATCGTCGGCATCGGCAGCGCGGCGAGCCGCGCGAACACGCGATGCCCCTCGGCGATCCAGCGCCGCCACATGCCCTCTGGCCCGAGCGCAGACCACTCGTGCACGTCGGCGCCGGCGCAGAACGCGCGGGCGGTCGTCGAACGCAGCACGACGGCGCGGACGTCGGCGTCGGCCTCGAGCTCGGCGCAAAGCGCGTCGAGGCGCGCGAGCATCGCGAGCGTCAGCGCGTTCCGCTTCGCCGGCCGGTCGAGCACGAGGTGCGCGACCGCGCGGTCGCGCTCCATGTGCAGCATTGCATCGGCGCCCGCCTCGCTCATCGCCGCGCTCCCGGGGGCGTCACGCGCCGTGCCGCCGTCCGGGCGCCAGCACGAGGCGCATCGGCGCGGGATCGAAGAGGCGCGCATCCATCCGCTTGAGATCGGGCGCCACGCGCAGGAGGCACGCCGCCTGGCGCAGGACGTCGCGCTCGACGTCCACGCCGGGCGCGACCTCGGTCACGGTGAGGCCCTCGGGGCGAAGCTCGACGACGCAGCGCTCGGTCACGTAGTGCACCGTCTGCCGCTGCTCCAGCGCGCGGCGGCCGCTGAAGGTCACCTGCTCGACCGCGGGCACGAACTTGGGGAACTTGCCCTCGCGCACGATACGGAGCTCGCCGTCGCGAATCGCGAGCTCGATGCCCGCGGCGCGGAAGTAACCCGAGAACACGAGCTTGCGCGCCCGCGCGGTGATGTCGACGAAGCCGCCGCAGCCCGCCGTGACGTGCGGCCGCAGGCCGAGCTTCGAGACGTTGACGCTGCCGTCCGCGCCGACCTCGAGGAACGACAGGAGTCCCGCGTCGAAGCCGCCGCCCTGGAAGTACGTGAACTGGTAGGCGGAGGGGAAGATCGCCTCGGCGTTGTACGCGCAGCCGAACGGGAAGCCCGGCGCGGGCACGCCGCCGACCGGCCCCTGCTCGATCGCCCACGTCACGGCGTCGCCCTGCCCCTCCTCGATCAGCACGTAGGGCACGAGCGGCGAGATGCCGAAGCCCAGGTTCACCGCATCGCCGCTCGCGAGCTCCATCGCCGCGCGCCGCGCGATCACCTTGTCGGGACCGAACGGCACGGGCTCGAACGAGTCGTCCGGACGGCGCACCTCGCCGGAGAGCGCCGGATCGTAGTCGATCTCGGTGGCCTGCTTCTGCTGCGGGTCGACGACGACGTAGTCGACCAGCGTCGACGGCACCACCACCCGCTGCGGGTGGATCGAGCCGCGGGCGGTGATGCGCTTCACCTGCGCGATCACGATGCCGCCGGAGTTGCGCGCGGCGAGCGCCACCTCGACGTTGCCGAGGTAGGCGCCCTCGTGCTCCATCGAAACGTTGCCGTTCTCGTCGGCGGTGGTGCCGCGCACGATGCCGACGTTCGGGTAGAAGTTGTCGAAGTGCAGCCACTCTTCGCCGCCGAACTCGACCACGCGCACGATGTCGGGCCGCGCCGCCTCGTTCATGCGGCCGCCCTCGAGACGCGGGTCCACGTAGGTGTCCATGCCGACCCGGGTGAGGACGCCGGGCCGCTTCGCCGCGGCGTCGCGCAGCATGTCGAGGATGACGCCCGACGGAAGGTTCCACGCCCCGAGCGCGTTCTCGGCGATCAGCCGCCGGATCCTCGGCGGCTCGAACGACGACGGGCCGCTCGGGTACGACCCCCCGATCACGCGGGCGAGCAGCCCCGGTTCCGCGAGGTGGTCGATGCCCTTGATGCCGTACATGTCGCCGGCGGCGATCGGCATCACCAGCGTGAGGCCACGCGGACGGCCGCTCGCGCGGAAGCGATCGCCCAGCGCCTGCAGCGTGCGGTCCGGCGTGTTGAGGCCCGACGACGAACTCACGGCGACGACCGCGCCGTCGGGAATCGCCGCGACCGCATCCTCGAAGCTCACCACCTTGCCCGGCATCACTCGAACCACTTCATGATGTGGCGACCGACGAGCACCGTCTCGTCGCGCTGGTTGACGACCTCGAACTCGGACGTGGTGCGCCGCCTCGCGGTGTCGCGGGCGGTGATCCGGTAGCGCACGGTGATCGTGTCGCCGATGCGGACCGGCGCGACGAAGCGGATGCCGTCGTAGCCGAGCGAGGCCATCGACTTCCACCCGTGGGCGCGCATCAGGCGGTCGGCGGCGATCGTCGACGCCGCCGACGTGAAGCCGAGCACCAGCACGCCATGCGCGATGCGCTCGCCGAACGGCGAGTTGCGCTTCATGAACTCGTGGTCGGTGTGCACCGGCGACAGGTCGCCGGTGATGCCGGCGAAGAGATACACGTCGGACTCGCCGACGGTCTTGCTGAACGTGACCGCGTCGTCGGCGCCGGGCGCCCCTGCGTCTGCTGGCACGCTTCTTCTCCTTTCGCGACGGCTATTGTAATGCCGCCCGGCGCCGGTCGCGCCCGGCCGCGTGTGCGAGACTGGCGCATCGCTCCCCGCGAGGAGATCCGGAGCCATGAAACGTTACGTCGACCTCATCGCGGACGCGCTGCAGCGCGTCCGCGAGATCAAGCCCTGGGACCTGCGCGACGCGCTGCGCTCCGAGCCACCGCCGCTCGTCCTCGACGTGCGCGAGCCGGGGGAGTTCGCGAAGGCGAGGATACCGGGATCGATCAACGTCCCGCGCGGCGTGCTCGAGCAGGCCTGCGAGTGGGACCACGACGAGACCGTGCCCGAGCTCGTGAACGGGCGCAGCCGCCCGATCGTCGTCGTCTGCCGCTCCGGCAAGCGCTCGGTGCTCGCCGCGGACACGATGCAGCAGCTGGGTTTCACGAACGTCGCGTCGCTCGCCATGGGCATGCGCGGATGGAACGACTTCGACCAGCCGGTGGCCGACGCCGAGGGCCGCCCGGTCGACGGCGACGACGCCGAGGCGCGGCTCGCGCCGCACCTGCGCCCGGAGCAGCGGCGGCCGCGCTGACGCCCCCCGCGTCCCCGGGCGGAGCGGAGTCGTGCCGCCCGAACGCCCTACTTCGCGGTGTACATCTTCAGCAGGTCGCGGCGGGCGAGGATGCCGCGCACGCGCGCGTCGTCGCCGACCACCACGAGGCGCTTGACGCGCTTGTCCTCCATGCGCTCTATCGCGGTCTCGAGCGTGTCGTCCTCGCGGATCGTCACCGGGTGGTCGGTCATCAGGTCGTCGACGACGGTTCCCATCGGCTTCTTGCGCGCCGGGTGGCGCACGTCCAGCGCCGAGACGAAGTCCGCCTCGGAGATGAGCCCGACGAGCCGGCCGTCGACGTCCACCACCGGCAGCCCGCTGACCTTGTGCTTCGTCAGGAGCTCCGCTGCCTCGCCGAGCGGACGGCCCTTGCCGATCGTCACCACGTCCTTGCTCATCAGCTGGCCGACCTTGGCCGCGTGGGCGCGGCGCACCTGCGGCGCGCGCTTCACGTCCTTGCCGACGAAGCTCATCTTCGCCGAGAGCAGCGGCACCTTCGACAGCGTGCCAGGGAGCAGCATGTTCCAGTACACCCAGCGGAAGGCGAGCTTGCCCCAATGGTTGAGGTACGACTCCCCGAGCAGGGTCATCGGCCCGACGCCGGGCAGCGGGAACTTGCCGGGCAGCGGCTCGAGGTCGTAGTTGAAGTCGATCAGCATCGCCTTCCTGAAGCCGGTCTCGATGAAGCAGTTCGAGTGGCCGTCGAACGACGGCAGCGGCTTCTCGCCGGCCATCTCGCGCAGCAGGTTCTCGACCAGCGTCTCGGCCTCGAAGTGCGCGACCGACCCGGCCTTCGACGTCGCGACGTTGGTGTTGTCGCCGATCACGTACACGCGCTCGGCCTTGCGCGCCTTCAGCGTGCGCGGGTCGGTCAACGCATAGCCGCTCTCGTCGGCGAGCTTCGCGTCGGTCAGCACCTCGGGGCCCAGGTTGGGCGCGATCGCGACCAGCAGGTCGTAGTCGACGCTGCGGCCGTCGAACGCCTTGATCGTGCGCTTCGCGCCGTCCACGCTCGCCAGCACGAAGTTGGGAACGACCTCGATGTTCTTCTCGACCAGGAGCTTGCCGAGCACCTCGGTGGCCACCGGCTTGGTGAAGCAGCCGGTGAGCGGCGTCACCAGCGTGATCTTGATGCGGTCGCGACGGTTGCGGAGCCGGAAGAAGTAGTCGGCGAGGAACACGAACTCGATCGGCGCCACCGGGCACTTGACCGGGTGGTCCGCGATGTCGACGACCAGGTGGCCGCTGTCCATCCGCTCGAGCGCGTCCTGCATCGCGAGCGCGCCGTCGAGCGTGTAGAAGGTGTGCGCGTTCCCCGCGTTGCCCGCCTCCACCAGGCCCTCGACCTCGTCGGCGCGGCCCTCGCAGCCGAGCGCGACGATCAGCCACTCGTAGTCGAGCGTCCCGGCGCTCGTGCGCACCGTGCGCGCGGCGGTGTCGATCGCCTCGACCTCGGCGTTGACGAAGCGCGCCGATTTCGGTAGCGGTGATTCGATCGGCCGCGCGACGTCCTCGCGACGGGTGTAGCCGTAGAGACGGAAGGGCAGGAACAGGAGCCCCGGCTGGTAGACGTGCTCGCGCGCGCGGTCGACGACCGTGATCTCCCACTGGGCGGGGTCGAGCTTCGCCGCGAGCAGGTTCGCCACCAGCGCGCCTGCGGTCCCGGCGCCGAGGATCAGCACGTTCTTCTTCATCGCGGTCGCCCTTCCTTGGGAACTGCGCGTCGCGCCGCGGGGTGCGCGGCGCTCAACGCATGCGCGCTTGCGCATATGCAAAGCCGCGGCAGCAGTCGGCGACGATCCTGCCACGCCACGTCGCGGCCGATCTTGCCTCGCGTCAAGGCGGATCGCGGCCGCGGGGCTTGCCGGATGGAGTTTCGGGCACGCAACCGGGCGGGACGGCACGCGCAGCACGCCGAGCGGCGACGCCCGCCGTGGACGGGTCAGGACAGGCCGCGGCTGCCCGCCGGCCACCGCGGATCAGGTCGCCGGGCGCTCGGGCCCCACGCCGTAGGGCGGCGGCATCGCGGCGACGAGGCGCCGGAACAGCTCGCGGAAGGCCTTCTGCGCAGGTACGCCGACGATCGGGTCGTTGTTCGACGCGAACGCCGCGTCGATCGCCGACCAGTCCTCGGCGTTCAACGACTCGCGAGCGAGCGGGATCACTTGGTCCTCCTCGCGCCGCATGTGCTTCCAGTGGAAGTGCGCGTAACGGTCCACCCGCTCGCGGAACGCGTCGAGCGCCACGGCGCCGGCCGCCCATCCCTCGTAGACGGCCCGAAGCTCGGCGAACCGTTCGCGCCCGATCTCGTGCTCGCGGTGCAGCGCGTCGAGCACGGGCGCAGCCTCCGGTCGCCGCGCCCGCAGCCGGGCGAAGAGGAAGTCGTCCTCCTTCGGATGGTGCAGGCGCTCGGGAAACTGCTCGATGTAGTGGAACACCGCCCGCAGCAGCGCGTGGTCGGTCGCCATCCGCCCGGCATTCACCTCCTCGAGCACGTGGCGCAGTCCCTCGATCACCGCGGTGATCGCGCGGTGCTCGTCCTGGATGATCGTGATCGCCTTCATTGCCATGGCCTCCGGAGCCGCCGGTCACGCCACGGCGACGAGGCGGTGCAGGCGCTCGGTGTCGGCGGCGAGCGACTCGCTGTCCGCGCGATGGACGATGCGCCCGCGCTCGAGCACGATCGCGCGGCGGGTGAGCGACAGCGCGAGCTTGGCGTGCTGCTCGACGACGATCACCGCCATGCCGCTGTCTTCGACCAGCTCGCGGATCACGTTCATCAGCTCCTGCACGATGATCGGGGCGAGCCCTTCCATCGGCTCGTCGAGCAGCAGCAGGCGCGGGTTCACCATCAGCGCGCGGGCGATCGCGAGCATCTGCTGCTCGCCGCCCGAGAGCTGGTTGCCGAAGTTCGCGCGGCGCTCGGCGAGCCGCGGAAAGATCCCGTAGACCTTCGGCACCGTCCACCGCCCGGGCCGCGCCACCGCCGTCAGGTGCTCCTCGACGGTGAGCGAGGGGAACATGAAGCGCTCCTGCGGCACCCAGCCGAGGCCCGCCTGGCTGCGGCGGTGCGTCGGCAGCGCGGCGAGGTCGCCGCCGCGCCAGCGCAGGCGTCCGCGGTGCAGGCGCGTGAGCCCCATCAGCGTGACGAGCAGCGTCGTCTTGCCCATGCCGTTGCGGCCCAGCAGCGCGAGGCTGTCGCCCTCCTCCATCGCGAACGACACGTCCTCGAGCACGACGCTCTCGCCGTAGCCGGCGGTGACGCCCTCGACGGCGAGCAGCTCAGGCATGCTGGGCCTCGCCGAGGTAGACCTCGCGCACGCGCGGGTCGGCGGCGATCTCCGCCGGCGCACCCTCGGTCAGCACCCTGCCGCCGACCAAGACGGTGATGCGCTCGGCGAAGCGGAACACGAGCTCCATGTCGTGCTCGATGAACAGGATCGTCACGTCGCGCGGCAGCGCGGCGATCACACCGAAGAGCTCCGCGCTCTCGCCCGCGGGAATGCCGGCTGCCGGCTCGTCGAGCAGCAGGATGCGCGGCCGCGTCGCCAGCGCCAGCGCGATCTCGACCAGCCGCTGCTTGCCGTAGGGCAGGTTGCGCGTCAGCGCGTTCGCATCGGAGCCGAGGCGCAGCGAGCCGATCAGCGCCATCGCCTCGTCGGTCTCCTCGCGGGCGGAGGCCACCGTACGGAACCACACGCCCGCCCGTCCGCGGCGCTCGGCGACGGCGAGCACCACCGACTCCAGCACGGTGAGGCCCGGGAACAGCGTGTTGATCTGGAACGTGCGGGTCATCCCGCGCTTGACGCGTTCGTGCGGCGGCAGCGCGGTGATGCGCTCGTCGCCGAGGAAAACGTCGCCCGACGTCGCCGGCAGCACGCCGGTCAGGAGGTTGATCAGCGTGGTCTTGCCCGCGCCGTTGGGCCCGATCAGCGCGTGGCGCGCGCCGTGCGGGAACGCCAGCGTGACGTCGCTCACCGCCTTGAAGGCGCCGAAGTGCTTCGACAGGCCCGAGGTGCGCAATGCGGCGGTCATGCGCCGGACCCCTCGCGCCGCTGCGCAAC
>Ga0209594_1000850_pt1 | contig 16496 bp, 18 predicted proteins | sample AshMeaCrysSpring_FD_184126 | JGI IMG/M metagenome (GOLD analysis project Ga0209594, IMG submission 184126) | Groundwater microbial communities from Big Spring, Nevada to study Microbial Dark Matter (Phase II) - Ash Meadows Crystal Spring... | ecosystem: Environmental > Aquatic > Deep subsurface...
ATTGAGGTTTACGCCAACTTTCGTATAAAGCCGAGCTGGATAATAAAAATGTAACTAGTGTTAATACAATTAAAGCTATACGTTTTAGACTCATTTATCTATATATATAATTTTTGTCTCTTGGGAATTATCGCACAGTAATTACCTTTTCGTTTTTTGGCTATCTCTATAGGGATAGGACTTACGCAAAAGATAAATAGTCATTTTCAGTAAAAACTAGTTAACTCAAGCATATCGGAAGATTCTTCTCTTCACTTTGTTACGCGACTAATGACAGAAATTCGTTGTTTTGCGTCAGTCCTGAGGGAGCAAGGCGATTTTGTGAAACAGGCTCTAATTCTCAATAATATATTTAATTCTCAATAATTTGAGTATTTGAGTTGCGATCGCACTTGTTGAACTTGTGAGAGGGCGATCGCAAACTAACCAGGTATCTGAGGGTAGGGTCATTTACAGTTACGGGGAGCGGCGATTTATTAGGTTTGGCTTATTACAAGGTCGCGTCGTTTCCTTTATAATCCATTTCGTCAACTTATTTAACTTTCCTCCCTATCAAAATTAGCTATTATATATTGAATTTCATTAGCAGCAATATCTTCTCTATCAGACTTGGAATAAATTGTTAATAGTAAAATACTTGTAGGTGATTCAATTTGGTAAATTAACCGATATCCTGAACTTTTACCTTTTTAGATATTACTATTGCGAACTCTCACCTTATAAACAACATACTCCTCACCAATACCTCCAATTCTATCTCCTAAAATATTTTCCTGTTGTAGCTGTTCTATGAGCGGTTCAACATCAGAGCGAATATTGCGAAATCTTTTAGAAAGTCTATAAAGCTGCTCTTCAAACTCATGGGAGAAGGGAATATTAACTACACTATTATTACTCTCCATCAATCCTATCCCATAGTTCACTAATGGGTCTAGTTTGCCCTGTTTTTGCTTGGTGTAAAGCTCTTTTCAAGCTGGCTTTAATCTCCTCAGTAGGTGTATCATCAGGGTCAACCTCTTCTGTTTGTTCTGGAAATAACACAATCACCCGCACCTGATGAGGATAAGTCGTTTCAATAGGTTCATCCAAAATTAGGTTTCCCTGCTGGTCAATTTTGCCAGTTACTTCGATTGCTTTCATTTTTATAAGCCTTGTTTTGCTGAACATTCTAGCAAACACCCCGGAACTTAATAGTATAGTAGCCCTTGGAATGATAACTTTCGAGGCGTGAAAAACCTGCTGTAGGGTTTATAAATTTATTTCCCTTCCTGTTTGACTATAGGGATGAGATATTTTTAGGACTTACGTAACTGGCACATTTAAAATTCTTTCTTTGTGTGACACTTGGAACAAAATAAAACGAATTAATAGGCTTTTCAGCCTCATTCACCAATAAAAAATTGTGACAATATCGTAAGTCCTGATATTCTCAACAGAAGTAATTTGCTTAAATGCGGCAAAGAATTTAATAGCCCAGTGGAATTAAATCAGTGCTGATTGTAGTATAAAAACCTACTCTTTCTGCTTACTGCAAAGCCGCGACCTCAAAATATTAAGAATTAATTGCAATATAATTGAGAGTGATTGACAATAAGATGTTATGTCTATATTGTGGTTATTACAGGGCGCAATAAATCATTTAATACATTTCTTTAAGTGAGATGGCTGTGTTATTGCTTTCGCGGGCAGTGATTAATAAGTATTTCGCCTTCTAGAGCAGTATTGAATGTGAACCTGGTAAAAATTTTTCCTAGGTGATTGCCTGATTTGCGGTATATACAAACCGCAGTAATTTGACTTGCCTACTCAGTTTTTAACAGAGGCTTGAGTGAGTAAAGAATAAGAGTTCTCTCAAGAATTTGATAAAAGTACTACTTTCGTAAGCAATTGCAAGAAATTGCTTACGAAAATTTTAATATAATCGGAGGTAAATCTAGTAGTAATGGAACAGAATTATCAAACATCGACTTCAGCCGAATTCCCCAAACAATTAGATATCGCCAAGGTCAGCGTTTACGGTTTAAGTATTCTTTCTGCTGGAATATTTCTGTTTCTTCCATTCTTTAATCTTTTGCATCCCAGCCCTTGGCAGCGATGGATAGGGACAATTCATGGTTTTGGTTCCTTGTTGGCAACTGTTGTTGCAGTTTATACGGGGCATTTAGCTTTTCCATTGCTTCGAGGTGTGGCTAAAATTTTGCCGCAAATGCGTACTCTGACTTTTTGGTCAACTGTAATTGCTTTTTTAGGTATTGCAACAGGAAATTTAGCCTACATGCGATACCGTGCCGGAATTGAGTTTGGCGGCGCCCGTGCATGGCTAAGGGAAAATTCACCATTGGGGCAATATGTCTTAATGGAATATCACGAATTCAGCGTTTTATTTACTTTACCCATCGGAGTTGCTTGCAGTTGGATATTGTGGAAGTATGGTGATTCAATTTTAGAAAAAGAAAATCGTCCTGTTTTAACAGCTACCTGCGTTGCTTTGATGGCAATGATGTTTTTCGCAATGGGTGGTTTAGTTACCGGACTTGGAATTGCAAAAATTCATTCTTTGTAAATGAGTGGCCAATGGTTAATGGTTAATTACTAATTAAAGACTGGAACTTTGACTAATTAAATAAGAAGGGGTAAAAAAGCGGAAATATGTAACGAAAAGTAAATTTATTCCAAAGCCTCTTTTCCACAACCTTCTGACTTCCTCTCCCTACCTTGCCTCAACAATAAATATTCATACCCACTTACTTACTAATTGCTCGCCACTAAGGGTTAATAGTCAATAATTAAAAGCTAAGAATCATGACGAAACAATTATTACCTTTATCAGAACGACAAACTGAGCCTTTTTATGGTGGAATTTGGACTCAATTAAAACGTTTTCCTAAGGGTTTAGCCCAAGGTGCAAAGAAATCACCCACCGTTTCAGGTCCAGCAGCAGCGGCGTTAATTAGTGCTGGAATTGGTTGCGTAACAATGATGGTGACTCACCATTTTTCCGATGCAGATAAATCAAAGTCAATCGAAAACATTGTTTGGATGCTTGGTAGCTGGATTCCCGGAAGTCATAACCCAAGTAAACTCTGGGGAAATATCGGTAGTTATAGCGGCAAAGAGACGATGCTACTTGTGGGATGGCTTGTGAGTTGGGTAATTCTTTCTTTGCTATGGAAAGACAAACAAATTAAATCTAGAACAATATTTTTCTGGATGTTTCTCTTATTTATTGCCGCCACCGTAATGTCTTGGCATCCAATATTTCCCTATCTACCACTGACTTAAAAGAAATAAAGGAAACAAATGCATTCAAAATCAAAACCCATTCCGTCACAACAGATGCATCGCTATGTGTTTTATATGTTGGGAGTATTTCTTTTATTCACGATTTCTTTTCCTATCGCTTTTTGGCGCGTTAGTAAAGAGAAAAAGTTCGCCGATTACAACTCTCATCTTAAGTCGTTAACCCTTGAAGGTAATCCAATCAAGCCTTCAAGTCAACCTAACTCTTCACCTGTCACACCTGCTAAGTAAAAAATCTTTTCCTCGTTTTCAGTTTCTCGTTTTCAGTCAGAGACTGGAAATCCATTCATAGAGATTCATTTTCTAGATGGAATTCCCAGTCTCTGACTGGAAATGAGGAGGGATTTTATGTCTATTTTTCGTTTTCCAGTAATGACTGCTTTGGTCGTGGGTGCATTTGCTTTTCGTATATATTTTCGTGAATTTATTTTCGCAATACTAACCAACAAAGGAGTTTGAAATGGCTGCGGACAATCAGCTTAATGCACCCTTGAATCAAACAGTTTCTAATGGTGCTAGTTTGAGTACATCTAATCGCTATGCATCAGTTCTAGAAACATTGATATCTGGTTTCACTAATCGTTCCAGTGCGAATTCTGTTTTGTATTTTCAAGGTGGTAATGACGTAATTCAAGGTGGTAATAACAACAATACCATCTACGCAGGTGAAGGAATCAACATCATCACAAGTGGTAAAGGTAACGACCTGATTTACTCCGGTTCAAGTGGTGATTTTATCAATGCAGGGGATGGTCGTAATACAATTTTTGCTGGGGAAGGTAACAACCGGATTCTCTCTGGTAAAGGTAACGATTTAATCTTTGCTGGTAATGGTAACGATACCATATACAGTGGCGCAGGTAATGACACCATCTATGCTGGTGAAGGTAATAATATTATCAACGCAGGCACTGGAAATGACACAGTTTACCTCGGTAGTGGTAAAGATAAACTCATTCTAGAAGGTGGTAAAGGCTCCGTCACCGTCATTGGATTTGACGTGAAATCTGACAAACTGCGCCTAGCTGAAAGCTTGATAGGTAAATCTCTTAAGTTCACTAAGCAAGGCTCAAATACTTTAGTCATGTCAGGCTCAGACCTTGTCGCGACACTCCAAGATGTTGCATCTGGGTCACAAGCTCTATTGGATAATGGACCACTCTATCGCTATCAAGCCACTGACTTGGGTTCTCTAAGTACCAATCCTAACGGTTCTGTTAATGCAGCTTCAATCAATGACTTTGGACAAATTGTAGGGCGCTATGATACTGGTGCAACTTTTACTAACCAGAATGCAACAACCGGTGTTGTCAATGCTAATAATCTAGTGCGTCAGGGCTTCATCTGGGAAAATGGCACTTTAACTTCACTTACCAGTACTGGTGTGAAAAATGGTCAGTCTGACTTTGGTGCAGCCAATGGAGCAAGCGTAACCCTACTCACACCTAATATCAACACCATTAGCAATAATGGCGTGATTTTGGGAACAGCTGATGAAGTCCGCCAACCCATTCCCAGACCAACCGACCGCGCTCTTGTTTGGAACAAAAATGGTAACAGCTATAATCTAACCATCAATGATTTTGGTGGTCTTGAAAGCTATGCCTTTGATACAAACAATACTAACCAAATAGTTGGTCGCAATATCCTGGCATCAGGTTACGAGAAGACTATTTACATAGAGAATGGTGTTGTTAAGGAATTATCAGCACTTGGTGGTGATGGAGGCACAGCAAGAGGTATCAACAATAACGGTCAGATTGTCGGCTATGTAGATAGTGATGGCGCTCTCAATGATAGGTTTGTGAATACCGCTGTCATTTGGGAAAAAGATTCTACCGGTACATATCAACTGAAAAACTTGGGTACTTTTGGTTATGACCAAGCAACCCTGAGAGATATAAACGATGCAGGTAGCATAATTGGTTCTACCAGCAGTGGTTCCGGTACTACAGCAACTAGCACTCCGTTTATTCTCCGTAATGAGGAGTTTACAGCACTGGGAAGTTTAGGTGGTAATACTGGTTCAACCAACGGTCTCAACCAATTTGGCCAAGTAGTTGGAGCCTCTCAAATTGCCTCTGGAACTAACCATGCCTATGTTTGGAATGAAGGTGTAATGGGTGATTTGAATAACCTGGTATCTTCACCTATTACTTATAATGGTGCCGCTGTCACCTTGACTAGTGCAGTGGGTATCAACAATTTTGGTGACATTATTGCTACTGGTACTTACACTTACAAAGATGAATCTGGTGCTACTAGAACAGGAACTCGTTCTTACCAGCTAAAAGCTGTGTAATTTATTCCTAGGGGCATAGGGCTGTATGCCCTGCCCCTACATTGCATATTGGGTAACCCACACTTAGAACTAATTATCATGACCAAAAAATGAACGATGAATAAGCAAACCCACGGAAGAAGATTAAAGTATATTCATAAGCGTTCCTTTTCACCTGATCAGGAATAGCCGCAAAATAGCTCTCAAACTCTCATTTCTTCGTGACTTCGCTCCTTAGTGGTTCAATTCTTCCGTAGTTCGCGGGTAAGTCCTACTGATTATATTGATGAACTCAAAAGCCTAATTAACGAAGAGTGGAATGAAGTCTGGAAAATTGTCAGAAATAGAAGACACAATCATTTTGGTAATCAAAATAGCAGATAATCTTGTTATTTAGAGTCGGTGTAACTTTCTTAAACTTCTTTTTCGTAAATCTTCTCCCAGATACTTCAACAGGACTTACGTTTGCTACCGGGTGAGGCGAATAGCGTCATTATTGTCATAATTGGTCGTTGGTGAAATTTGGCTACAAGTTTCATTACTACCTTCAAATTTTTTCCCAGTGTCATATAGCCTAGGAGAAAAAATATGCTATTGATGTAAGTCCTAGTCCTAATGAAGTACCATAAATTACCTACATTTTGTAATAGTAATTAAATTATAGATTTCTCAAACCCTAGTTTTTTGACTCAATATCCGATTAATTTTCGGTTGGGGTGGTTGAGACTCAAAAGATGTAATTAAGAATTGAGTTATGACTTCCACAGGGCGTTCGCCATTAACTACAGTTAGGCAACGGCGTTTTTGAAACTCTTGTATTAGGGGAGCCGTATATTCCCAGTAAATACTTAAACGCTTATTAATAATTTCTAGCCCATCGTCAAATCGTCCCCGCGCTAATAACCTTTCTACCAGTACATTAAATGGTACATAGAAGCTAACTACTTGGTCGTAGGGCTGTTTTAAGTTAGTAAGTAAGCTATCTAAAGCTTCAAATTGGGACTGATTACAGGGACATCCATCTAAAATCCAACCTTTGCTTGCATCTGCTTTCATAAGACGCTCGCGCAAAAGCCCAATAATTAGATAATCTGGGGCTAACTCACCAGATTCCATATATTGTTCGGCTTTTATACCCAATGGTGTTCTACGGGCGATCGCCTCATGAAGTATCTCACCCACAGAAATATAAGGTATTTCCCATTTACTAGAAAGAGCAAATCCCTGTACCGATTTACCAGAACCGGGCGGGCCAAAAAAAATAAATCTCATATAAACGTCTCCTATCTTTCCTATAGCAAAGTCGAAATACTTACGAGCCAAAAAAATCAACTGATATGTGATTATATTTGTGAGTCCTAGTAGCTGAGTTAAGATAACTTGTATGAAATTGACATAGAGAGGGAAATGATATCCAATAACTTAAATAATCATTGGATTTGGGAAAGATTAGAAGAAGGCCGAAAAGCCAAAGCTGCGAAAGGAGGCTACGCTGGATATGGTTCTCCTGCTTTTGGTCAACAATCTCTCAATGGTGAATTAGTAGAAAATCCACAAGAACAAGAAGTTATCGACCTGATTCGCCGCCATCATAAATCTGGCAAATCCCTTCAACAGATTGCTGACTGGTTAAATCAACAGGGATATATAACTAAACGCGGGCAAAAATGGCAAAAAATATCCGTTAAAAGAGTATTAGACAGACTTTACGGTAAGACCCCAAGAGTCTCTGGCATTGACAACACCTAATAAAAGGTCAGACCTATATCTATCTTGCTGATTATTGCTTCCATATTTTCTGAATTGAATAATCAGGTATCCAACGATTAACCCAAATGTCTTCACCAGAGATACTGGACAGAAACCAGGTTTTTTGATTCTCCAGGAATAAGCAAGCATAGGGGATTTTTCTTGCCTAAACATTTAAAAAACTATAAAACTATAATAATTTCTTTTTTCATGTATCAACGAAACTGATAATCTGTTCTTAAGGATATATATTGGCAATTTCAACTACCTCCATTACCTAAATGCAGGTAAATTCTTTGACGTTAAAGTTTTACACTAACTTAGGCGTTACATCCGTCTTATTATAAACCTTTGCCAATTAAATGTATATATAGATAAAGCGTTTGTGAAAAAACGTTACATCTCTAAGAAGATGTTTTAAAAGTCCCATTTTATGTCATGCTGAAGGAAGTCAAGCATCTCAGTATAGGTCCAAAACCTAGATTCTTCCTTCCGCTTCCCTACACTCAGAATGATAATTTATACCTTGTTCGACTTTTAAAACATCCTCTAAGAAGATGTTTTAAAAGTCAAAGCGAATTAAGAATAATGCTTAAAATCTTACAGATGCTTACGAGTGCGACTGATGACAGAAGTTTACGCTTGAAAAGTTTTCAGTATATAATTAACTTTTAACCGACATGGCACTTCGAGACCACTTTCGTCCTCCTCTAAGTCCCAGACGCCACTGGCACAGTTTTCACAATGCATGGTCAACTTACATTGCTGATGATTTAAACCAATCTCTCCCAGAAGGTTACTTTGCAGAGCCAAGCGCTCAATTTGGTATTGAAATTGATGTCGCAGCTTTCAGCGAAGGAATCACAGTTAATTTAAAGGATAAAACATCTGAAATGCTGGAATGGGTGCCAAGTTCACCGACTGCAACCCTGCCATTTCAAGTTACAACAGATGTCGTTGAAGTTCAAATTTTTAGTACTCAAGCAGGACCTACCCTAGTTGCTGCCATTGAATTAATTAGTCCTGCCAATAAAGACCGACCAGCCCAACGTTCAGCATTTACTTCCAAATGTCAAACCTACCTTCAACAGGGCATTGGACTAATTATAGTCGATATCGTCACCATACTTTCTGCTAACTTACATAACGAGTTGATGAATCGCTTGAATTTAGTAACTGAACCTCTGGATGGACGATTATACGCCGTTGCTTATCAAGTTGGTAAAAAAAATGGAAGCCATCACCTTGATTTATGGCAAGAAGCACTTGCCATTGGAGAAAATCTTCCGACTTTACCTTTATTTTTAAAAGATGGGCTTTATTTGCCAATTAATTTTGACATGACCTACAAATATACTTGTCTTAGGCAACGTATCCCTGAATTTTCTGAATAATCAAAAAATTCACTAGACTAGAGATTTTGCTCCCGTTACAAGTAAATATGCTGAAAATCCTTGAGGAGTTGTAAAAAATAAAACATCAACTTTGACCTAATCCCTTTCTTGGGGCGATAGCTTCCCTTGCTGCAAAGGCAGATAGCTTCAAAAGTAGTCTTGGATGAGATAATGCCGCTAGACCATGAAATTATAGCCTCAACTGCCAATAATGACCAGGCAACAACTTGCATCTACGGATATCTCAACAGGGACTTGTAAAATGTCAGGTGAGAGTTCAAGTAAATAATCATGTCCCATAATTTTTAACTTGCTTTGATTTTTAAAACATCCGATAAAATTGTCTAAATTTCATGCTCGGTTTTTTATCTGTTTGCTTATAAACTTAAGGTCTACTAGTGATGGAATTAGATGATGAACTTTTGTGTACTCCTAATTTAGAAGATGCCATAGATAAATGTCCCCTAATTGTTTCGCCTGATACAGCTCTGTTTGACGTTGTAGAGTTGATGAGTCAAACGAGAGGAACCTATTGTTTATTAAATAGCTTAGATGGGACATCTGACAACGAAACTATACAAGGAGTTCGTTGTAGTTGTGTTTTGGTAAAGTCGGGAGATGAGTTACTAGGAATATTTACAGAAAGAGATATTGTTAAATTAGCTGCTGCTGGTATTCCATTTGAAAATGTAACAATTTCTGAGGTAATGACACACCCAATTATTACACTCTCAGAAACAGCCTTTCAAGATATTTTTGCCGCCCTATTTTTATTTAGACGCTATAAAATTCGTCATTTAGTAATCGTTAACGAAGATAATAAACTAGTAGGAATTGTTTCCCCAGAAAGTATACGCCAAGTCTTAAAACCAACTAATTTACTGAAATTAAGGCGTGTTTCTGAGGTCATGACAAAAAACGTCATTTATGCTCCACCAACAGCTACGGTATTAAGATTAGCTCAATTAATGGCTGATAATAGTGTTAGTTGTGTCGTTATAGTTAACGAAGATACTTGGGAGAATGTTTTATTTGTTTACCAACCGGTGGGTATAGTCACGGAAAGAGATATTGTTCAATTCCAGGCTTTAGGTTTAAAGCTATCAGATATTTCAGCCCAAATAGTTATGAGTACTCCTTTGTTTATTCTTAATCCAGAAGACTCTTTATGGACGGCTCATAAAGAAATGCAAAAACGATACGTCCAGCGTTTAGTCGTTTCTTGGGATTGGGGAGCTCAACTAGCCATTGTCACTCAAACAAATTTGTTAAAAATATTTGACCCTTTGGAAATGTATGGCGTTGTGGAAACCTTACAAAAAACAATCGCTCAATTGGAATCAGAAAAAGCAAGCTATACAAAAAATAATAAATCTAACAAATCTAATAGTATAGATACAGATAATATTCTTCAACCTTCATCAGTCGAAAAGCTAGATTTTAATCGCCACGAAATAGATAATGATATGGATATATTATGCTCTAAGATTCAAAATAGTATAGAGTATTTAATTGATAATCCTGATATATCCAAAGAACTACAAAAAGTTAATTTATCTTCCGTTGTAGAAGATATTAAAAAGATTCGTGGGATAGTAGGGCAACTCCCACCGGACAAAATCTAGCCTGAAGACAAGTGTGTCTTTTTAGATGATAAAAATTCATTGAAAATATGTAGTTACCTAGGGGCACTCTTGCTTTGCCCCTTGGGCATCATCGAAGTTATAAGATTCAAAAACCTCAAAAATCATCGAAAATATGTAGAATTTAATTAACTTAAACCTAAAGCTTTCCTCATAGATGGACTCTCAAAACGCTTAAGCCAATTAACATATTCCCAAATACTCCAACCAACCTGATATTTTTCCAAAATTAACCGTATATCTCTAAGATAAATCTCCGCACTACCCGGAGGTGCAAAATCAGGATATACACCTGTTTCCCCAACCCATAATTTCACACCATATTTATTTGCCCAGTTTAATGCCTGTTTAATATTTTCCTCTTGTTGAGACCGATTCCATTTTTTTTGGCAATACTCATTTACAGCATATTTAAACTGTTCCGATACTTTCATTTTAACTTCTTCACAGTTACGGGCGATCGCTGGGTAAGTAAGACCCTTTATTTGTTTAAACTGTTCTCCAACCCAAATGGCACCTTGATGGGTAAAAGCTAAGGGGTCATAAATATGTATTGTATATACAACATTTTTATCGCGAAGAGGTTTAATCCCAATTAGTCCAGGAATACTACTCCAAGCATCTCCAGAAAGTACAACAGTATGTCTAGGTGCCTGACGACGTATGGCAGTCAATAATTTTTCTTGGACTCCAGACCATTTTTTATTCGCCAAACTTAAAGCTTTTTCATAATTACTCCAACTACCGTCACCTGATTCCATTACACCTTGAATTAAACTAGGCTCATTAAGTATTTCCAAAAACAACATTTCTGGACTAAATTTCCGTAAATGCCTTGCTAAACTATTCCAAAAAATTAAATATTTACTTTCAAATTGTGGATTTTTATACAACTGTATCATTGTATTTTTTAATCCTCGCAATGAAAAAGTTACTGATATACCCTGACGATTTAACAAATTAATTGCTTGGTCAATTTCTGCTAAGACATTTGGGTTTTTCAATATTCGTGGCTTTGCTTCATCAAATAAAATAAAATCTGCAACACTTAATCTAATATTGGTGATTCCCATTCTTTGGAGTCTAATGGCATCTAAAGTCGTAAAATATTTTAGCCTTTCGGCTTTTGTTTTTAAGCGTCCTTCATTATCTCCAAACCAATCGTAAATATTTACACCTTTAGCTAGTCTCTTAAATCGTTTTACTGGTATAGGTTGATTAATATAAGCTAAGTGAATAAAAGGTATATTATCAAACTGTGATGGTAATTGAAAACTGATAATCTGTTGAGTGAAACTGAATATAAAAGTTAAAATAAAACTGATGAAAACTAATCCAGCCATACATAATTTTGACTTCATACAACAGATAAATGACAAATAAATGAGAGATAAAAGGCAGGCACACATTAAACCAATAGTGCCTTTAATAACACCCCGTTTTCATGGTGCGCTTCGATTAAATCACACGCACCAGATAAGCACTATTTTAGCTTAAGCAAGATAAATATATTTATCTTAATGATAACCAATAAATAAAGCCTGAAATAAAAGCAGTAAAGCTAATAAAACCAATAAATATCCGATTTACAAGTCTTCTAAACAAATAGTAACTACCAGCGAGTAAATGTTGTTCCCTTGCCGTCATCCACAACTCTGGTATTACAATTAACCATACTGCTAGTATTCCAAAAAATCCTCTTTGACGAATCCCTTCTCTACTCATATCCCGAAATAATATTATTAGCTCAATACCATATTCGCGCCTAAAACTTCGTGGATAAATAGATAACAAAACACTGTAAAGGCGAACGCTAACGGATACACTCCATTTCACCATAATTAACTCCTGTATTTTTCTATATTTTCATTTATTAAATTTCTGATTTATTAGACTTGATGAAGCAGCTGTTTGACTTGAGCCATATCTACTAAATCAGCTAAACGCATGGCTTCTAGAGTAATAACTTTTCTGCCTAACTCTGTAATCTTGTAGTAGCGGCGTCTTTCATCATCTAACTCAGAGTCCGGGCGCTGATCTGATTCAATAATTAGTCCATCAGCTAATAGACGCTTAATTGCTCCATATAAGGTACCTGGGCCTAATTTCACCCTGCCATTCGTTGTACTTTTTACTTCTTGCATAATTCCATAACCGTGGCGATCGCTATCCACTAGCGACAGAAGTATATGGAAAACAGATGGCTTTAAAGGTAAGAAAGCGTTGGGGTTACTGCTCATTTGCCTGGGATACAACTATATTGAAAATATAATATATCATATTCCAATATATCGCATTTTGATACATTAAGGAAAGATTATGATTTTTACTTACCTATTAATGGTTTTCAGCGCTTCTGTATTTTGTTGGTCAATGGCGGACATTTGCTGTATTTTAAGGAACTTTGGTAGGGATGGAGGTTTTCCGACCAGTGGTGTTAACTGCCCGCGTCGTGGTTTGCCTCCCTTTGATTGCGGAAGTGCTTTCGCCAGACCAGAAATAGAGGGCGGTGCATTTTCTTTGATTCCCTAATATTAGACTCAAGTATTTACTCAAGTTTTATAATTCCCGTGGAACAGGCATCCTGCCTGTTTTATTCAAAACAAAACAGGCAGGATGCCTGTTCCACGGTTGCTACAAGCCCATCATAATTTGTGTCACATTCCACCAGGTTGATATCATCCACCTACTTGAAGAAAATATAAATATTGATATTTTTACAAGATAATAGTTTTACTAAATAAAAATTAAAGGACTTGATGATGCTTCGCATCTTAGTAACAACTTTAGTGACATCTCTAGGTTTATTAGTTGTTGATATTATTTCCCCAGGAGTTTATATATCAAGCTTTACTACCGCCATCATCGCTGCATTCGTAATTGGCATGGCATCCTGAATGGCTTTATTAAACCATTTATGTCATTTTTTATCTTTACCCCTTAATGTTCTAACTGTGGGAGATTTTTCTACATCATTTCTACATAAAACAAATAGGTGCTTATACGGTACTAGACTATATATCTAGCTATTTATAATATTTATCAAAATCAATAATATAGAAGATTTTGATAAATTCAATTACATAAATGTAGGAGAAAGTTTTGATGATGTATGAAAATATTATAAAGGAAATATAATTATTTATCACTAAAAATTTTTGTAGTTGTAATTTTCTGCTATTGCGATTTATCTATATTCTTCATTTTAAGTTCAAATTCATGTTCATATACTCTATAAAACATAACTAGTACAGATTCTTTACTTTTTGTAAATACTATACTTGGTATGTTTTTTATTCACTCTAAATATAAAAAATATGTAAAAAATAATAGCTCCCAGAATAATGAAAATATATTAAGATCAAGTCTGTTAACTACATAAAATAAATATATTTTATGTAGGAAAAGAATAATAGCAGCAAAAATAATAACCAATCTAATTGTATTTGGCTGGTGTAAAAATGTCCTAATTCTAATCTCCTGGATAATTGCATAAATAAATTTTTTTGGAAAATTTTTTAGTAAAACTCTGGGAATTTTTGGGAAATTTTGACCTAAGTCTTGTAGTAAGAATTTTAACTTGTAAATAAAAATAAGGAAGGAAAATACTTTGTTATCAATTGCGACAATATCACTGCTGTCAACATTGACGGTAACTTCTCCTACTGTAGAGAATAAAATTGAAGTGTCTCAGCCTTCTCCCCAAGCTATTACAGAAATTTTACCCGCTGACACGCCGTTGGTGATGACTGTAAATACAAAAGGAGAAGCTTGGGCTGAGTTGAAGAGATACCATTTATTCCAAGTTGCTGTCGATGCGGTTTCCCAATTTCTACCACTAACAGGAAAATTTGATTATACAAAAGATGTAGAGTCCTGGTTAGATGATAAAGTAGCCTTTGCTTTTTTACCAAAAAAAGGTTCTACACCTGCTACAATCAAATCTAATTTTTTGTTATTTGCCCCAATTAAGGATATATCCCGTGTTCAACCTTTTATAGATACGATTACATCTGATAAAAAAAATGCAAAGAAACGGGAGTATAAAGGATTTACGATTTGGGAGATAAAGTCTTCTGAGAGGAAAATTTCTTCAGTTGCTAATATCAAACAATTAACTCCAGCACCAAGTATTGAACTTCCAAAGGCTCCGGGGATAAATATTCCAGTCCCAAAATTACCTAGTCCAAGTCAAGTTGTTAAAGATAGGGTGTTAACTTTTGCTGTTATACCGGGATATATAGTGGCAGGCAATAGCACTCAACCAATTGAGCAATTAATAGATAGTTCATCTGCAAAAGTTGCCACTCTTGCTCAAAATCCTGATTATCAAAAAAATAGAGAACATCCTCAAGCCAATAAGGCTTTGTTGTCTATGTATCAAAATCCAGGAACATTTTTTCCCCTTTTTAAAGACCTAGCTAAAGATATCAGTAATGACCCAGAAATACCAATTCCGATTCCTAATATTGATGCCATTACGATTGATGTAGAACAGTTTAAACAAATTTCTAGCATTCATAGTTACTTAAACCTACAACCGGAGGGATTGCGTTTTCAAATTAATTCTTATAGTCAAAAACCGATATCCAAAGAAGTTCAATCTCTGACTTCTAATCAAGAAACTATATTATCTAAAATACCTGGAGTTACATACTCTGCTTTTACAGGTCGTAATTTAAATCAGCAGTGGCAACTGGTAGTTAACGCATTTAGTACAAAGAAGGAATTAAAAGATGGTTTGGAAAACTTTCGTAATGGGGTTCGCACTACAACGGGTTTAGATTTAGATAAAGATATTCTTAGTTGGATGGATGGAGAATACGCTTTATTTTTATATCCAACAAAAAGCGGATTTTTAAAGACTGTTAGTCCTAACCATAATATGGGACTTGCTTTAGCAATACAAACAACTAACCGTAGTGCTGCGGAAAAAGCTTTACAAAAACTGGAGAAATTGCTTAAAGATTTTGGAGTTGGTGCTGTACAGGTGAGTAATCGTAATCTAAATGGTAAAGCTGTAACTAGTGTAGATTTACCAGGTAGTCCAAGTTTATTGGCTTATAGTTGGGTTGATGAAAAAACCCTAATACTGACAAGTGGTTATGGGACAATGAATGACCCAGTGCCCCAACCTCGCACAACATTAGCTAGCAACTATAATTTTGCAAAAGCGACTGGCACCTTACCTCGTCCAAACCAAGGCTATTTTTATATGAATACTGGGTCTACCCTATCGTGGATTTATGGTTTGTTGCCTTCGGTGTTTAACACTAAGGAATTTAGACCTTTTAAAGAAGTTTTGGGGTCAGTGCATAGTATTAGTGGTAGTAGTTTTACAGCAGGAGACCAAGCGCAAACAGATATATTGTTTGTAATGGCGCCCAATAGGAGTCCTTTGAAAAAATAAATTTTTTAACCGCCTCTCGGCGCTTAGCCGCGTTCCTAGAAGCCAAGGACGCCAAGATTTTTTAGAATTTGCAACCCAGGTGTGATTCTTCTTTGCGTTCTTCGGGCAAAATCTTGCCACGGGAATAGGGACACAGTGGCAAAGTTTTGCTTCTATGACACAGGAGTGCCAAGCTGCCCGATGGCGGTTCAATTATTTTCTTCCCTACCTTACGTCATAGCCAAAGAGATTGGGGTCAACTTCTCCTAATTGCAAATCAGCTAAACCATACTCAGCCCAACGTCTTTCTACCATAGTGGCAACTTCAGAGTCAGATTCTAAAGGCGCTCCCCATTCATGGTCGATTTCTGGAGGAATTTTAGTAGTGGCATCAATACCCATTCTTCCACCTAAACCAATTTTTTCGCAGGCGAAGTCTAAGCTATCAAAGGCAGTATCTGGCAATATAAATACATCTCTTGTGGGGTCTACTTTGGAGCTAATTGCCCATACAACTTGGCGGGGGTCGCGGATATTTATATCTTTATCTACGACTATTACAAATTTAGTGTATGTAAATTGTGGTAGGGCGCTCCAAAATGCCAAAGCTGCTCGTCGGGCTTGTCCGGGATAGGCTTTATCTATAGATATAACGGCGGCTTTGTAACTTAAAGCTTCCATTGGTAGGAAGAAGTCAACAATCTCAGAAACTTGTTGGCGAAGGATAGGAGTGTAAATAC
>Ga0209594_1000856_pt1 | contig 16457 bp, 12 predicted proteins | sample AshMeaCrysSpring_FD_184126 | JGI IMG/M metagenome (GOLD analysis project Ga0209594, IMG submission 184126) | Groundwater microbial communities from Big Spring, Nevada to study Microbial Dark Matter (Phase II) - Ash Meadows Crystal Spring... | ecosystem: Environmental > Aquatic > Deep subsurface...
GAACCCGGCGTGGTCCGACCCCACGTGCACGCGCATGCGCCAGAGTCTGTCAGGTGGGCGAGCAGAAGTCCCCACCGCCGGCTGTCGGGGTGGACGGCGTGCGCGGTGGTTGGGTGGCAGCGACCGTGTCGACCGCCGGAGATGCGGTCGTGGACGTCCGTTGGCTCGTGCTGGCGCACTTCGCCCCGCTGGTCGCCGCCACCGAGGACGTGCCGGGCGCCGTGCTGGCCGTCGACATGCCGATCGGCCTGCCCGAGCACGGGCCCCGGCAGTGCGACCGGGACGCGCGCCGACTGCTCGGGCCTGCTCGCTCGAGCGTCTTCCCGGCACCCACCCGAACGGTGCTGGCCGACCACCGGGCCCGGCTCGACCACGCGCAGGCCGTCCGCCGTGCGCACGAGCGCGGCGAGCCGGCGCCGTCTCGGCAGCTGTGGAACATCCTCGGGAAGGTCGACGAGGTGGACGCCGCTCTGTCCCTCGGGCGGCACGCCTGCGTCGTGGAGTGCCACCCGGAGGTGAGCCTGCGCGCGCTCGACCCGCGGGTGGGCGCCCCGAAGCGCTCCAGCGAGGGCAGGAGCCAGCGTCGCGACGCGCTGCGGGGCTGGCTGGACGTGGACCGTGCCCTCGCCACCCTCCCCCGCGGTGTCCCCGAGGTGGACGCCCTGGACGCGCTCGCCTGCGCCTGGACGGCGGCGCGGGTGCAGCGCGGCACGGCGCAGGCACTGGGGGACCCGCAGGCGCGCGACGTCCGTGGCCTGCCCATGCTCGTGCGGGTCTAGGCAGCGAGCCCGGTCGCCCGCCGGGTCAGGCGTCGAGCACCGGACCGCGGGTGCGGGTGCGCTTGAGCTCGAAGAACCCCTCGACGCTCGCGACGGCGACCACGCCGTCGAACAGCCGCAGGGCCTGCTCGCCGCGCGGTGCGGGGCTGACCACCGGGCCGAAGAAGGCGACGTCACCAACGGCCACCACGGGCGTGCCGACGTCGGTGCCGACACGGTCCATCCCCTCGTGGTGCTCGGCCCGCAGCGCGTCGTCCCACTGCGTCGAGCCGGCCGCGTCGGCCAGCGAGGCCGGCAGGCCCACCTCGGCGAGCGCCTCGGCGGCGACCGCGTCCCAGTCCTCCCGCTCGCCGAGGTGGATGCGGGTGCCCATCGAGTCGTAGAGCGGCTTGACCACGTCGCGACCATGCTGCTCGCGAGCCGCGGTGAGCACCCGTACCGGCCCCCACGCCCGCTGCATCATCTGCGCGTAGGTGGGCGGCAGGTCGCGGCCGTCGTTGAGGTACGCCAGCGACATCACCTTCCACGTGACGTCGAAGCCGCGCAACGTGGCCACCTCGCCCAGCCAGCGCGAGGTCATCCAGGCCCACGGGCAGACCGGGTCGAACCAGAGCTGGACGGGCGGGACGACGGCGTCGGACTCGGCGAGGTCGGCAGGCATGGGTACGAGCGTGCCAGCCCAGCCGAGCCCCCGCCCGCCGAGCGCACCACCGGAGGTCTGACAGGATCAACCCATGCCCGGCACGAACCTCACCCGCGACGAGGCGCAGACCCGATCAGGGCACGTGAGCGTCGCGTCGTACCACGTCCACCTCGACCTGACGGGGGACGCAGCCACGTTCGGCTCGACCACGACGGTCGTCTTCGACAGCGTCGACGCCGTCCCGACCTGGCTCGACCTGGTGGCACCCGAGGTCGGCGAGGTGACCGTCAACGGCAGCGCGCTCGACCCGCAGGTCGCCTTCGACGGGGCCCGAGTACGCCTGAGCGGGCTGGCCGAGCACAACGAGGTGCGAGTGGCCGCCCGGTGCGCATACATGACCACGGGCGAAGGGCTGCACCGCTTCGTCGACCCGGTGGACGGCCAGACCTACCTGTACACCCAGTTCGAGGTGCCCGACTCGCGCCGGGTCTTCGCCGTGTTCGAGCAGCCCGACATGAAGGCGACGTTCACCTTCGTCGTCGACGCGCCCGAGGGGTGGCAGGTCGTGACGAGCTCCCCGGTCGCGTCCACCGAGCCCGTCGGGGACGGCGTCGTGCGCTGGACGTTCGAGCCCACCCCCCGCATCTCCTCCTACGTCACCGCGGTCTGCGCCGGTCCGTACCACGTGCAGCGCTCGGAGTACCGCAGCGGCGACCGGGTGGTGCCGCTCGGGCTGTACTGCCGCCAGTCACTGGTGGAGCACCTCGACCACGACGAGCTGTTCGACATCACCCGGCGCGGCTTCGCCTACTTCGAGCAGCTGTTCGCCTACCCCTACCCGTTCGCCAAGTACGACCAGCTCTTCGTGCCGGAGTTCAACGCCGGCGCGATGGAGAACGTCGGCTGCGTGACCTACCGGGACGAGTACCTGTTCCGCAGCCGGGTGACCGACGCGTCCTACGAGCGCCGCGCCGAGACCGTGCTGCACGAGATGGCGCACATGTGGTTCGGCGACCTGGTCACCATGCGCTGGTGGGACGACCTGTGGCTGAACGAGTCGTTCGCCACCTGGGCCTCGGTGCTCTGCCAGACCGAGGCGACCCGCTGGACCGAGGCCTGGACGACGTTCGCGTCGGCCGAGAAGCTGTGGGCGCTGCGGCAGGACCAGCTGCCCAGCACGCACCCCGTCTCGGCCGACATCGCCGACCTGGCCGACGTCGAGGTCAACTTCGACGGGATCACCTACGCCAAGGGCGCCTCGGTGCTCAAGCAGCTGGTGGCCTGGGTCGGCCGGGACCAGTTCGTCGCCGGGCTGCGCCGCTACTTCGCTACCCACGCCTACGGGTCCACCACGCTGGCCGACCTGTTCGTCGAGCTCGAGGCCGAGAGCGGCCGCGACCTGCGCTCGTGGGAGCAGGAGTGGCTGCGCACGGCCGGGGTGAACACGCTGCGCCCGGCGCTGGAGGTGAGCGAGGGACCCGAGGGTGCGGTCTACACCTCGGTGGCCGTCGAGCAGGAGGCTCCGCCGGAGCAGCCTGTGCTTCGCTCCCACCGCGTCGCGATCGGCCTGTACGAGCTGCGCGGCGGCCTGCACCGGGTCGACCAGCTGGAGGTGGACGTGGCCGGGGCCCGCACCGAGCTGCCCCAGCTGGTCGGTCGGCGTGCGGCAGACCTGGTGATCGTCAACGACGACGACCTGACGTTCGCGAAGCTGCGGTTCGACCAGCGCTCGCTGGCCACGCTGGAGGGCCACCTGGACGAGCTCGGTTCCTCGCTCGCGCGAGCACTGGTGTGGACGGGCCTGACCGACATGCTGCGCGACGCGGAGCTGGGCGCCACCCGGTACACCGACCTCGTGCTCACGGGGATCGGCGCCGAGGGCGACATCTCGATGGTCCAGACCCTGCTCGGGCAGGGCCGGCTGGCCGTGGAGCAGTACAGCGACCCGGTCGGGCGGGAGGGCCTGCGCGCGCGCTGGGCCAGCGCCCTGCACCGGCTCGCGCTGGCTGCCGAGCCGGCCAGCGACCGTCAGCTGGCGTTCGTACGCGCCTGGGCGACCGCCGCCGGTAGCGCCGAGGACCTGGACACGCTGCGCGCGCTGCTGGAGGGCTCCGGCCACCTCGAGGGGCTCGCGATGGACCGCGACCTGCGCTGGCACCTCCTGCAGCGCCTCGTCGTGCACGGGGTGGCCGCGGACGTCGAGATCGACGCCGAGCTCGAGCGGGACCCGACGGCGACCGGCCGCCAGCAGGCCACCCGCGCGCGCGCGGCCCGTCCCACGCTGGAGGCCAAGCAGGCCGCCTGGGACGCGGTGATGCGGCCCGGCGCGCTCACCAACGCCGACCTGGAGGCCACGCTGGCCGGGTTCGTGCTGCCCGAGCACCGTGAGCTGGTGCGTGCCTTCGTCGACCCGTACTTCGAGGTGGTGCTGCCGGTCTGGGAGGGCCGCACCTTCCACACCGCGGAGCGCATCATCTACGGGCTGTACCCGGCCGTGGTCACCGAGCCTGGGCTCGTCCAGCGCACCCGCTCGTTCGCGGACGAGCCGGGCGTGCCCCGGGCGGTGCGGCGGATGCTGGTCGAGGAGGCGGCGGACGTGGAGCGCGCGCTGCGCGCCCAGGCCTGCGACGCAGGCTGAGGCTCGGTCAGCGGCCACCGACGGCGCGTGGGAGCACCCCCGCACGCGGGTCGGCGACGACGTCCTCGAGCAGCAGCACCGACCCGTCCGGGCCCCCGAGCGGCACCCGCCAGTTCGGGTACTCATCGGTGGTGCCGGGCTGGTTCTGGGTGCGCCGGTCGCCCACCACGTCGGTGAGCGACACGCCCACCAGCCGCGCCGGCGACCACAGCAGCAGCCGGTGCAGCGCCTCGACGGTGCGGGCGGTGCCGGCCCCGGGATCGAGCAGCCCGCGCTCACGCAGCACGTCCAACCAGGCCTGCCGCTCGCCGGCGGCCACCGCCATCTCGTCGGCGACGTCGCGGGTGAGCAGGCCGAGTGAGTCGCGCAGCAGCACGTGGTCACCGGCCAGGTAGGCCGCCGTGGGGGGGAGGTCGTGGGTGGTGACGGTGGCCAGGCACAGCTCGCGCCACTGCTCGGGGTGCAGCGGCCGGCCCTGAGCGTCGTACTCGAACCACAGCACCGAGGTGCCGAGGATCCCGCGTTCGCGCAGGTGGTCGCGCACCCACGGCTCGACCGTGCCGAGGTCCTCGCCCACCAGCACCGCACCGGCCCGGACCGCCTCGAGGGCGAGGATGCCCACCAGCGCCTCGTGGTCGTAGCGCACGTAGGTGCCCTCGGTCGGCGACCCGCCGGCGGGGATCCACCACAGCCGGAACAGCCCGATGATGTGGTCGACCCGCAGGCCGCCGGCGTGGCGCAGCACGGTGCGCAGCAGGTCGCGGTAGGCGGCGTAGCCGGTCTCGCCGAGCCGGTCGGGCCGCCAGGGCGGCTGAGACCAGTCCTGACCCTGCTGGTTGAAGGCGTCGGGCGGTGCGCCGACCGTGATGCCCTGCGCGAGCACGTCCTGAAGGGCCCAGGCGTCGGCCCCGTCCGGGTGCACCCCGACGGCGAGGTCGTGCAGCAGGCCGATGGGCATCCGGACGTCGCGGGCCTCGTCCTGCACCACCCGGAGCTGCTCGTCGAGCACCCACTGCAGCCAGCAGTAGAAGTCCACGTCGTCCGGGCGCTGCGCACGCACCTGCGCGACCGCCGCCGAGGACGGCTCGCGCAGCGCAGCCGGCCACCGGTGCCAGTCGGCGCCGTGCTCGGCTGCCAGCACGCACCAGGTGGCGAAGGCCAGCAGGCCGTCGCCCTGCTCGGCGGTGAAGGCTCGGTAGGCGATGTCGCGGCCCGGGCTGCGGGGTACCCGGTGCACCAGCCGCAACGCGGCCGCCTTGGCCTCCCAGGCCCGGTCCCGGTCCACCACCGGGCTGGTCGCCAGGTCGGCCACCGAGGCGCGCAGCCGCTCGACCTCTCGGCGGTCGGCCTCGGGCAGGTAGGCGAACTCGTCGATCGCCTCGACTCGCAGGTACAGCGGGTTGGCGAAGCGGCGGGTGGAGGGAAGGTACGGCGAGGGCTCGAGCGGGCTCACCGGCTCGGCCGCGTGCAGCGGGTTCACCAGCACGAACCCGGCCCCGTGCTCGACCCCGGCCCAGGTGACCAGGTCGCAGAGGTCGGCCAGGTCGCCGACGCCCCAGGACCGGCGAGAGCGGACGCTGTAGAGCTGCAGGGCCAGGCCCCACGCCCTGCGGTCGCCGAGGTCGGCGGGGAGCCCGACCCAGGCGGGGGTGACGACCAGCGGGCAGGTCGCGGCGGTGTCCCCGCTGCGGGCGACCAGACGGTGGTAGCCGGTGGGGAGGTCGTGGGGGACGGCGAAGGTGGCCTCCCCGACGAGCCGGCCGTCGACGGTCTCGGGGTTCACCCAGTGGTCCTGCTGGGCGACGTCGTGGCGGCGGGACCCGTCCTCCAGCTCGACCTGCACCGACACCGGCGCCCCGTGGTCGACGTGCACGCCGAACCACGGCGAGGTGCCCTGCCGGGCGACGAGGTAAGGAGGAAGCATCCGCTGCCAGCGGCGGGCCCAGCGCCGACCCAGCGCGGTTCGGCTCGCCTCCGGAGTCGACGCGTCCACACCCATGGCGGACAGCACGGCCACGATGGTCTCGGCGGGGACGCTGACGTGCCGACCCTGCCAGTCCCAGTACTCGGTCGCCACGCCGTAGGCGGTCGCGAGCTCGACCAGCTCGGCCCATCCCTCGCTCACGGCGCAGAGTCAACCAGCCGCGCCGCCAGGGCGGCGTGGTGGTGCCGCCACGGGCGGGCCCGCTCGAGCGAGGCTGCCAGCGACAGCAGCAGCTGCTCCTCGCCGAACCGGGCGCCGAGCATCACCCCGACCGGGAGCATCACCCCGTCCTCGTCGTGCCAGTGCAGCGGCAGCGAGATCGCCGGGCGGCCGGTGAGGTTCCAGACGCTGGTCCAGGGGGTGAACCGGGTCTGGGCCGCGAAGTCGCCCGCCGGGTCGTCGTCGTCGCGCAGCGCCCCGACCGGTGCAGGCAGGTCGGCCAGCGTGGGAGACAGCACGAGGTCGACGTGGGCCCAGGCGAGCGCCACCTGCCGGGTCACCTCCTGCACCGCCGCGCTGGCCGCCAGGTACTCGACCGCGGAGGTGGCCCGGCCCCGCTCTCGCAGCCAGGCGGTGAGGGGGCGCAGCAGGTGCTCGCGGTCGGGCGGGACGGGCGCGGCGGCCGCCAGCGAGGCCCAGATCGCGGCGAAGGACTCCCAGCGCTGCGCCGGGAACGGTGTCCCCACCTCGACGACCTCGTGCCCGAGGTCGGCCAGCAGCGCCGCGGTGCTCAGGGTCGCCTCGGCGCAGGCGGGGTGGACGACCGCGTCGGCGGTGATCACCGGCTCGAGCAGCACGCCCACGCGCAGTCGTCCCGGCTCACGCCGGGTCGCCTCGACGAAGGTCCCCACCGGCGCCGGCAGCAGCGCGCCGTCGCCAGGCCATGGCCTGGCCAGCACGTCGAGCAGGGCCGCGGCGTCGGCGACCGTGCCGGCCAGCGACCCGTGCACAGCCAGGCCGCCGAGGTCCACCCCGTGCGGCCCGGGGCTGACCCGGCCGCGGGTGGGCTTGAGCCCCACGACGCCGCAGGCGCTGGCGGGGATGCGGATGGAGCCGCCGCCGTCCGAGCCGTGGGCCACCGGCGCCACCCCCGCGGCGACGGTGCAGGCGGCGCCGCCGCTCGAGCCGCCGGCGCCACGGCGCAGGTCCCACGGCGTCCGCGCGGGCGGAGCCACGTCGGGCTCGGTGTAGCAGGGCAGGCCCAGCTCGGGCGTGGTGGTGGTACCCAGCAGCACCGTGCCGGCCTCGCGCAGCAGTGTGACCACTCCGTCGTCCACCTCGGGGACGTACCCGTCGAAGGCTCGGCTGCCGAGGCTGCACGGCACGCCGGCGACCCGGGCGAGGTCCTTCACCGGGCACGGCACGCCGAGCAGCGGCGGGGTCGGCGTGCCGTCGCGGCGGGCCGCTGCGAGAGCCACGTCGGCGGCCGCCGCCTGGGCGAGCGCCCGCTGCGGGGTGCGGGTGACGAACAGGCCGAGCCGGGCGTCGAGCCGCTCGGCCCGGGCGAGGGCCTGCTCGGTCACCTCGACGGCCGACACCTCCCCTCGGCGCAGGGCGGCCGCCAGCTCCAGCGCGGTCGGTGCGCTCGCGTCCACGGGGCGACTCTGCCACCCGGCGAGTGCGGCTGCCCGGCCCCGGCTGCCCGGCTCGTAGGGTTCCGGCCATGCAGCCCGCAGGCCCGTGGTTCGCCGCGCCGACACCCTCGCCGTCCGAGGAGCCGGTGTTCGACCTCCCCGCCACGTCCGAGGAGCTGTCCGACCCCTCCTGGTGGCTCGGATTCGTGACCGGGACGGCGTTGCGGATCGCCGCCATCGTGGTGCTGGCCCTGGTGCTGCGCTGGTTCGCGGTGGTGACGGTCAACCGGTTCGTGCGCGGGCTGAGCGCCCCGGCACCGTCCGGCGACTCGCTGCTCGGCCGCACCGCCCGCACAGTGATCGGCGAGGACGTGATCGCCGATCAGCGCCGCGCCACCCGGGCAGCCAGCCTCGGCCGGCTGGCCAAGAACGTGGTCAGCGTGCTGATCGGGTCGGTGGCAGGGCTGATGGTGCTGGCCGAGCTGGGGTTCCACCTGGGTCCGCTGCTGGCGGGCGCCGGGGTGGCCGGCATCGCCATCGGCTTCGGGGCCCAGTCGGTGGTCGCCGACTTCATCTCCGGCGTGTTCATGCTGCTGGAGGACCAGTACGGCGTGGGCGACATCGTCGACCTCGGCGAGGCGACCGGCACCGTCGAGGACGTCCGGCTTCGGGTCACCCAGGTGCGCTCCGCCGACGGCGTGGTCTGGTACGTGCGCAACGGCGAGGTCGTGCGGGTCGGCAACATGAGCCAGAGCTGGTCGCGCGCGGTGCTCGACGTGCCGGTCGCCCCCGACGCCGACATCGCCCAGGTCAGCGCCATGATGCGCGAGGTGGCTGCGGACCTGGCGGCGGACCAGTCGTGGGCGTCGCTGCTGCTCGAGGAGCCGGAGGTGCTGGGCATCGAGCAGCTCGCCGGGGACGCCGTCGTCGTCCGGCTGGTGCAGAAGACGCAGCCCGGCGAGCAGTGGAAGGTGACCCGCGAGCTGCGCGCGCGCATCAAGCAGCGCTTCGACGCGGAGGGTGTCCAGCTGCCGCCACCGAGCTGGGCCCGCCCCGCCGGACCGGCCCGCTGATCGCGGCCAGGGCGGCAGGCGGCGGTCCTTCGGCGTGCGTTCGGCTGGCCGGGCGGCCACAGTGAGCGGTGTGCGAGCACTGGTCACGGGGGCGTCCGGCTACATCGGGGGGCGGCTGGTGCCGCAGCTGCTCGATGCCGGGCTCGCGGTGCGGGCCGGGGCCCGGCAGAAGGTGCAGCTGCGCGACCAGCCGTGGGCCGACCGGGTGGAGGTCGTGGACGCAGACGTCCTCGATCCCGACGTGATCCGGGCAGCGCTGCGGGGCGTCGACGTCGCCTACTACCTGGTGCACGCCATCGGCAAGGGCACCGACTTCGAGGAGATGGACCGCCGCGCCGCCCGCACGTTCGCCGCCGCGGCGCGAGACGCCGGGGTGGGGCGCATCGTCTACCTGAGCGGACTGGTACCCGACGACGAGGAGCTGAGCCCGCACCTGCGCAGCCGGCAGGAGGTGGGCGAGATCCTCCTCTCCAGCGGGGTGCCGACCGCGGTGCTGCAGGCGGCGGTGATCATCGGCTCGGGCGGCGCCTCGTTCGAGATGCTGCGCTACCTCACCGAGCGGCTGCCGGTGATGGTGACCCCGGTGTGGGTGCAGACCCGCATCCAGCCCATCGCGGTGCGAGACGTCCTCTACTACCTGGTGGCTGCAGCCGGCCTTCCGGCCGAGGTGAACCGCACCTTCGACATCGGTGGCCCCGACGTGCTGACCTACGAGCAGATGATGCAGCGCTACGCCGCCGTCGTCGGCCTGCCCAAGCGCCGCGTCGTGCGAGTCCCGGTGCTGTCCACCGGGCTGTCCAGCCACTGGGTCGAGGTCGTCACGCCGGTGCCGAACTCCATCGCCCGCCCGCTGGTGGAGAGCCTGCGCAACACCGTCGTCTGCCGCGAGCACGACATCGAGGACTACGTGCCCGACCCTCCCGGGGGGCTGGTGGGGTTCGAGCGTGCCGTGGAGCTGGCCCTGGCCCGGGTGCGCAGCGGCACGGTGCCCACCACCTGGGCCGACGCCGAGCCGCGCGGGGCACCGTCGGACCCGCTGCCGTCCGACCCCGACTGGGCCGGCGGCAGCCTCTACGTCGACGAGCGTTCCGGGGTGGTGCGGGCGAGCCGCGAGGCCCTGTGGGCGGTGATCGAGAGCATCGGCGGCCAGAACGGCTGGTACTCCTGGCCGCTGGCGTGGGCGGTGCGCGGGGCGATGGACCGGCTCTCCGGCGGACCGGGGCTGCGCCGCGGTCGGCGCGACCCGTACGACCTGCACATCGACGACGCGCTGGACTGGTGGCGGGTCGAGGAGGTCGTGGACCTCGAGCTGCTCCGGCTGCGTGCCGAGATGCGTCTTCCCGGGCGGGCCTGGCTGGAGCTCGGCATCACCAGCGGGCCGCGCGGGGAGACGGTGTACACCCAGAAGGCGATCTTCTACCCCTACGGCCTCGGCGGCCAGGCCTACTGGTGGAGCGTCGCGCCCTTCCACGGGATCGTCTTCGGCAGCATGCTCCGCAACATCGCCGGCGAGGCGGAGAAGCTCGAGCGGCTGCGCCAGGCCGGGCAGTGGCAGCCGCACGGCACCCCGAGGCCCGCGGACCGAAGCAGCCCCGCCTCGTCCTGACCGGCCGGTGGGGCCGGGACGCTGCGACCAGCGCGGTGGAGTCGAGTGCCATCGGGGCGTTCCGGCCTTGGCCGGCCCGTGCGCTCGCCCTCGCGTAGCGTGGTGCTCCGCCATGGACCAGACGTTCTACGACTCCGTCGGCGGGCACGCCACCTTCGTCCGGCTCGTCGACACCTTCTACGCCGGCGTCGCCGCCGACCCGGTGCTGCGCCCGATGTACCCGGAGTCCGACCTGGGCCCGGCGGCTGACCGGCTGCGGATGTTCCTCGAGCAGTACTGGGGCGGTCCTACCACCTACTCCGACCAGCGTGGCCACCCCCGGCTGCGGATGCGCCACGCCCCGTTCGCCGTCGACCACGAGGCGCGGGTGCGCTGGCTCACCCACATGCGCTCGGCCGTGGACGCCCTGGTCGCGGACGGCACCATCACCCCGCAGGCCGATGCGGTGCTGTGGGACTACCTGCAGCGGGCGGCTCTGTCGATGGTCAACACGGTCGGGGACGCCCCAGCGGCGGACCGACGGCCGTGACCGAGCCCGAGCAGTGGTGGCGCCATGCCGTGGTCTACCAGGTCTACCTGCGCTCGTTCGCCGACGGTGACGGTGACGGCACCGGCGACCTGACCGGCCTGCGCTCGCGGCTGGCGTACCTGGCCGACCTCGGCGTCGACGCGCTGTGGGTCAACCCCTGGTACCCGTCGCCGCTGAAGGACGGGGGCTACGACGTGGCCGACTACCGCGACATCCACCCCCAGTTCGGGACGTTGGCCGACGCCGAGGCGCTGGTGGCGCAGGCGCACGCGCTCGGACTGCGGGTGCTGGCCGACATCGTCCCCAACCACACCAGCGACCAGCACCGGTGGTTCGTGGAGGCCCTGGCTGCCGGTCCTGGCAGCCCCGCGCGGGACCGGTACTGGTTCGTCGACGGCCGCGGCCCCCGCGGTGACGAGCCGCCCACCGACTGGCCGAGCGTGTTCGGCGGCGGCGCCTGGACCCGGGTGACCGAGCCGGACGGCCGTCCCGGTCAGTGGTACCTGCACCTGTTCGACGCCAGCCAGCCCGACCTCAACTGGGGCAACCCGCAGGTCGTCGCCGAGTTCGAGGACATCCTGCGGTTCTGGTTCGACCGCGGCGTCGACGGTTTCCGCATCGACGTGGGCCACGGCCTGGCCAAGGACCCCTCGCTGCCCGACCTCGGGTTGTCCGGGAGCAGCGAGGCCCTGCTCGCCGTCCCGCACGGCGACGACCACCCGTACTGGGACCGGCCCGAGGTGCACGCGGTGTACCGAGGCTGGCGGGCCGTCGGCGACTCCTACGACCCGCCGCGCGTGTTCGTCGGCGAGGTGTGGCTGGACGAGCCGGCACGGCTCGCGCACTACCTGCGCCCCGACGAGCTGCACACCTCGTTCGCCTTCGAGCTCACCGACCCCGATTGGGACGCCGCGAGGTTCCGCGCGGCCATCGACGCGGCGGTCGCCGCCGCCGCGGTCGCCCGGGCACCGGTCACCTGGGTGCTGAGCAACCACGACCTGCCGCGGCACGTGTCCCGCTACGGCCGTCCTCCTGCCGAGCGCGAGCGGTTCGGTGCCGCCGCGTACGACTTCACCGGCCTGGACGTGGCCCTGGGCCGGCGGCGGGCGCGGGCCGCCGCGATGCTGTCGTTGGCACTGCCCGGCAGCGTCTACCTGTACCAGGGCGAGGAGCTCGGGCTGGAGGAGGTGCTCGACATCGCCGACGAGCTGCGCGACGACCCGATCTTCGCGCGCAGCGGCGGCACCCTGCCCGGCCGCGACGGCTGCCGGGTTCCGCTGCCCTGGGAGCCCCGGGGGGACTCCCTCGGGTTCGGCTCGAACGGTGCCTGGCTGCCGCAGCCGCGCTCCTGGGCCGACCTGGCTGCCTCGGTGCAGGCCGCAGACCCGACCTCGATGCTCGCGCTGTACCGGCGGGCGCTGGCCCGGCGCCGGGCTGAGCCGGCGCTTGTCTCGGACGGCTTCGCCTGGCGACCCGGCCCACCGTCGGTGCTGGCCTTCGTGCGCGGCGAGGGCGAGGACGCCGTCGAGGTGCTGGTGAACCTCGGCCCCGACCCGGTGGACGCACCGGCCGGCGAGGTGCTGCTCGCCAGCCACGACCTTGCCGATGGCCAGGTGCCGCCCGACGCCGCGGTCTGGGTGCGCGCCGGCCGCGAGCCGGCTTCGGACCCCGCACCTCCCGCCTGAGACGGGCGCGCCCTCGGCGTCGACCGCGGCGGACGCCGCCCGCGACGCGCACAGCCTCGCCCGCGGCCCTCACCCATGATCCACGGCGCCCGTCCCACCTGGCCGGGGTGATCCACGGCAACGGAGCCACCGCCGGCGGTGCTTCGTTCACTCCGACGCTGGCCCGCCGGTGGTTCGGCTGCCGTGGATCACCTGAGGGAGGGCTCGTCCAGGCAGGGGGGCGCGCGGACGGCGGTGGGCTCGTCCAGGCAGGCGGGCGCGCGGACGGCAGGTGGGCGCGCGGCAGGCAGGTGGGCGCGCGGACGGCGGTGGGCTCAGCCGACCAGCAGCCCCAGCGGTTCGGAGGCGCGAGCGAGGGTCACGCCCAGCGGGGTGTCCAGCCGCCGCCAGAGGCCGGCCGAACGCAGCGTCACCGGCTCCTCGGTGGCCGACCCCGGCCCGCCGCCCGGGCTCCCAGCGGGCCCGGGTTCGGCCACGAAGCCCAGGTACACGGCGGCGTGGGCGAGCCCGGCCGCGTGGTCGGCCGCCAGCGGTCTGCTCCACAGCTCACGGGCGACCGCCTCCACCGCCGAGGCCGCGGCCCGTCCGACGTCGACCTGCGCAGCCCGCCGCCGGAACTCCTCGGTGTCTGCCGCCACCCGAGCGGCGACGTCGGCAGCGGTGAGCGTCCCCGCGACGGTCCAGCCGGACCGGGGCGGCAGCTGGTGGGTCCACAGCAGGGGCGGCAGCGCCGGTGGCAGGGTCAGCACGGCACCGCCGGTGCGGGCGCGTGCCGCGAGCCCGACTGCCTCCACCACCACGTCGGTCTCTGCCGGCACGCGCAGGCGCACGGCCCGCAGCCCCAGGCAGCCGAACGGAGTGGGCACGAAGGCCGCCACCACCCCGCCGGCGGCGACCAGCCGCACCAGGCAGGTGGCCTGGTGGCGGGCAGCCCGCTCGGCCAGCACCGCCAGGTCGTCGGCTGAGCTCACAAGGGTGAGCACCGTCCCGCCGGGCTCGTCGCCGGCCGGCGGCACGCTCAGCCCCGGGTGAGCTTGCGGTAGGTGACCCGGTGCGGCCGGGCGGCCTCGATGCCGAGCCGTTCGACCTTGTTCTTCTCGTAGCCCTCGAAGTTGCCCTCGAACCAGAACCAGCGGGCCGGATCCTCCTCATCGCCCTCATAGGCCAGGATGTGGGTGGCCGTGCGGTCAAGGAACCAGCGGTCGTGCGAGACGACCACGGCGCAGCCGGGGAACTCCAGCAGGGCATTCTCCAGCGACTGCAGCGTCTCGACGTCGAGGTCGTTCGTGGGCTCGTCGAGCAGGATCAGGTTGCCGCCCTGCTTGAGCGTGAGCGCGAGGTTGAGCCGGTTGCGCTCGCCGCCGGACAGCACCCCGGCCGGCTTCTGCTGGTCGGGCCCCTTGAACCCGAACGCGGCCACGTACGCCCGGGACGGCATCTCCACCGCGCCCACCTTGATGTGGTCCAGCCCGTCGGACACCACCTGCCACACCGTCTGGGTGCCGTCCAGCCCGGAGCGGTTCTGGTCGACGTAGGAGATCTTCACGGTGGCGCCGACCTTGATGCTGCCGGTGTCGGGCTTCTCGTCGCCGAGCAGCATGCGGAACAGCGTCGTCTTGCCGACGCCGTTCGGCCCCACCACTCCGACGATGCCGTTGCGCGGCAGCGTGAAGGAGAGCCCGTCGAACAGGGTGCGCTCGCCGAACGACTTCCACAGGTCAGCGACCTCGACCACGATGTCGCCGAGTCGCGGGCCGGGCGGGATCTGGATCTCGTCCATGTCCAGCTTGCGGGTGCGCTCGGCCTCGGCAGCCATCTCCTCGTACCGCTTGAGGCGGGCCTGCTGCTTGGCCTGTCGACCCTTGGCGTTGGAGCGCACCCACGCGAGCTCGTCGGCCAGGCGCTTGCGCAGCTTGGCGTCCTTTGCGCCCTCCACCTTCAGCCGGGTCTGCTTGGTCTCCAGGTAGGTGGAGTAGTTGCCCTCGTACGGGTAGGCGCGCCCCCGGTCGAGCTCGAGGATCCACTGCGCCACGTTGTCCAGGAAGTACCGGTCGTGGGTGACGGCGACGACCGTGCCCGGGTACTTCTCCAGGTGCTGCTCGAGCCACTGCACGCTCTCGGCGTCGAGGTGGTTGGTGGGCTCGTCGAGCAGCAGCAGGTCCGGCTGCTCGAGCAGCAGCCGGCACAGGGCGACACGCCGCCGCTCCCCGCCGGAGAGGACGCTCACGTCGGCGTCGGGCGGTGGGCAGCGCAGGGCGTCCATCGCCTGCTCGAGCTGGCTGTCCAGGTCCCACGCGCCCCGGTGGTCCAGCTGCTCCTGCAGCCGCCCCATCTCCTCGAGCAGGGAGTCGTAGTCGGCCTCCGGGTCGGCCAGCGCCTCGCTGATCGCGTCGTAGCGGGCAAGCATCGCCTTCGTCTCGGCCACCCCCAGCTCGACGTTGCCGAGCACGTCGAGCCCGGGGTCGAGCGCGGGCTCCTGCTCGAGGATGCCCACGCTGTAGCCGGGGCTGAGCAGGGCGTCCCCGTTGGACGGCTGGTCCAGCCCCGCCATGATGCGCAGCACGGTGGACTTGCCGGCCCCGTTGGGTCCGACCACCCCGATCTTCGCGCCGGGCAGGAACGCCAGCGTGACGTCGTCCAGGATCACCTTGTCGCCGTGAGCCTTGCGCGCCCTGCGCATGACGTAGATGAACTCGGCCATGCCGGTAAGCCTAGAAGCGGCCCGGGGGTGCCTCCGCCCGACCGGGGTGCCCCTGCCCGCCTGTACCCACCGGGCGCGGGTCAGGCCGCATGCGGTTCTCCCGGTCGGGCCGGCGTCGGCCACCCCACCGAGGGCGGCTGCGCCGAGGCCGGCTCGCCGACCGGGTCGGGCTCGGGGCCGGACTGCACCCGCGACCCTCCCGTGCGGCGGAAGACCGCCGTCCCCCGGGTGAGGTCGGGCCCGACCGCCGTGGCCACCACCACGGTGTCGCGGTAGCTGCGCTCGTCGCGCACGTTCTCCTCCACCTGCAGCCGACCCGCCACCACCACCGGGTCGCCGACGGAGAGGCTGGCGGTCACGTTGTCGGCCAGCGACCGGTAGCAGGTCACCTTGACGAACGAGGTGCTGCCGTCGACCCAGGCGCTCTGCTGGCGGTCGAACCGGCGCGGCGTGCAGGCGAGCCTGAAGTGGGCGAGCGTCATGCCGGAGGAGGTCACCACGTGCTGCACCGCCGTGGCGACGTTGCCGGTCACCCAGACCTGGAAGTGGTTCATCGCTGCTCCCGAAGCGTCGGAGGGTGGACCGGGCGATCCCGGCCTCGCCACCGACCGTGCCGCGGCTGGGTCCCGGGGCACAGGCCCGTCGTCTGCCGGTGTGCACGACACGCCGCCGGACCAGCGGCTGTGGACGGTTCGGTCGTTCAGCCCACCGCGTGGCGCAGCGCGTCGACGGCTCGGTCGCAGCGCAGCAGGTCGGCTTGCACCGGGTCGAGCACCTGCCCGCGCACCGTCGCGCGCACCGTGTCGGTCATCCGGTGCCGCGCCCGGTCCGCCGTCCGGTCGCCCCAGCGGACCGGGACGGTGGTCACCGCCAGGCTCAGCAGCGCCGACACCGCGAGGCCGCCCAGGGCCAGGACTCCGGGCCATGCCGGCCCGCCGACGGTCGGCGCGCTGGGAGCCGTCGGCGCTCCGATGCCCAGCACGAGCAGGGCGAGCATCCATGCGAGCCCGATCCCGGCGGCCGTGCAAGCCAGGGCCTGCAGCACCGACTGCAACGCCCACCACCGTGGCGCCGGTACCGGCTCGGCTGCGACGGCGACGACATCGCGGGTCAGTCGGCCCGCCCAGGTGGACGGGTCTGGGTCGACCCGGGCCTCCACCTGGTGCCGCCATCCCGGCGGGAGGACGCCGACGGCCTCCCGAAGGTAGTCGCGCACGGCGAGGTCGACCCGGGCCTGCACCACCG
>Ga0209594_1000857_pt1 | contig 16454 bp, 12 predicted proteins | sample AshMeaCrysSpring_FD_184126 | JGI IMG/M metagenome (GOLD analysis project Ga0209594, IMG submission 184126) | Groundwater microbial communities from Big Spring, Nevada to study Microbial Dark Matter (Phase II) - Ash Meadows Crystal Spring... | ecosystem: Environmental > Aquatic > Deep subsurface...
TCACTGCGTCTTCATGGCCACCGCGTTGGGCACGGTGAAGAAGACCGCATTGGACGAGTTCAGCAACCCGCGCAAGGCCGGCATCATTGCGGTCGATCTCGACGAAGGCGACCACCTGATCGGCGCCGCGCTGACCGACGGGCATCACGACGTGATGCTGTTCTCAGACGGCGGCAAGGCGGTGCGCTTCGACGAGGACGACGTGCGCCCGATGGGCCGTCAGGCGCGTGGCGTGCGCGGCATGATGCTCGACGACGGCCAGCGCGTGATCGCGATGCTGGTGGCCGAGGACGAGACGCAGAGCGTACTCACCGCGACCGAAAACGGCTTCGGCAAGCGCACCTCCATCGTCGAGTACACCCGCCACGGCCGCGGCACCAAGGGCATGATCGCCATCCAGCAAAGCGAGCGCAACGGCAAGGTGGTGGCGGCCACGCTGGTGCGCCCGAGCGACGAGATCATGCTCATCACCGACAAGGGCGTGCTCGTGCGCACGCGGGTGGCCGAGATCCGCGAAATGGGCCGCGCCACCCAGGGGGTTACGCTGATCGCGCTCGACGACGGCGCCACCTTGTCGGGGCTGCAGCGCATCGTCGAGAACGACGCCAGCGGCGATGACGTCGAAGGCACCGGCGCGGACGCAGAGCCGACGCCATGACCCGCATCGCATGACGCAGCCGTCTGCTCCCTCGGACCCGCGGCTGGCGGCGCTGCGCGCGCAGATCGACGCGGTGGACCGCGACCTGCTCGCCTTGCTCAACCGCCGCGCCGCGACGGCTCAGCAGGTCGGCGAGATCAAGAAGCGCGACGGCTCGCCGGTGTTCCGGCCCGAGCGCGAGGCACAGGTCATCGAAGGACTCAAGGACGCCAACACAGGCCCGCTGCGCAGGGACAGCATCGCACCCATCTGGCGCGAGATCATGTCGGCCTGCCGCTCGCTCGAGGCGCCGCTGCGCGTGGCCTACCTCGGGCCGGCCGGCACGTTCAGCGAACTGGCCGCGCTGGGCTATTTCGGCTCGTCGATCGAGCGCGTGCCCTGCGTCAGCATCGACGAAGTGTTCCGCGCCACCACCGCCGGAGCAGCCGACTTCGGCGTGGTCCCGGTGGAGAACTCGACCGAAGGCGTGGTGGCTCGCTCGCTCGACCTGTTGCTGGCCACGCCGCTGGTCATCGTCGGCGAGACCAGCCTCGCCGTGCGCCACAACCTGATGCGCCGCGAGAACACGCTCGCCGGCATCCAGGCGGTGTGCGCCCACCCGCAGGCGCTGGCGCAGTGCCATCAGTGGCTGAGCGACCACCTGGGCGGCGTGGAGCGGCGCACGGTGGCCAGCAATGCCGAGGGCGCCCGCCTGGCCGCGCAGGATCCGTCCCTGGCCGCGGTGGCCAGCGAGCGTGCGGCCAGCGAGTTCGGGCTGCACATCATTGCCGCGGCGATCCAGGACGACGCCCACAACCGCACGCGCTTCGCCATCGTCACGCACCCGCAGCATCAGCGCGCGCCGGCGGCCAGCGGCCACGATTGCACGAGCCTGGTGGTTTCGGTACCCAACCGCCCGGGCGCGGTACACGACATGCTGGTGCCCCTGAAGGTGCACGGCGTCTCGATGACGCGGCTAGAATCGCGGCCCGCCCGTTCGGGCCAGTGGGAGTATTACTTCTTCATCGATCTGGCCGGTCACCCCGACCAACCCCAGGTGGCGCAGGCCCTGCGCGAGCTGAAGGACGTGTGCGCGTTCTACAAGCTGCTGGGCGCCTATCCGCTCGACACGCATTGAGCGCACCGCCTGCCACCGCACAATAGCGTCCATGTTCCAGCAACTCGGCCTGATCGGATGCGGCATGATGGGCGGCTCGTTCGCCCTGGCGCTCAAGCGCGCCGGCCTGGTCAAGCGCGTCGTGGGCTACAGCAAGTCGCCGTCGACGACCGAGAAGGCGCGGCGCATGGGCGCCGTCGACACGGCGGCCGAGTCGGCGCTGCTGGCGGTGTCGGGCTCGGACATCGTGCTGATCGCGGTGCCGGTATCGGCCAGCGAGACGATCTTTCGCGCCATCGCACAGCTCGTGACCCCCGGCATGCTGGTGATGGACGTGGGCAGCACCAAGCGCGATGTGGTCGACGCCGCGCGCCGCGTGCTGCGCGAGCGCGTGCCGAGCTTCGTGCCGGCGCACCCGATCGCCGGCAAGGAGGTGGCCGGCATCACGCATGCCGATGCGGCGCTGTACAGCGGCCGGCAGGTCATCCTCACGCCGCTGCCGCAGACGCTGCCCGAGCTGGTGCAGAAGGCCACCGACGTGTGGTCGGCCATCGGCGCGCAGGTGCTGCGCATGACTCCCGAGAACCACGACGCCGCCTTCGCCGCGGTCAGCCACCTGCCGCACCTGCTGGCCTTCGCCTACTTCCTGGCCGTGGCCAAGCAGCCAGCCGGCGCCGACTTCCTCAGCCTGGCCGGCCCCGGTTTTCGCGATTTCACCCGCATCGCGGCGAGCGATCCGAAGGTGTGGTGCGACATCCTGCTGAGCAATCGCGAAGAGATCATCAAGCAATCGCTGCGCTTTCGCCACACGCTCGACGCCATGGAGCACATGATGAAGACGAGCAACAGCGATGCGCTGGAGGAGTTGGTGCGCACGGCGTCCGACTCCCGCGCACACTGGCACCTGCCGTCGAACAAGCCCCGCGCCTGACACGGCGCGCCTGTCGCGGCCGCCGACCTGCCCTGCGTCGTGTATTCGATTCCGTTTCTCGATCTGCCGCCGCTGCAAGGCGCTGACGGCGTGGTGCGCCTGCCGGGCTCCAAGAGCATCTCCAATCGCGTGCTGCTGCTCGCCGGACTGAGCGAAGGCCGCACGCAGGTGCTGGATCCGCTGGACTCCGACGACACGCGCGTCATGATCGACGCCCTGCGGGCGCTGGGGTGCAGCGTCGAACGCGAGGGGCATCGACTGCGGGTGGTCGGCATCGGCGGGCGGCTGCCGGTGTCCCAGGCACGGCTGTTCCTGGGCAACGCCGGCACGGCCATGCGGCCACTGGCCGCGACGCTGGCCGTGTTGGCGGCCACGCAGGGGGGCGAGTTCGTGCTCGAGGGCGTCCCGCGCATGCACGAGCGGCCGATCGGCGACCTGGTCGACGCGCTGCGTCCGCTGGGCTGTGCCATCGACTACCTGGGACAGCCGGGCTATCCGCCCTTGCGCCTGCACGGGCGCCCGGGCGCGCGGCTGACGCTGGACGCGCCGATCCGCGTGCGCGGCGACGTCTCCAGCCAGTTTCTGACCGCGCTGCTGCTGGCGCTGCCTGCGATCGGACACGACGCCGACATCGCCATCGACGTCGATGGCGAGCTGATCTCCAAGCCCTACATCGAGATCACGCTGCGCTTGCTCGAGCGCTTCGGCGTCCAGGTGCAGCGCACCGGCTGGCAGCGCTTCATCGTTCCGCGCGGCAGCGCCTACCGGTCGCCAGGGACGATTCACGTCGAGGGCGACGCTTCGGCGGCCTCGTACTTCATCGCGCTGGGGGCCATCGGCGCGCACGGCGGGCGCTGCGTGCGCGTCGAGGGCGTGGGGCTCGACTCGATTCAGGGCGACATCCGCTTCGTCGACGCGGCGCGCGCGATGGGCGCCGAGGTGCGGGGCCTCGACGGCGCGCTCGAGGTGCGACGCGGCCGCTGGCCGCTGAAGGCGGTCACGATGGACTGCAACGCCATCCCCGATGCCGCGATGACGCTGGCGGTGATGGCGCTGTACGCCGACGGTCCCTGCCGCCTGACGAATATCGCCAGCTGGCGCGTCAAGGAGACCGACCGCATCGCCGCCATGGCCACCGAGTTGCGCAAGCTCGGTGCCACGGTGCAAGAGGGTCCGGACTTCATCGAGGTTCATCCCGTCCGCGCGGCGCGGCCGGCGGCGATCGACACCTATGACGACCATCGCATCGCGATGTGCTTCTCGCTCGCAGCGCTTACAACCGCGCCGGTGCGCATCCTCGATCCGCGCTGCGTGGGCAAGACCTTCCCCGATTACTTCGAGACCTTCTTCGGCGTCGTGCAGGCGCGCGCGGCGGACGTACCGGTGATCACCGTCGACGGGCCGACCGCCTCGGGCAAGGGCACGCTGGCTGGCGCCATCGCGCAGGCGCTGGGCTATCACCAGCTCGATTCGGGCTCGCTGTATCGGGCAGCCGCGCTCGCCGCCCTGAAGCTGGGCATCCCTCAGGAGGACGAGGCGCGGCTCGCGTCGCTGGCGGCGCGGTTGAACCTGACCTTCAACGGTCCGCGCATCGTGCTCGACGGCGCCGACGTGACCGACGAATTGCGCTGGGAAACCGTCGGCGACATGGCGTCGAAGATCTCCGCGCTGCCGGGCGTGCGCCGCTCGCTCAACGATCTGCAGCTGTCGTTTCGGCGCGTGCCGGGCCTGGTGGCCGACGGCCGCGACATGGGCACGGTCGTGTTTCCCGACGCGGCGCTCAAGGTGTTTCTCACCGCCAGCGCCGGCCAGCGCGCCGAGCGGCGCCATAAGCAATTGATTTCCAAGGGATTTTCGATTAGCATCGACGTCCTTCGCGCAGACCTCGAGGCGCGCGACGCGCGCGACAAGAACCGCAGCGTCGCTCCTCTGAAGCCGGCCGAAGACGCGCTGTTGCTCGACAACTCTGCGCTCAGCGTCGACGAATGCGTCGAGATCGTGCTGGGTTGGTGGCAGCAGCGCAGGCCGTTCGGCTGACCTTCAGCTGCGCGGCCGGGCCCGCCGCCCTTCCCTCAGCACCGCTTGGTGCGCCAAGGGCGGCGATGTTCGTCAACCTACCGCAACCCCGGTTGCACCACTGCCAGCCCAAGCTGGCCCAGGAAACACGATGACTCAGCTCCAGACCGCCGGCGCCGCGGGCGGCGAATCGTTCGCCGCTCTGTTCGAGGAAAGCCTGAAGAAGCGCGACATGCGCGCCGGCGAGGTGATTTCGGCCGAAGTGGTACGCGTCGAACACAACTTCGTGGTCGTCAACGCCGGCCTCAAGTCCGAGGCCTATGTTCCCATCGAGGAATTCAAGAACGACCAGGGCGAGGTGGAAGTCCAGGTCGGCGACTTCGTTTCCGTGGCCATCGATGCCCTCGAGAACGGCTATGGCGACACCATCCTGTCGCGCGACAAGGCCAAGCGCCTGGCGTCTTGGCTGTCGCTCGAGAAGTCCCTCGACTCGGGCGATTTCGTCAACGGCACCGTGACCGGCAAGGTCAAGGGTGGCCTGACCGTGCTGGTCAACGGCATCCGCGCCTTCCTGCCCGGCTCGCTGATCGACACGCGCCCGGTCAAGGACCTGACGCCGTTCGAAGGCAAGACCATGGAGTTCAAGGTCATCAAGCTCGACCGCAAGCGCAACAACGTGGTGCTGTCGCGCCGCGCCGTGGTCGAGGCCTCGATGGGCGAGGAGCGCGCCAAGCTGCTCGAGACGCTGCGCGAAGGCGCGATCGTGCACGGCGTGGTCAAGAACATCACCGAGTACGGGGCCTTCGTCGACCTCGGCGGCATCGACGGCCTGCTGCACATCACCGACATGGCCTGGCGCCGCGTGCGCCACCCCAGCGAAGTGGTCACGGTCGGCCAGGAATTGTCGGCCAAGGTGCTCAAGTTCGACGCCGAGAAGAACCGCGTCTCGCTGGGCATCAAGCAGCTCGGCGACGACCCGTGGATGGGCGTGGCGCGCCGCTACCCGCAGGGCACGCGCCTGTTCGGCAAGGTCACCAACATCGCCGACTACGGCGCCTTCGTCGAGATCGAGCCGGGCATCGAAGGCCTGGTGCACGTCTCGGAGATGGACTGGACCAACAAGAACGTGGCCCCGAGCAAGGTCGTCACCCTCGGCGAGGAGGTCGAGGTCATGGTGCTCGAGATCGACGAGGACAAGCGCCGCATCAGCCTGGGCATGAAGCAGTGCAAGGCCAACCCCTGGGAGGAGTTCGCGCAGAACGTCAAGCGTGGCGACCGGGTGAAGGGCCCGGTCAAGTCGATCACCGACTTCGGTGTCTTCGTCGGCCTGGCCGCGGGCATCGACGGCCTGGTGCACCTGTCGGACCTGTCCTGGAACGAGCCGGGTGAAAGCGCAGTGCGCAACTTCAAGAAGGGTCAGGAAGTCGAAGCGGTCGTGCTGGCCGTCGACGTCGAGCGCGAGCGCATCTCGCTGGGCATCAAGCAGCTCGATGGTGACCCGTTCGCCACCTTCACCACCTTGAACGACCGAGGCGCGATCGTCACCGGCAAGGTCAAGTCGGTGGACCCGCGCGGGGCCGAGATTGCCCTCACGGGCGAGATCACCGGCTACCTGCGCGCCTCCGAGCTCAGCCGCGACCGCGTCGAGGACGCGCGCAACGTGCTCAAGGAAGGCGACGAGGTGTCGGCGATGATCGTCAACATCGACCGCAAGACCCGCAACATCCAGTTGTCGATCAAGGCCAAGGACAGCGCCGACCAGCAGGAGGCGATGCAGCGCCTGTCGCAGAGCAACGAGCGCGAAACCGCCGGCACGACCAGCCTGGGCGCCCTGTTGCGCGCCAAGCTGGACACGCAAAAGGAGTAAGCGCGCCCGCGCGCGCCGGCCACCCACCAAGCGCTTGCGCGCCCGGCGCACCGAGCGGATGCGGTGGCCGACACCGGCGCTCTCGGGTGCCCGGCGCGCAGCGCGCACATCCTCGCCGACGGCAACGCCATGACTCGATCCGATCTCGTCAACCGACTGGCCGAACGCTTCAGCCAGCTGACGCAGCGCGACGCCGAGTTCGCCGTCAAGACGATCCTGGATGCGATGAGCGACGCGCTTGCCCGCGGCCATCGCATCGAGATCCGCGGCTTCGGCAGCTTCTCGATCAGTCGACGGCCGCCGCGCATCGGCCGCAATCCGCGCAGCGGCACGCAGGTCACCATCCCGGAGAAGCGCGTACCGCACTTCAAGTCCGGCAAGGCCTTGCGCGACGCGGTCGACGCGCAGGCGAACGCCGCCGCGCCGGACGACGCCACCGGCGTCGACTGACACGCGCCACTGCGCGGCAAGCGGCTACGGGCGGGAGGGCGCAGCCTCCGGCCCCGCACCGCGTAGTCACTAGAATTCGTCGAGGGAGTGTTCATGCGCATCCTCGTCTGGCTGCTTCGCCTGGTGGTGTTCTTCGTGCTGTTCGCCTTCGCGCTGAACAACCAGCAGGACACCGTCGTACGCTGGTTCTTCGGCCATCAGTGGCAAGCCCCGACAGTGGTCGTGGTGCTGAGCGCGTTCGCCGCGGGCTGCGCGTTCACGCTGTCGGCCTTGCTGCCGCGCTGGCGGCGCCAACGCCTGGCGACATCGGCAGACGGCCACGGCACGCGGACGCACAAGGCCGACGACGAGCGCCCTTCGGCGGCCGACCCTGGCCGCGAAGACGCGCCCTCGCGGGTCACGCTGCCGCCGCCCCTGCACCCGCCGCGAGAGGGACTTTGAGTGGACCTCGACCTGCAGTGGCTGCTTTGGGGCCTGCCGGTTGCCTTCGCGCTGGGCTGGATGGCCTCGCGCCTGGACATGCGTCAATGGAAGCGCGAGCGGCGCGATGCGCCGCGTGCCTACTTCAATGGATTGAACCTGCTGCTCAACGAACAGCAGGACAAGGCCATCGATGCGTTCATCGAGGCCGTGCAGCAGGATCCCGACACCTCGGACCTGCACTTCGCACTGGGCAACCTGTTTCGCCGCCGAGGCGAGTACCAGCGTGCGGTGCGCGTGCACGAACACCTGCTGCAGCGCGGCGACCTGCCCAAGGCCGAGCGCGAAAGAGCACAGCACGCGCTTGCGCAGGATTTCCTGCGGGCCGGCCTGCTCGACCGGGCCGAGGCCGCGTTCAAGGCCCTCGACGGCACAGCCTACGCCACCGAAGCCCGACTCGAGCTGCTGGCCCTGCACGAGCGCTCGCGCGACTGGCGCGCAGCCATCGGGGTGGCCGCACAGTTGGAGGATGCGGCGGCCGGCTCGTTTGCCGCACGCACCGCGCACCATTGGTGCGAGCTGGCCCTGGAGGCCGATGCGCGCCGCGACGGTGAAGATGCGGCGCGGCTGATCGCTCAGGCCCAGGCGGTGGCGCCGCAGGCTGCGCGCCCTCGCGTGCTGGCCGGGCGCTTCGAGGCGGCGGCTGGCCGCCACGCCGAGGCCATGGCGGCGTGGGAGGGCTTGTTGCCGGCCCATGGCGACGTGTTCGCCTTGGTTGCGGGCGAGTATGCGCACAGCGCCGCTGCCTGCGGGCAAGGCCCCGCCGCCCGCCAGATGCTGCTGAAGGTGTACGAGCAGCATCCCTGCGTGGATCTGCTGCAGGCCATCGGTCAGCTCGAACCCGACACCCTGAAGCAGCATGCCCGCCTGCTGGCCCTGCTGGCCGCCAAGCCCACGCTGTCGGCTGCGCAGGAGCTGCTGCGGCGCGACGCCGCGCCGACCGTCCAGGAACGGGCCCTGCTGCGCGAGTCCGTCGCGCAGGCGCTGCGGCCCCTGCAGCGCTACCGCTGCGCCGCCTGCGGCTTCGAGACGCAGCAGTACTTCTGGCAGTGTCCGGGCTGCCTGAGCTGGGACAGCTATCCGGCGCAGCGCATCGAGTCGTTGTAGGGCCGCGATCCGCCCGACGCGACTCGCCTGCGTGAGCCCACAGCCGGCCGCATCGGTTGCCGGCCTCAAGCCGAGCTGTCGCCCGCCGAGCCCTGGGCGCCGGACTGGATGTGGTACAGGCGGGCGTAGATGCCCCCGCGCGCCAGCAGCTCGACGTGCGTGCCGATTTCGGCGATGCGGCCGTCGTCGAGCACCACGACGCGGTCGGCCCCGGCGATGGTCGACAGGCGGTGCGCGATGGTGAGCGTGGTGCGCCCGCGCTTGAGGTTGTCGAGCGCCGCCTGCACCACGCGCTCGGACTCGGTGTCCAGCGCCGATGTGGCCTCGTCGAGCAGCAGGATGGGCGCGTCCTTGAGCAGTGCACGCGCGATCGACAAGCGCTGGCGCTGGCCGCCCGACAAGCGCGCGCCGTTCTCGCCGATGGGCGTATCCAGCCCTTGCGGCAGTTCGCGGATGAACTCCATCGCATGCGCGGCCTCGGCCGCGGCTTGGATGGCCCCGTCGCTCACCTGCCCTGAGCGTCCGTAGGCAATGTTGGCGCGCACCGTGTCGTTGAACAGCACGACATGCTGCGTCACCAGCGCGATGTTGGCGCGCAGGTCGGCCAGCACCAGCTCGCGGATGTCGATGCCGTCGAGCAGGATGCGCCCCGTGTCGGGTGCATAGAAGCGCGGAATCAGCGAGACCAGCGTGGTCTTGCCGCTGCCCGACGCGCCCACGAGCGCGACCGACTCGCCCGCCTCGATCACCAGGCTCAGGTCCTTCAGCGCATCGCGTTCGGCGTTGGAGTAGCGCAGTCCGACCCGCTCGAACTCGATGCGGCCGCGCGAGCGGCCGAGGCGGCGCTGGCCGGTGTCGGGCTCGGCCTCGGCATCGATGACGGCGAACACGCTGCTGGCCGCCGCCAGGCCACGCTGCAGCACCTCGTTCAGGTTGGACAAACGCTTGAGCGGCGTCAGCAGCAGCGCCATCGCGGTGATGAACGATACGAACCCGCCCACGGTCAACTGCGCCTTGAGCGACGCGTAGTAGACGATGGCCGCCAGCGCGACCACGGCGATCAGCTGCACGATCGGCCCGTTGGCCGCCGACGTGGTGACGACCTTCATCGTGTAGCGTCGCACGGCGGCGGCCACCTCGCCGAACCGGCGCGACTCGTAGGCTTCGCCGCCGAACACCTTGATCTCGCGGTGGCCGCCGATGGCCTCGTCGATCACGTGCGACATGTCGCCCACGGAGCTCTGGTGACTCAGGCTCAGCCCGCGCAGGCGAACGCTGACCGAGCGGATGATCCACGCGATGGCCGGCACCACGGCAAAGAACACCAGCGCCAGCTTCCAGTCGAGGTAGACCATGTAGCCAATCAGCCCGGCGACGATGAGCGTGTCCTTGATCAGCGTGACCAGCGACGTGGTGATGATGGGCCGGATCAGGTCGGCGTTGTAGGTGAAGCGTGTCACCAGCGCGGCGCTGGGCTCGCGGTCGAAGTGCCGCGCCGGCAGCGTCAACAGCCGGTCGAACATGGCGCGACGCAGGTCGAGCACGACCCGGCTGGCCACGCTGTTGAGTGCCGTGACGTGGGCGAAATCGGTGAAGCCGCGCACCAGGAACAGCGCAACGATGGCCAGCGGCACGAGGTGGATCGTCGCTGCGTCCTTGGCGACGAAGCTGCCGTCGAGCAGCTGCTTGAGCAGCGCGGGCAACGCCGTCTCGGTGGCGGCGAAGACGATCATCGCCACCACGCCCGCTGCGAAGGTCCGCCAGTACGGCCGCATCCACGACAGCAGCCGACGGTACAGGCCGCGGTCATGCATGCGAGCGGGGCTGGAGGTCATCGGGGCGGGGTCGTGCGGGTGGGCAGCGCCACCCGGAGTGCTCCTGGCATCGGCGGCGTGCGATTATCGCCGTCGATGGACATTCCCCCGCGCCGGTTACCCCCCATGGACCGCTGCGTGCGCGCCTGCGCGGTCAGGCCCGGCGCAACGGCGGCGCTCGCGCGTCGGGCCCGCACGCTATGTATCGTCCTCTTGAGTTGTGCGTCGTGGGTTTCGCCGCTCGGCCCGTTCGCGCTGGCGGCCGAGCCGCCCGATCGGCTCGACGTCAACCGCGCGACCCAGGCAGACCTCGAGGCGCTGCAGGGCATCGGCGTGGCCCTGGCCGAGCGCATGCTCGCGGCGCGCCGCGCGGGGCCGTTTCGCGACTGGGACGACCTGCGTGCGCGCGTCAAGGGCATCGACAAGGTCCGTGCCGCCGCACTGTCGGCACAGGGCCTGACCGTCTCGGGTCAACCGTATGTCAGGTCGCCACAGCCTCCGCCCGCGGTGATGCGCTGAGCGCGCAGGGCCGGAGGGCTGAAGGTCTCGACCAGCCGAAGAAGCTCTCCACCTCGTCGCGGCGCGACAGTGTGTCGGCCTCGCCGAGCGCCATGAGCGTGCGTGTGTAGGGCGCTTCGAACAGCAGATAGCTCGCCAAGGCCGCACCGCGCGCGTCGACGCCGCGTCCCGACACGCCGACACCGCGCAGCAACGCGCGCACGGGGCGCGGCAGGCTGTCGAGGTGCTGGGAGGCCAGGTCGTCCAATCGCTGGCTCGGTGCGATGACGAGCACGTCGATGGGTCGCAGATGCGTCTGCGAGCGGGCCTCGCGGGGCAGCAGCGCGATGGTGCGGTTGATGCGTGTGAGCCGCTCGACGTCGGCCGACAGCGCATCGAGGAAGATGTTCGACAGCGCATGTCCGGCGATCTGCGCGATGCTGGGGTAGCCGTCGGCGCTGACGCGGCGCCCCGGCGGCTCGTGCATGCGCCCGGCGCCGATGACGACGATGCGGTCCGCCCCCAGGTGCACGGCGGGCGAAATGGGCGCCACCTGCCGCATGGAGCCGTCGCCGAAGTATTCGGGCTGCCCATCCAGCTGCAGCGTCACGGCCGGGAACACGAACGGAATGGCTGCCGATGCCAGCAGGTGTGCCTTGCTCATCGGCGTGCGCACGGCCAGGCGCTGCGAGCGGGTCCACGGCACGATGGGTCCGCTGGCATCGAAGAAGGTGACGTGCAGACCCGACGTGTAGCTCGACGCGCTGACAGCCAGTGCCGACAGGTGGCCGTCGCGCATCAGCGCGGGCAGGCGGTCGAACGGCACCAGTTCGTCGAGCAGCCGCGACAGGGGTTCGTTGTCGAGCAGGGAGCGCGGTCGGGCCTTACGCCAGCGTGCGATGACCCAGCCGATGGACATCATCGTCAGCCAGTTGGCGCCAGTGCGGATGACGCCCAGCGAGTCGGCGCGGTAGACCTGCTCGGCGCGGAACTCGCACCACACCCGGGCAATACGATCGATGGCGGCATCGAAATCGTCGCAGGCGCAGGCCAGCGCTGCCGCGTTGATGGCGCCGGCGGACGTGCCGGTGATGATGGGAAAGAGGTTGCCCGCCGCGACGCCAGCCTCGCGGCGCAGGCGCGCCAGGGCACTGAGCACCCCGACCTGGTAGGCGGCGCGCGCCCCACCACCGGTGAGGATCAGGCCCGTCGTACCGGCAGCGGCCATGGACCTTCGAACGGGCTCGGTGGGTCTCAGTCGTCGTGCGAGCGGCCGCGGCCCCGTCCGCGGCCCGGTCCGTCGTCACGCGACCCGCGTGGCGCGTAACGATCGCGGTCGAATTCGCGCGCGTGGTGTTCGCGGTCGCCGATGACGTGCTGCTGGTACCAGTCATCGGTGACGAAGTACACCGGGACGCCGCAGGCGCCGTAGCGCTTGCAGTGACGCGACCAGTTGCGCTGATGGCCCGGCGGCACCCACATGTACACGGGTTGTGCCGCCACGACCGCCGGCGCGACGACGACCGGCTGCGGCCCGATCACCACCGGCGACGGATAGCGACCCACGTCGATCCGACCGTAGACGCCGGGCTGGCTGACCGCAATCGACACGCCCACGTCGGCAGCCATCGCCGCGGGCGCTCCCAAGGCGGCCAGAGCCATGGCCGTTGCACCCAGAAAGCGCTGGATCGTCATCGCCGCCATCCCGTCGAAGAAACCAGCTTCGAGGGTATCTTGCGCCCGTGGCTTGCATGCCCGCCCGTCACGCAACAAGGCGTAAACCGGCGGGGACATTTCACGCCGGCGCCGTGTCGTAGACGATGGCCACGTCGGCGCTGCGCAGCCAGGCCTCGATGGCCGCTTCGCTCGGATAGAAGCGCGCTGCATCGCCCAGGTCGAGTTCAGCCTGAGCCCGCTCGCGTTGCACGAACAGGCGCACCGGCAGGCCCTGCACCCGTTCGCCGTCTGCGGTGGCCACGCGCCGCGCCGGATGGTCGCGCAGCACCTCGTCAACCGGGGGCGGCTTGCCGTTCACCGCCACTCGCAGATAGCGCCCGAAGCGGCAGCGCGCGGCCGGCAGATCCCACAGCTGCACCACGTTCAGGCGCAGCCCGCCATTGAAGCGGTCGACCTGAACCTTGCCCTGCACGATCACCAGTTCGTCCTCGCGCAGCAGCTCGCGGTTGGCGTCGAGCAGGTCTTCGCCGACCACCGCTTCGATGGACTCGCTCTTGTCGTCGAGCCGCAAGATGCCCACGCGGCCGCGCTGGCCGTTGACGATGCGCAACTCGCCCACGATGCCGGCCGCCAGCTGCGGTTCGCGGCTGTCGCCGAGTTCGGCGATGCGGCGCGGCACCATGCGGCGCACCTCGTCGGCGACCGCATCGAACAAATGCCCCGACAGGAAGAAGCCCAGCGCACCCTTTTCCAGCGTCAGCCGCATGCGCAGGGGCCAGGGGTCGCAGGCCACGAGCTCGGGCTCGCGCGTCGACGCGGCGTGCGAGTCGCCGAAGTCGAACAGGCCCGCCTGGTCCGCGTGCGCACACTGCACGTCAGCGAACTCGAAGGCGCGCGCGATACTCGCCATCAGCGCGGCGCGGTCGGATTCGATCGAGTCGAACGCCCCTGCCTTGACCAAGGCCTCGACCACGCGCTTGTTGACGCGCTGGCGGTCGACGCGGTTGCAGAAATCGAACAGGCTGCGGAACGCCCCGCCCTGCTCGCGCGCCTGCACGACGGCCTCGATCGCCCCCTGCCCGGTGCCCTTGATCGCGCCCAGGCCATAGCGCACGGTGCGCTCGCCCACCGGCTCGAAGCGCCAGGCCGAGGCATTGACATCGGGCGGCAGGAAGTCGATGCCCAGCGCGCGTGCGTCGTCGTAGAAGACCTTCAGCTTGTCGGTGTCGTCGATCGACACCGTCATGTTGGCCGCGGCGAACTCGGCCGGGTAATGCACCTTCAGCCAGGCCGTGTGATACGCCAGCAGCGCATAGGCCGCGGCATGGCTCTTGTTGAAGCCATAGCCGGCGAACTTCTCCATCAGGTCGAAGATCTCGTTGGCCTTGGTCGGGTCGATGCCCTTGGCTGCCGCGCCCTCGGCGAAGGTGACGCGGTGCTCGGCCATCTCCTCGGGCTTCTTCTTGCCCATGGCCCGGCGCAGCAGATCGGCACCGCCGAGCGAGTAGCCGCCCAGCCGCTGGGCGACCTGCATCACCTGCTCCTGGTAGACCATGATGCCGTAGGTCTCCTCGAGCACCTCCTGCATCAGCGGGTGGGGATACTCGACCGGCTCGCGCCCGTGCTTGCGCGCGCAGAAGCTCGGGATCAGGTCCATCGGCCCGGGGCGGTACAGCGCCACGAGGGCGATGATGTCCTCGAACACGCTCGGACGCGCATCGCGCAGCATGCGCTGCATGCCCGCGCTTTCCAGCTGGAACACCGCCACCGTGCGTCCCTCGCTGAGCAGGCGGTATGTCGCCGGGTCATCCAGCGGCAGCGCATCGTACGCGAAGCCGCGCTGCGCGGCGTGCCGCTCGACGATGAACTGCCGCGCCAGCTCCAGGATGGTGAGCGTCGCCAGCCCGAGGAAGTCGAACTTGACCAGGCCGATGGCCTCGACGTCGTCCTTGTCGAACTGGCTCACCGCCGCATCGCTGCCGGGCTGCATGTACAGCGGGCAGAAGTCGGTGATCCTGCCCGGCGCGATCAGCACGCCGCCGGCATGCATGCCGATGTTGCGCACCAGGCCCTCGACACGCTCGGCCAGCGCCAGCAGTTCGGCCACCTCCTCCTCGGCTGCTTCGCGCTGCTCGATCTCGGGCGTCTCCTGGCGCGCGTAGATCAGGCCCGGATCAGGCTTGTCCGGCACGCGTGCCAGCGTCACGGTCTTGCCCGGCGGCGCCGGTACCAGCTTGGCGATGCTGTCCACATGGCCGTAGCCCATGCCCAGCACGCGACCCACGTCGCGCAGCGCCGCCTTCGCCGCCATGGTGCCGAAGGTGGCGATCTGGCTTACCGCTTCGCGGCCGTACTTGTCCTTGACGTACTCGATGACGCGATCGCGGTTGGCTTGGCAGAAGTCGATGTCGAAATCGGGCATCGACACGCGCTCGGGATTGAGGAAGCGCTCGAACAGCAGGTTGTAGCGCAGCGGGTCGAGGTCGGTGATGGCCAGCGCATAGGCCACCAGCGAACCGGCTCCCGACCCGCGGCCAGGCCCCACCGGGCAGGCGTGCGTCTTCGCCCAGTTGATGAAGTCGGCCACGATGAGGAAGTAGCCCGGAAAACCCATCTCCAGGATGGTGGCGATCTCGAACTCCAGGCGCTCCTCGTAGCGCGGCCGCTGGTGCTCGCGTTCGGCAGGGTCGGGATACAACTGCGCCAGCCGCTGGCGCAGGCCGGCGTGTGACTGCTCGCGGAAGTAGCTCTCGATCGGCTGCGGCGCTCCGTCGACCGACGGCGTCGGGAAATCCGGCAGGCGAGGCTTGCCCAGCGTGAGCGACAGGTTGCAGCGCTGCGCCACGGCCAGCGTGTTGACCAGCGCCGAAGGGATGTCGGCAAACAGCGCGCCCATCTGCGCCGCCGACTTGAGGTACTGCTCGGCGGTGAAGCGCCGCATGCGCCGCGGGTTGGCCAGCGTCTCGCCGTCGGCGATGCATACGCGGGCCTCGTGCGCCTCGAAATCGTCGCTCGACAGGAACTGCACCGGGTGCGTGGCCACCACGGGCAGGCCCAGGCGCGCCGCGAACGCGGCGGCCGCGCGCACATGGGCTTCGTGTTCCGGTGCACCGGCACGCTGCAGCTCGACGTAGAACGAGTCCGCGAAGGCCTTCGACAGGCGCTGGGCGATCGCCTGCGCACGCTCCTCGTCGCCGGCCAGCAGGGCCTGCCCGAGCGCGCCCTGGTGCGCCCCCGACAGCACGACGAGACCGTCGCCGAGTTCGTCGAGCCAGGCCCACCGCAGCCACGCCTGCGCACGGTGCACGTTCGTCAACCAGGCCCGCGACAACAGCTCGCACAGGTTCAGGTAGCCTCGTTCGTTGCGCACCAGCAGCACGAGGCGCGTGGCCTGGCGGTCTGCCGCGTGGGCACCGCCCTGCGACGGCCAGGGCTCCACCCACACGTCGGCGCCCACGATCGGCTTGATGCCGGCCTTGCGTGCTGCGCCGTAGAACTTGACGACACCGAACAGGTTGGCCAGATCGGTGACGGCCAGGGCGGGTTGACCGTCGGCCTGCGCCGCGCTCACCGCTTCGTCGATGCGCAAGGTGCTGTCGACGACCGAGTACTCGGTGTGAACGCGCAGGTGGACGAAACCCATGGCCTGCATTCTAAGAAGTCGACGCGGCTTGGCGCCCCTTGACAAACCGCGCGCCGCTCACCCCGGCGGTACAACGGGCGCGCCCGGTTCGCCGGCGCCCGGGTACAGCCCCTTCGACTGGCCGAGCACGCGGGTCAGCCCGAACAGGGCGTCGATGTTCGGCGTGGCCAGGCCCAGGTGCGCGCCGATCTCGCGCACCGCGCCGGCCAGGGCGTCG
>Ga0209594_1000860_pt1 | contig 16423 bp, 13 predicted proteins | sample AshMeaCrysSpring_FD_184126 | JGI IMG/M metagenome (GOLD analysis project Ga0209594, IMG submission 184126) | Groundwater microbial communities from Big Spring, Nevada to study Microbial Dark Matter (Phase II) - Ash Meadows Crystal Spring... | ecosystem: Environmental > Aquatic > Deep subsurface...
AACCATAGTTTGAAAAGTTGTTAACTCAATCCCCGTAAAGCGTTTGAACTCTTCTGATCTTAAATTTTTGCTCAAGTCGTATTTCATAAATTTAGATTATTTATCTCAATTTTTTTAATTATATCGTAATTTGGGTTCGACTTCTCGCTTAAGGTCTAGTAGCTTAAATGGGACAAATGGCTTTGTTCTTCAGGGTGAAGCACAATCTGACTACTCAGGTTTTTCAGTAAGTAGTGCAGGGGACATCAATGGGGATGGCCTAAATGACCTGCTCGTTGGAGCCCCAAATGCTGACCCCAATGGGAGTTCAAGTGGCAAAACTTATGTTGTATTTAGTGACATAGACAACAAGCCCCCAGTCATAACCCCAGGACAAACCTTTTCTGTTCCAGAAAACTCAGCCAATGGCACAACAGTTGGAACAATACAAGCAACAGATGAAGGACAAACCCTAACCTATCAGATCACTGGAAACTCAGACACAGACTCCGATGGTACAGCAGGATTTGCAATCAACTCAAGCCAAGGAGTAATAACAGTACAAGACTTAGATGAGTTAGACTTTGAAAACAAACCCCAGCAACGCACTCTCACAGTCCAAGTAACAGATAATGGAGTGACTCCCCTAAGCGACACAAAAACAGTAACAGTAAATGTAACAAATGTTAATGAAGTAGCGACAGCTATTACTTTAAATAACAACACAATAGAGGAAAACAAACCCAAAGGAACCTTAGTAGGAGTTTTGGACAATAATGACCCAGATACAGGAGACACCCAAACTTACAGGTTAGTTTATAAAAATCCCTTTTTCCAAATAAATGGGGACAAACTGGAAACAAAATTACCCATCACTTACTACGAAAATGAAGACAACTCTTTTGATCTAGCAATAGAAGTCAAAGATCAAACTGGAGCAACTTACCAGGAATGGTTCACAGTCAATGTTCTCCCAACCTTCCAAAACTCCGCCCCCACAGATATTATCCTCTCAAACAACAGCATTGAGGAAAACCAACCTGTAGCAACAGCAGTAGGAAACCTAACAACAAATGACCCAGACTCAGGACAAACTCACACCTACCAAATATTAACCCCCAGCGTTCCTTTTATCATAGAAAACGGGACCCTCAAAACCACCGCACTCCTGGACTACGAAACTCAAACCAGTTATGACCTGGAAATAGAAACCAATGATGGAAACGGAGGTACTTACAAAGAAACCCTGACTATTCAGGTCAATAATATCAGTGACCCTGCAACAATTAATTTAACCCCAACAGAGTTAAAAGTAGTCGAAGGGTTAAATAACGCAGTCTTTGACATAACTGTAAAAGGAGCATCAGAACCCGTTTCAGTCCAATATCGCACAGAAGACAGAACAGCAATAGCTGGTACAGACTATACCGCCAAAACAGAAACTCTCACCTTTGACACCGATGGAACAAAACAAATAACCATCCCCATCCTCAATAATAATGAGAGCGAACCAGACAAAACATTTAAAGTTCTAGCTGGCACTTCGACTCCGCTCAGTGACCAGGAAGCGACTGTTACCGTAACTGATACCCAAGAAACAGCAGCAACCAGCACTTTACCTGGAAAAGTAGAAAACCTTCTTCTCACAGAAACAGGAAATATCAACGGAACTGGGAACACTGGGAATAATATTCTCACAGGAAACAGTGGTAATAACACTCTTTCAGGAGGAGGAGGAAATGATACCCTAACAGGAAACGAGGGGAATGATATTCTCAATGGAGGAACTGGTGCAGACTCGTTAACAGGAGGAGAAGGAAACGATACCTACTATGTGGATAATGTTGGAGATAAAGCAACAGAAAACTCCAATGAAGGAACAGACCGAGTTATCAGCTCCCTAGAATATACCTTAGAAGAAGAAGGAAATGTAGAAAACCTCACCTTAAATGGTTCAAAACCTATAAATGGGACAGGAAATAGCCAAAATAATATCATCATTGGGAATAACTTAAATAACACCCTAACTGGACTTGGAGGAAGTGATGCTCTAGATGGTAAAAAAGGAGCAGACACTTTAGAAGGTGGTTCAGGAAATGATACTTATCATGTAGATAACTCAGAGGATAAAGTAATAGAAAAATCTGCAGAAGGTACAGACCGAGTTTTTAGTTATCTCTCAGAATATATCCTCCTAGACAACGTAGAAAACCTCTACCTCCAAGACGAAGTCGATGGAAAAGGTACAGGAAACGCAAGCAACAACACAATAGTAGGGGATAGTTCAGATAATGAGCTTATAGGAGGAGCAGGAAATGACTTTCTCACAGGAGGAACAGGAAATGATATTCTCACAGGAGAAATAGGAAGCGAGATCTTTTACTTCCACTCTCCCGAAGAAGGAGTGGATACTATTACCGATTTCAGTAATACAGGGAAAATCAAAGACAAGCTTTATCTAAATGCTACTGGTTTTGGTTTAGAAAAAGGGACATTAACCAGCGACCAGTTTTTCCTGGGAAGTGCAGCAACAGAAGATACTCACCGTTTTATTTACGACAACGGAGCATTATTCTACGATGAAGATGGTAATGGAGCAGGAACTCAAGTGAAACTAGCTACTTTAACAGGTGCGATCGCATTAGGTGTTAGTGACATTGTTCTTTTCTGATGTAATCAAATTCCGTGCATCGGACACTTCGACTGCGCTCAGTGTCCTGAGCATCAGACACTTCGTATACGGTAGGTGCACCGCTTCATTTATGTAGCAATAGGTTTAAAGCTATTGCTACCAAAGTAGCAATAGCTTTAAACCTATTGCTATTTTGGTTGAGATCGCCCTTGCGACTCTCAACACTCATCCCCAAGTCTTCAGAGGATCACCTCTATCACAACTTTAGAAAAATGGTATTAGACAATTTTTCTTTGTAGGGTGGGCAATGCCCACCCTACTTCAAATAAAAAGTGTATGAAATTACGTTGTTAAATTTGAGCCTAAATCAACACCCCAGTTTTAATCTATTGCGAAAGCGGACTTCATTGAGCTAGCCATAGGTTAAAACCTATGGTTATTTTTATATCATTTTTCTAAATAAATGATAGACAAGGGCGATGTGGGGCGGGCGGCACTCTTTTGAATTAAATAATAGACCTCTCCAGAAACCCCGATTTTCCCACGGTAGCATAAGGGTTCTAGTATAATTATTGGAGATGTCTAATAGATTTTTGTACCGCCCCCTCTTCCTTCGCCCTTGCGACTCTCAACACTCATCCCCAAGTCTTCAGAGGATCACCTCTACCACAACTTTAGAAAAATGGTATTAGATGTTGTTAACATTGAGCATTATATTCTGTGCAGATTTTATTTGATTTTTTGCCTAAATGCTAACCATTCTGCCTTTGCTTCTGGATGATCTTGAGCAGCTTTTTGCAGCAAAATTACCCCATTTTTAAAATCAATAATACCATACTCATTATTGGTAGTTATTTCCTCAATTTTTGCGAGCAAGTCTTGTAAAATTTCCCGTTCATGTTTAAAAGCAACTTGATACTCATTTAACTGCCATAAATCAGCGATCGCATATTCCACTTTTATCACATTCCCCTCATCATTTCTTAACTCCAAAGCAGGTAAACGTATCACCTCCCTTCTCCCTGAAACATGAGGAACAATATAAGTAGTAGCAGAAACACTAGCATCTGCTGGAATTTGCTTTAATAGTGAGCGTATTTCCCCACTGCGCTGCCATTGTTCTGGTAAAGAAACATAAACCCAGGGATCAAAAGAGTCAGGAATAAGAAAATAAAAAGTTTGATTTCTCGCATCAGTCAAAGAAAAACAAAGAGAAAGACTAATACAAAAAATCCAGAAATTCCGAAAAACAGGAGTTAATTTTCTCGGCTTTAAATCTTCTAATTTACCATTAAAATTTCTAAACCCTTGCCCTCGCCACCAGAGAATAGTACCATAAAAAAAAGCAGGAACAACAGTCATAGCATAGCGAATACTAATCACTAAAACTGACATTCCTTTTCCCAACAAAAATGTTAGTAAAGGAAACCCTGCAGTTAACCAAGCTGCTGGTGAAATAGCAGGAATAAAAGCCAAAGGTAACCAGTGAGCTAACAAATATTGAATAGTCAAACCTGGAGGAGAAACTAACTCTTTCAATACTAGCCCAGGTTGACTAATCATTCCCCATATTACCTCCAAACTAGAAGCATTTTCTCCTGCTACATATTGCCCAAACTTATCAATCATAAAACGTTTAGAAATATCATCAGAAAACAATGGCATTACGAAGTTAGTCACCACCAAAATATAAACAAAACTAACAAGACAAACTAATAAACCAATGAGGGGATAACGTCGACTAACTATTAAATAAAAACCAATACTAAACAGAGTTAAACCTGCATCTTCTCGCACCCCTAAAACCCAACAACCTAGCAAAATAAACAACCACCACCAGCGTTTTTCCATTGCTAGTAATAAACCAAAAATTAATACAGGCAGTTCAGAAATATTATGAAAATTAGATACAGTAGGACCAATTACTGCATTAGCGCTATAAAAACTCACAGTAATTATAATAGCTAAATTTGGTTGTAAATGATGTCTGGCTAAAGCGTATAAAACTAAGCCACCTATAGTTACTAAAGTTACCTGTAAAAAGATTAAAGTAGCAGGGGAAGGAAATAAATAATAAATTGGTAGCCACAGTAACATTGTTGCCGTAAAATGTTGACCTAAATGACTATCATATACTCTTGGTGCCTCTTGAAAATGAGTAACTGTAGTAGAAATTGCTGACCCCAAAGAAGTATTAAAAAAGTTACCGTGTAAATTGTTCCAAAATATTTGATTAAAAATCCCCTGATCGTAGCTAGAATAAAATGTATAATGTCGATGGAGAGCAATAATTACACTTAAGCTAAAAAATATAAATGCAGTTAATAGTGCTGACCTGAAATGTGAATCTTTCTGTAAATATAACATTGATTAATTAGATTTATTTTCTTGAATTTTATTCTGAATTTTTTGTCTATATGTTAGCCAATTTTTTAGGTATTCTTCATTATTTTCTACTCCTTTTTGTAGAAGAATAACTCCATTTTTAAACTCAATTATTCCATATTTATTATCATTAATTATTTGGTCTACTAAAATAGTAATTTTCTCCAAAATTTCTCGATCATTAGTAAAAGCAATTTGATATTCTTGTAACTGCCACAAATCGGCGATCGCATATTCTACCTCAATTATTTCTCTGGCATCATTGCGCAATTTTAAATCAGGTAAACGAATAATTTCTCTTCTCCCAGAAAGATGAGGAATAATATAAGTAGTCGCGGAAACGCTAGCATCTGGAGGTATTTTTGTCAATAATGAGTTAATTTCTTTTGTCCGTTGCCATTGTTCTGGTAAAGACACATAAACCCAGGGATTAAAAGAATCTGGAATTAAAAAATAAAGAGTTCTATTAGTTGGATCAACCAAACCTAATATGAGGGATAAAATTATACAGAACCCCCAAAAATTGCGAAATTTTGGTCTAAGTTTTCGTGGTTGAAGAGTTGTTAATTTTTCCGAAAAATTCTTAAATCCTTGTCCCGCCCACCATAAAATAGCCCCATAAAATATGCCTGGAACTACTGTCATTGCATAACGAATAGTAATTACTAAAACTGAATCTCCTTGCCCTAAAAATAATTTTAACAGCGGAAAACCTGCAATAATCCAAGATGCTGGCGCAACTGCGGGAATAAAAGCAAGGGGTAACCATTGACCTAATAAATATTTAATCGTGGGGAAAAAAGGCGTAAATAGTTCTGTTAATAAGCGCAAAGGATTATTTACCATTCCCCAGATTATTTCTAATGTAGAAGCTTCTTCACCCTCAGCATATTGTCCAAAACGCTCTAACATAAATCTTTTAGAAATATCCTCAGAAAATAGCGGCATAATTAAATTAGTTAGAGCAATCATGTATAAAAAACTTAAGGTACAAACAGCTAAACCTATACGGGGATAACGTCTACTTAAAACTAAATAACAGCCAATACCAAATAATATTATGCCGCTATCTTCTCTCACTGTTAATAACAGAAAAGCAAGCAACCAAAATAAACCCCAGCGGCGTTTTTCCATCCCCAATAATAATCCAAAAACTAACAGGGGAGTTTGACAAATATCATGGAAATTACCAAGTGTTGGTCCGATAATAGCGATCGCTCCATAATAACCCCCTGTAATCATTCCTGCTACCCCTGGCTCTAAATAATGTCTTGCCAAAACATACAGGAGCAACCCCGCTGCTGTGATCAAACCAACTTGTAATACTATTAGCGTAGCTGGATTTGGAAAAAGCGCATAAATTGGTAGCCAAAGTAACAGAGCGGGGGTAAAATGTTGTCCCAACCTATGGTAATACACTTCTGGTACTTCTCCCCCATGAATCACATTAGTAGATAGTTGGGAAGACAGAGAACTTTGAAAAAAACGACCATAAACATTGTTCCAGAAAACTTGATTAAAGATTCCCTGGTCATAAGATGAATAAAAAGTCAAATGGCGGTGCAATCCCAGGAGGAGTGTTAAACAAAAAAAAGCGATCGCCATTCCGACAACCCATTTAAATTCTAAATTTTTTTTTAGTTGCAACAACATTACTCAGTCACACATTCTGGTAAATTTACGCTAGTCACCTTGAGGTTTTTAAATTTTTATTAAGTTTCCTTGTTTCCAGTGGAAAGAGAGGACAAACTCATAATTTTCTCTTACAATAGAAGTGGCGGAGACAAAAGTTTCCGTTCACTCCTCACACCACACTCCGCCCGAACCTAAAATGGTTCGGGCGGTTCCTTATTCATGTAAGAGATGGTTAAAAGAGTCACTCACCCAGGAAAAGTTAAAAGGATTATTAAATTATATACTTAGAGATGGTGAGTTTTTGCTATGGTAAAATTTGAGAATATTCAAGAAAAAACAGTTAGTTAAGGACTTTTCGGGATGTCAGCAACTGCTTCAGTTACAGATGAGAGTTTTAAAAATGATGTTTTAGAGAGCGAAATTCCAGTTCTGGTGGATTTTTGGGCACCTTGGTGCGGACCATGTCGTATGGTTGCACCAGTGGTGGACGAAATTGCAGCTCAATATGAAGGAAAAGTAAAAGTTGTTAAACTAAACACCGACGAAAATCCTAATATTGCTAGCCAGTATGGTATTCGTAGCATTCCCACCTTGATGATTTTTAAAGGTGGTCAAAAGGTTGAAACGGTTGTGGGTGCAGTACCAAAAACAACCTTGGCTATGTACTTAGAAAGGCATATTTAAACACAATTATCAGCCAAGAAAAAATTAAAAATCAGAAAAGGCGTATTAGATTTTATGCTAATGCGCTTTTGAGTTTGAGAGAAAGTTAGGAGACAAGGATCGCCCATCCTCAAGTCTCCTAACTGGCTAGAAAAAAAACCAAAAATAAACTGAGCGAGAGTTAGCCCTGGCTTTAAAGCCAGGGGCGTGGAGCGAAAAAAAGGTTTTAACCTTTTGTTTCTGGTAGCTGTTTTATATAGTCTCTTATAACTTCAGCTACATTTAAATTTTTGAATGCTGCATAGTTTTTGATTTTTTCAAATTCGCCATTATTTAACCTGATTTTTATATATTTATCTCTTGAAATATTACCCTCCCCAGGGTATAATAGTTAGCAGGATTTGGGAGGGATTTAGATGAGTTACCATTGTCAACAAAATTTAATAAATCCTAATGAGAATTTTAAAGCAGTACTGGAGTTTGTGTGCCACGAAGCCAATAACTTAATTAACTGTGGGATTTATTATTGCCGCCAGCTTTATTTTAAAGCAAAAGCATATGTAACTGGTTACGAACTGGATAAATTAATGAAACGTAATCTACACTTTAAAGCTTTGCGAAGTTCAGTTGCTCAACAAGCTTTACATAAAGTGGCTGATAGTTTCAAGTCTTACAAAAAATTGAAAGCACTTTACTTTGAAGGAAAGTTAGAAAATAAACCCAGAGTTCCAAATTACAGAAAAAGTGGTGGTTTAGCACCAGTAGTCTATTCATCACGTTGGGTTAAATTAACAAAAAATGGCATTAAATGTCCATTAGGGAAACAAGTAAAAGCATGGTTCGGACTAGATTGTTTTTATCTGCCAATGCCTACTAACCTTGAGTTTTCAGAAATCAAAGAAATACGAATAGTACCAAAAAATAACTGTTTTTATGCAGAATATGTGACAGAAGCTCTTGTTCTTAAAGTTAACTTGAATCCTAATAACGCACTTGGAATAGATCATGGCTTAGATAACTGGTTAACTTGTGTTAGCAATATAGGCAAATCTTTTATTATTGATGGGAGAAAAGTTAAATCTCAAAATCAATGGTATAACAAAAAAGTTGCTAAGTTAAAAACAGGTAAAGCGCAAGATTACTGGAACGAGGAACTAGCAGCTATAACGGAAAAGCGTAATCGTCAGATGCGTGACAATGTTAATAAAGCTGCAAGATTCATTATTAACTATTGTCTTAGCAATAATATAGGAACAATTGTTTTTGGTTGGAATATTAGACAAAAAGATTCTATCAATATCGGCAAAAAAAATAATAAAAAATTTGTTCAAATTCCAACAGCTAAATTAAAAAGTAGAATCGAACAATTATGTTTAGACTATGGAATTAAATTCGTTGAAACCGAGGAAAGTTATACAAGTCAAGCGTCTTTTTTAGATAATGATTCTTTGCCAAAATATGGTGAAAAACCCAATGACTGGAAGGCATCAGGAAAAAGAAGCAAGAGAGGTTTATATTTTCCAAAATTCCAAAAAGGAATTAATGCTGACTGCAATGGAGCAGCAAATATATTGAGAAAAGTAAGCATACAGCTAGGCATCAGCTTAGTCAAGGTGTGTAGGGCGTTTTTGACTGCGCCAAAGCGATATTCTCTACATGAGGATTTATGTAGAGAATATAGAAAAAGGGTGGAGCAAGCTACGGCTTTAGCCAAGAAAAGCGACTTCCAATAAGCAATCCCCGTCTCTTTAGAGCGGGGAGAAGTCAAGGAAAAAATGTATCTAGCAAAACAATTACCCTTTTTCCAGGTCAAAACTTCGGTAAAATAAGCGAATAGCTACAAAGGGCAGATATATGGTTCGCTCTCACCAGGAAAATAACAGAGAATCCTCACTGATAACTGAAATAACTCAATTGATTCACCAGTTACCCCATCATAAGCATGGCAAATGGATCGAGAGGGCGCTGACAGTACTTTTAAGAATTGCCAATGATGAATTAGAGCGTCTAGACTGGAAAATTTTAGCCTCCTCTTTAGAGGATTTAGAAAAAGGCTTTCAAACTTTTTATCCCTTCCGTCATTTGCGCAAAATCACAATTTTTGGCTCGGCGCGCATTGAGCGGGATCAAATTGAGTATCTTCTGGCTGTTGAGTTTGCTCGTCGGGTGACTGAGTTGGGGTTTATGGTGCTAACTGGCGCTGGTGGCGGAATTATGCAAGCAGCTAATGAAGGAGCAACTCGCCAGCATTCTTTTGGCTTGAATATTCAGTTACCTTTTGAACAGCAGGCTAATGAATTTATTCGTAATGACCAAAAGTTAATTAATTTTAAGTATTTTTTTACCAGAAAATTGTTCTTTCTCCGTGAAAGTGATGCTGTTGCTCTGTTTCCTGGAGGTTTTGGCACTCAAGATGAAGCTTTTGAAACTTTGACTCTTTCCCAAACAGGAAAATATGGACCAGCTCCTTTGGTTTTAATCGATCAACCAGGAGGAGATTACTGGCAGTCATGGCATGACCAGATTTGTAAAAACCTCGTTGCCAAAGGTTTAATTAGTCCAGAAGATGTCAATCTCTTCACAATTACCGATGACTTGGATCAAGCTTGTGCAATAATTAGTAATTTTTACAGAGTTTATCATTCAAGCCGTTTTGTTCGTCAAAAATTTGTCATGCGTCTCAATTCAGAAATTTCAGATGAAGTTGTGGAGCAGTTAAATGTGGAATTTAGTGATATTTTGCTCATGGGGCGCATTGAGAAAAGTCAAGCCTTACCCGAAGAAATAGGCGATCTTACAGAAAATTTGCCCCGCCTCGTTTTTGATTTTAATCAAAAGAAGCAGGGCAGGTTGTACCAAATGATCAAAAAAATTAATCTTTTAGGGGGTTCTCTTCCGCCACTTTTGACGATTAATTTTGACAATTAATGTCTAATGTCCAGGAAAACTGGCACTAGTCAAACCAGGATCATCCTGAGCGCAAATAGTTGTTTGTCTGTTTTCATGACTGCAATAGTAGTTTAAAATTTCCCCCACTAGTTCTGTTTTACTAGAGTCTAAACTTGAATCATACTCAATCAACAAACCGCCCACCTGACTTTGAGCATAATCAAACTGCCGCCCCGCAGCTTCAATAATTTTTGCTTGTACTCCTTCTACTTGGCGCAAGTGAGCAGCTAATTCTCGATATATTGCTAAAGGCAATAGTGGCGCTATAATTTTTTTCCTAGTTTTAACTTCTGTCTGCTCCATAATTTAATAATCTGGTAATAATGCTGTAGTTTCTTCTTTTTCTTCAGCTTCAGCGCCCACAGGTTTAAACACCTCTATTCCCGATTGCTCTAAAACCACAATCGGGGTAGCACCAGAACCCATTTCAACTCGTTTAACTAGCACTTCTCCATTAGCCACATACTGACCTGGTTGCACATAGCGAGTATATGCTTCATTGGGAGCGGTTATGATTATGTGAGTAATGTCGCCCAACTCAATCACTCCAGAAACAACCACACGTTCTGCTAGGTCTGCACCTACAACTTCAGGCTCTTCTAGTTCTTGATTTTCAGGCGGTGGTGGTAGATCAGCACTTTGAGAATTTACATTAGTTGATGTACCAGTCCCCTCATTTTTAACTACTATTTTCGGTTCTACTGGAATTACGGAAAATGGATCAGGACGACCTGGAATGATCTCTTTTCGCCTCTGTTCTGCTTGAGTTTGTGGTAGCAAACCAGAAACCGTTGGCAGTGGTTCTCCTGCCTCTTGTACCTCCTCAGACTCTTGAGCTTGAGCTTCTGCATTAGTCTCGGCTGGGGCTTCACTAGGTTGAGTTGGTGCAGTTTCCTCCGCTGTTTCCTCTCCCCCCCCAGAACAGCTTCCGAGCAATAAAGCCAAAATGCTCACAAATACTATTAAATAGCTTTTTTTCATAATTATTACCCCCAGCCTTCACCAGAAGTTCTCTGCTTTTGTCTAGATAAAATTTTAGCTTATTATTTTCAAGAGCCAGTTAGTTTTCTCAGATCACTCTTGGGTCATTACTTTTTTTAGTCGCTCTACTCCTTTTTTTACCCGACGAGATACAGTGACAACGCTGATTCCTAACCTTTCTGCTGCCTCTTTTTGGGTTAAATCCTGTAAAAATACAAACTCTAACACTTCCCTTGTGCGATCTTCTAGTTCAGCTAAAGCATTTTGAAGGCGGATTTTGTCTTCTTGAGCTAATTGAAAACTACGATATTGACCATCGGGTACAAGATCCCCTAAACTTAAATTACTTTCGTCTTCTTCACAGCCTATGGAAACATCCAAGCTCAGAGGTTCACGATTTTGGTAAGCTAACTTCACCTCTTCCCATTCTTTGAGAGAAATCTCTAATACTTGAGCTATTTCTGAATCTGTCGGTTGACGCTTGAAGCGATTCCGAAAATCTCTCACAACTGTAGCGGCTTGTCTTCCTATTTCTAAACAACGTCGAGGGATCTTTACTGAATTTACTTTATCCCTTAAATAATGTTGAATTTCCCCGCGAATGTAAGGCACCGCAAAAGAACTAAAAGAATTGCCTTTGCTTAAATCAAACCTTTCGATCGCCCTTAGTAACCCCATACAACCGACTTGCAGCAAGTCTTCATAACTTTCATTGCACTGCTGCTCCCATCTCCTAGCTTCTTTTCTTACTAACCCTAAGTTTAGCTGCATTAACTGATTTCTAACTTTTGGTGTTTCTCCTTTGCGGTATTCTTGAAATAATTCCAAAGTCTCTAATTTTAGTTCATTGCCGCTATTTATAGAAGTTTTCATATCACACTTACCTTTATATTTCTGTCGGTTGTTATTTGTCTTTTTCATTTCTCTTCTTTTCTAGCTTATTTTCTTCTCCAAGTGAATGACAACAGAATTTTTACTATTTTTAATTTTTAACTTGAAAACATTTTCCTTGATTTTACTTATCTTGCTGCTCTCTTCTAAGACATATAAGCAATCTTCCCTCATTTTAGCAAATTTTTTTAGTTCTTACCAAGAATCACTCTTTGCTTAACCTAAAACAAGTTTTCTCTAGTAAATATTTCTATTTTATTTCGGAACAACTTCTTAAGAATTGTAAATCTAACGGATAATGAGTAATATATCCTGTTTGATTTTTTTTGAGCTTGTTAAGCATAACTTGAATTATTTATCTACAAATCTTTGTTAATATTTATTGATGATAATCCCTCAATAAAAGGGCTAAGATAAATGTTTATCATTACTCATAGTTGAACTTGTCTCCAAATTCTTAATCTTCCTAATTGAAATTTGCCGTCAAATCAGTTACGGGCCATAAGTATTTGTTCCTGATTCATAATATTTAAACAAAAAAATGTATTCTTATTGGTCAAAAAATTAACGTTTATTTTTATCAGCTTTTTGAGCAGCATATACTTGCATAATTACTCATTGTCAGTCTGTTAATAATAAAAAAAAAGGGGCATCGGTAGCCCCTTCTGCTGATTTTTTGAACTTAGTAATTTAGTGACATTCTTTCTTTGCTGAGGCTAAAGCCCGTTTTTGGTGATAAAAATTAGGATAGGGCTGATCGGCAGGAATGATATATTCTTTAATCAATCAACAGCTATGAGCGGGAGATTTGCGAGATTTTATCGAGTCTTTTCTTTCCGAATCGGCATGATTATAAACTTTACGACATATATCAAGCCAGAGCAGCATTTGTTCTTCTTGCTGCGCGTCTGGATATATTTTGTATTCGTAGTTTAAGTTAATCATCTGCCGAAGATAAGAATTTCGTTTTTTTTTAGTATATAGTTCATAACCGTTCGTACAAACCTAAACAAATCTGTACTTTATATTGGATTGACCAATATTGGACTAACGGCGAGCCTCTCTATCCCATCCGCAGTTATGGCATTTGGGAATACTTTTCGCATAATCTGAATACTGCCATTTATGTCAGCATTAATTAAAGTTCCTTTCGAGGATTTAAATAATCCTCTTTTCATCCTTTTTCCTTTGTACTGACTTTGTTTTTTAGGTTCTTCTAAATCTAAAGCGGAGGTTTTACAGGTGTAACTCTCTTCAGTAATTACTACTTTTAATCCAGCTAATTGACACAGAGGAAGTTATTTTTTCAATTAGTTTTGCGTGGGGGATCTGCACAAACTGTTGGTTATTGCGTTTGCATAAGTTTATCTTCTGTTTCCAGTTTGGATTTTTACCAATAACTAAAGTACCTATCTGGTGTTCATTTAACCAGTCAACTATTAATTTGCTAGTTTGGTGCAGATAATTTTCCACATACTGATTTCTCTTAAAAGTAATAGAATCTAACCTTTTACTTTTAAACTGGTTTTTAGGCAGTAAACTCTGCAATTTTGACCTGCATTTATTTAAAAATTGATTTACAGCTTTCAGTGGTCGTCCGTTAATCAACAAAGGTTTTATACCAGGTTGATTTGATGCTAACGCTACTAAATTATTAAGCCCTAAATCCACTCCTGCCACATATTCTGTGCATTTTGGTTTTAAAACAGCTTGTTCATATACTATCTCCAATACATAACAACTGGTTTGAGGAATAATTCTAACTTCAATTACTTTAGCTTGTAAGGTAGGGACTTTTATACCACTCATTGATAAATGACACATACCCTGTGCTAAAGTCTTTTTATACACGGCCTCATGGGTATAAATCAGCATATTTCTGCCGTTGATTTTATCTTTATAACCAGGAATAGAGGGCTTACCTAAGAATAAATTTGGAGTCTCTTTCCAAGCCTTTAACGCTTTAAAGTAACTCCTCCAATTTTTAAGTAATTTTCTTATTATTTGCTTACTTACTTTAGTTGGTAAAGCACGGTAATCAACACTATCTTTAACTAATTTATACAAGTCATTCAGACTATACTGTTTATTGGTTTCAAAGAAGTACTGACGACAGTGGTAATTAGCTAAGTTATAAAGATTTTTAGCTAGCCAGCTTAAGTGGTCTATCTCTTTCCAATGTTTATGACTTCTTTAGATTACATGACGTTCTACCAGATTCACTTGACCGACCTACCTTATTTGGGTGCAATAATTATTGTACATCATTTAGTGGGCAAATGTCGTCCTTAGTATTAAGGAAAAAGTGAAATGGGGGCTTTTTACAACTCGATAAGATAATTATCAACTTGATTAACCAAACGCCCCCATTTCACTTTTTCCTTAATACCTTCGATTATATTCAGAATACTTAAAACTAACAGACTATGCAGCTGAACCTATTTTGAGTATTCCAGAAACAATCAGAAACTTAATCGCTTATATACCACAAGAACACAGTGAGAAAAGTTAACAAAAGTTAAGAAATGTTAAGGTTTTGGCAACACTGTTTCATACCCCAGCCGCCATTCATCCCACGCCAATTTGGATCGTCTTTTTTTTTGTTGACAAATTTGGCGTGGGGCATCAGGCGGTCTAGCTAAATTTTTGGTTCTATGCGAGCGTAGAAAATACCGCGAACTTTCACCTCTTCTGGGTCTTCAGCACCTAAGTCAGTAGCAGAGGGCTGTTGACTTTCAAAGGTTCCTGCTATTTCTCCAGTCTTGTCATCTACTTTGGCAACTTGAAGGTTAATTTCACCTTTTCCAGTAAGAATCTGTTTAACATTAGCACGAGTATAGTCTTCAACATCTGATTGAGATGGGAGTGCTACTGCATTGTCATAGCCACTGGCTGCACCTCTTCCTTTAGGATCGAGGAAAACAGACCCACGATATGAAGGGACTTTGAACTCTCCTTTAAAGTCTGTAGATGTATTTACGCTGGTTAAACCAGGCTTCGTTTTGGCAACTAAATCTTTAACAGTGAATAAGAAGGGTACTTGCTCACCTCCAGGAAGTAAAACTGTAATAGCCTGGAAGTCAATCCCATCTTCTTCGATAAAGGTTAAAGTCCCGTTCTCTTCTACTTCAATTATCCCACTAATCTGATCCAGACTTGAGGTTTCTCTTGTTAAGACTTTCCCCTCAATAAACTCTGCTTCTTTTCGTTTATTTGTGGGTTCTTCTTTTACAAAATACTGTTGTGGTTCTATACACATATCTTTTAAAATATATGTAGTGTTTGGCTCAAGGGGAATTGAGCTACGATTAAATTCTGATATCTGGGGACATTTGTTCGCCAACCCAGTATTTACGATCTGGTCATAGGTTAGTTGCTCTTTGCTGGTAGCGTTAGCAGGGCCAGAGCTACAAGCTGTTAGCACCCCTAGGCATAATGCCAGAAAGGCAACAACTAAAGCACGATATTTCATTTAAACCCTCTCGAATGTCAATCTAGAAACGGAAATAAAGCCAATATCACTCTTGTTAGTTATCAGTGATTTTATACAAAATAAATGTTACTTAAGCATTTCTCAGGATCTGAGTTCTGAGTAACTTTCTGAAAAAAAATTTTTGGCTAGCTTTCGGGATCTACTCTACCAACAAATTGACACTCTCGCTTGCTAAATACCAAAAATAATCTGAGCGAGAGATAGCCACTCGTTTAAACGAGTGGCAGTGGAGCGAGACAAGACGAAGGTCAAGCGATCGTTTTTCATTTTCCGAAAGTAAGAGTATCTCCGCTGCTCTTCTAGAACTTGAGTCATTATTTTGTCCTTATTCTGGGCATATTCTCTCAGTATTTTCATTCTACGTGCCGAAACTCTGAACAAAAAAAATCTTTAACCATCTTGAAATTACCTCTTCTTATTGTTATAACGTTATTATAACAATAATCAATAATCAGAGGAGATATAGGATATCGAACACAAAAAATCCTAATCACGGCTCTCCCGTATCACGGCTCTCCCGTACTTAGGGTGATAAGTTTTACTTATCATCCAAGGCAAGCTAAGAGTTTTTCTCGTAAAGATTCAAAATTCTTAAATCCATAACTTTGTCTAATAATTAATTAGATATCTCCGAAAAAAGAAAAAAGTGCTATATTTTAAAGGAAAATACCCAATTAAATTAGCTTATCATAAAGAAAATGTTAGAATACATTGAAAGTCATCAAGAAGAAACACAGAGATTGTTGGGAATACAGTACGAGCAATTAAAAAAGCTATTAAAAGCAGGAATAAAACTACATCATGAAAAACTTGAA
>Ga0209594_1000862_pt1 | contig 16395 bp, 10 predicted proteins | sample AshMeaCrysSpring_FD_184126 | JGI IMG/M metagenome (GOLD analysis project Ga0209594, IMG submission 184126) | Groundwater microbial communities from Big Spring, Nevada to study Microbial Dark Matter (Phase II) - Ash Meadows Crystal Spring... | ecosystem: Environmental > Aquatic > Deep subsurface...
AACACTCTAATCCATCACCGAATCGGGACTCTGATTCTTGGCAAAAATCCGGAGTGGAAACAAGAAATTAACTTGGGAAAAAAGACGAATCAAAACTTCGTTCAAATTCCTCATGCCAAGTTCATAGAAATGTTATCTTATAAAGCCAAACTAGCAGGGATTCAGGTAATTTTAACCGAAGAATCATATACCTCAAAAGCTAGTTTTATTGATAATGATCCCATTCCGGTGTACAAAAAGGGTGAGAAAAATCAGTGGACTTTCAGTGGAAAAAGAGTCAAACGGGGTTTATACCGTACTGGTAGTGGACGATTGGTTAATGCCGATGTGAACGGTTCTTTGAATATCATGAGAAAAGCAGTCCCAAATGCTTTAGGCTATGGGATAGAGGGTGTTGTAGTTCACCCGGAGCGGGTAACGCCGACAAAGTAAAGGTGTGTCACATTTGACTATATTTTTATGAACTATTAGTCCTTACGCCCCTGATTTGACTCAACAGAACAACTCATATCGGGTAACGTACGATGCAATCGCATCGCTAACCTTCTCGTCTATCATCCCTGTGCTTAACCCAGCTAAAACACAACATCTAGATAATTTTTACAAAATCACTAGCCAAAATACTAGATATAGAGTTATCCTAAGATTCCCCCTGCTGTGAGTTGAATCTGTCCAATGGCTGTAAATTATCTTGATGAATGGGAGGCGAGTGGCGTTGACCCCCAACTAACCCAACTAAATGTGATTCCATTAGCGGGACATCGCCCCCTCAATTATTTATTGTCTGCTAACACCCTCTCCCGACGTAACGATGGTCGGTTGTCTAGCAGTTGGCTGAATCGCTATGATCATGTTTATGCCGGGGGCTGGTGGTGTTCGGGAGTTGATATTTTAACCGGAAAAAGTGATCTATGGGGTTGTTTCAAACCCCTGCAACCTCGGCAAAGTATTGACCAAAAGAAACTGATTAAATATGAACATCCCCCCCAAACTCCAACGGGGATTTTTGCATTACGGGTTTCTCAAGAGATTTGGCAACGCATTGCTGAACGTTATCATTTAGAGATTACACCGGAAGCGATTCAAGCGGATCAACCGGATTTAGGGTTTTGGCATTGGGTAATTCATCATCCTGAAGTGCCGTTATGCATTACAGAAGGGGCGAAAAAAGCAGGGGCGTTACTCAGTGCCGGATATGCTGCTATCGCTTTACCAGGCATTTGTAGTGGTTATCGAGTGCCGAAAGATGAATGGGGAAACCGCACGGGTTCACCTCGTTTAATTCCACAATTGCAAAAGTTAGCCACACGTCAACGAGAGATTTATATTACTTTTGATCAAGAGACAAAACCCAATACAATTAAAGTGGTACAAGGTGCAATTCAACAGCTTGGCTATTTATTCACTCGAGCAAATTGTGTCGTTAAAGTGATTACTTGGAATCCTCAACTTGGCAAGGGGGTTGATGATTTAATTGTCAATCAAAATCAGACTGAATTTGATCGAGCTTATGCTTCAGCCTTAACGTTTGAGAGTTGGAAAGCATTATGTTTTAATCGTTTGACTTATACCGCCGATTGTCAAGTTGAAAGTCGTTATTTGCCTGAGATTGAAATTCCGGAATCGGCTAAATTCATTGGGATTAAATCTCCGAAAGGAACCGGAAAAACTCAACTGTTAGAACGGTTAGTCAAAAAAGCAATTCAACGGCAACAATGGGTCTTAGTGATTAGCCATCGAACCCGATTAGTTGAAGTCTTATGTCAAAAATTTGGCTTAAAATCTATTAAATCTGGGAATCAAACCCAAACCCTTACTTTTCCTGACTTAGCGATACCTGGTTATGGATTATGTATTGATTCTCTGCATCCCTATTCAATGGCACAGTTTCAGGCAGAAAATTGGCAAGATGGGGTGGTAATTATTGATGAAGTTGAACAGGTTTTATGGCATGGCTTAAATTCAGAAACCTGTCGTTATCACCGGGTGGCAATTCTCAAATCTTTCAAGACCTTAATGCAAAATGTGTTAGGAGGAAATGGAAAAGTGATCGTTGCCGATGCCGATTTAAGTGATATTTCCATTGATTATTTACGAACGTTAGCTGGGGTAGAACAAGCCCCGTTTATTATTAAAAATGATTGGAAACCTAGCCCAGAAGAGGCTTGGCAAGTTTATAGCTATTCTGGAAATACACCAAAACAGTTAGTTAAAGATTTAGAACAACATATTGCTGAAGGGGGGAAACCATTTGTTTGTTTATCTGCCCAAACAACAGCCAGTCAGTGGGGAACCTGTACATTAGAAGGCTATCTGAAAACACAATTTCCCCAAAAACAAATTCTGAGGATTGATTCAGAATCTTTAGCCGATCCCACTCATCCAGCTTATGGTTGTATGAACCATTTCAATCAAGTTTTAAAACGCTATGATATTGTATTAGCTTCTCCGGCAATTGAAACTGGAGTCAGTATTGATTTGAAAGGGCATTTTACCTCAGTTTGGGGAATTGCTCAAGGGATTCAATCCGAGAATTCAGTTCGTCAAGCTTTAAGTCGAGTTCGAGAGAATATCCCTCGTTTTTTATGGGTGGCAACTCATGGCTTTAATCAGATCGGCAATGGTTCAATTTCTTTACAGGAAATTCTCAGTTCTGGCAATCGATTAACTCAGTTAAATATTCGTTTATTACAACAATCAGATTTTGAAGCATTAGATGATATTGAAATTGGTTTTCAAGCGGAATCTTTACTCTGTTGGGCTAAAATAGCAGTTCGATTTAATGCCGGAATGAATCATTATCGAACTGCTATTTTATCTGCATTATTAGCAGAAGGTCATCAAATTATTGAAAGGGATTTGGAGGAAAAAGCCAGTGATTCTAATTCCATAGAAAATGAGCAAAAAGAGACCTGGCAACGACCGACATTAGGAGAGTTAATTACAGCAGTTCGAGATCAAAATTATCAATCCGAATGTCAGGCGATCGCAGAGGCAGCCACCTTAGATTATTCTCAATATCAAAATTTAACTAAGAAAATGGTTAAAACCCCATCAGAACGAAGATCTCAGCGAAAATATGAATTAAAGTCACGGTATGGAATTTTAGTCACTCCAGAACTGGTTGAAAAAGATGATCAAGGCTGGTATCAACAATTAAGAATTCATTATTTTTTAACCGTGGGTCGAACTTATTTAGAAGGACGGGATTTAGAAGTAGCACAACGGTTAATTGAACAAGGAAATGGCAGTATTTTTATTCCTGATTTTAACCGTTCCCAATTGGGTACTGTGATTGGTACATTAGAGTTATTGGGAATTTCTGCATTAGTTAATACAGTTGAAAGGGAATTGAGAAATACCGATTCAGATCTGCAAAAAATGGCAGAAATTGCATTACGCGATCGCGCAGCTATTAAATCAATTTTAGGTATTGGACTCGCTAAAAACTCCACTCCCATTACAGTTTTACGGCGTTTATTGGATAAAATTGGTTACCGATTAAAATGCCTGCGGTCTGAGTCTAAAAATCGCAAACGAATTCGAGTTTATGGGATGGTTAAACCTGTTGATGAACGGGAGAAAGTGTTTCAGCAATGGTTATCCAATGAGGGACAACATCCTGGACAACTTCAACAGGCGTTAAACCTTTTTCAAGGTGTCAACTGGTCTCAGGATCAAGTTCAAAATGAAAGCTTACAATTGTGTTTAAAATTTTAGGGATGAAACCATTGAATGATATAATCTTACCTTAATATTGGAAGCGCTAAGAGATCGGTTTTCTCAAATCAACTCTTAGATTAGATGATTTCTCTCTGAAGCCGGATGCAAAAAAAATTGAGATCACTTATAATCTCATCTAGAGATTTTTAATACATCAGTTATGGTTGATAAAGTCAAGAAAACAGATGAAGAGTGGAAGCAGCAGCTTACCCCTGAACAGTTTAAAGTTACCCGAAAAAAAGGAACAGAACGAGCCTTTACTGGGGAATATCACGATAATAAAGAACCCGGTGTTTATAAGTGCGTTTGCTGTGGTACAGAACTGTTTAACGCTGAGACCAAATTTGATTCTGGTACGGGTTGGCCGAGTTTTTGGAAACCGGCTGAAGAAGATAACATTGAGTTAAAAGAAGATAATAGCTTATTTATGCGACGAACAGAGGTTGTTTGTGGGGTGTGTGATGCTCATCTCGGTCACGTATTTAATGACGGCCCCCCGCCAACCGGTCAGCGTTATTGTATGAATTCTGCCGCGCTTAAATTTGAAAAAGCAGAATCCTAAAATTCTGTTTAATTCAATTAAATAAAATTGAATACATCCAGTTGTAGGGTGCGTTAATAACGCACCCTACAGTTATTCACTCTTGAGATATAGACGATTAACCCTTCAGATAGATAACAGTCCCTAAATCATTATTTTATTATAGGTTACATATAGAGATTTAATAGAAATCTAACCGTTTGACTCATTAAAACTGGAGGAATATAAATGAAATTAAATAATCATTTTTTCAAGGTTAATCATCTATTCAGCATTTTGAAAAAGCCTACATCCGTGGTTACAATGATTCTAGCATCTACTGTAATTGCTGCTTGTGATTCGTTCTCCAATAATGTGGGTACCTCCCAACAAGATTTAACAGAAAATAATGAAGCGGCTCAAGTGGAAACCGTAACTTCTCTAGAAGACGTTGCAGAGGAGGGTAATGAACTCATTGGTCAAACGGTAACCATTAGTGGTGAAGTTGAAGAAGTTTTAAGTCCAGACGCATTGATTTTAGAAGAAGATGAAAACTTGTTTGGTGACGATCAAGTCCTTGTCTTATCTGTGGATAATCTTCAAAATGAACCAGTTCTTCAAGAAGGAGAAAATGCACAGATCACAGGAGAAGTGGTTCAGTTAGTCGTTGCAGACTTGGAAAGAGATTATGATCTGACTTGGGATTTAGACTTAAAGCGGCAACTTGAAGCAGAGTACGAAGGAAAACCTGCTGTTATTGGTCAAATTACTCGGGTTCAGTAATAAATTAAGACTTATATTTTACGATAAAGTCAATATCTTCATGGAGGTGAGTTAATTAATTCACCTCTATTTTTTAGTTTAATAGCTTCGCTGTAGTTATTAGTTATTAGTTTTTAGGGTTTAAGTCCCCTCTTAAGATTACATAGTCATGAAGAGTCTCAATTAATTAGTCGTTTAAATCTACTCATTAATTAAACTAAATACTAAAAACTTATAATACTGCCTCCTAATATTTTTTTATCTAGTATTTTTTTATAAAATTAAACTTATATTTCCCAGATTTAATCAAGATCGATATGATTTGTTTTTTATTTTAAAAGTGGTTTTTAAGAAACGGATTATTCTGTTAAAAAGCATCATATATTAAACGATTTAAAATACTAACTTTGCTTGAAATATGCCAATTCGGCAACAAATTATTTTCAACCAGCCGGAGAATTGAGACAGGGTAACAAATAACTAGCTGGAGAGAAAAATGGATTTTAATACATTAGAAATCGCTGAATCTGACTTTGCCGTTGAATCCGATCAGACTTCTGTATTAGCAGAAATAGCAGAAATCCCATCAGAATTAAGCTTAGAAGCCGTTAACTTACTGAGTATTGCCGATGCGGATAATACCATTTCAAAGACAGCCAATAGTGAAGCTGAACTCAAATCCTTCACATCTGATACAGTTTTACAAGCATCGGATTCAATTATTTTTCCGATTTCTTTAAAAATTGGAACTCCCAATCCCGATCTGCTAATTGGTACAAATGGAACCGATTATATTTTTGCTTTAGAATCAGATGACTTAATCTTTGCTCAAGGGGGAGCCGATTATATTTATAATGGCAGTGGCAATGACTTTGCCTTTGGTGATGGTGGAAATGATGAATTTCGTCAATGGAGTGGCAACCGATTTGTTGATGGTAGTGGCAATGATATTTTAATTGGTGGAGATGGAACCGATACCGCAGATTATCGTTATTTTAATCAAGCTATTACGTTAGAAGCAGGCGGTAAGATTAATAAAGGAAAATTAGGAACAGATCAGATTTTTGATGTTGAAGTTGTCAAAGGAACTCTCAATAAATCTAATACTATTGACGCTTCTACCACTGGCGGAAATATTGCCTCCATTGAAGCCAATCTCTTTTCTCAACAACTGTTAGTGAAAAATGTTCCCACTCTGGGAGATTTGAAATTTACTGTTGAGAACTTTGTGAACGTCACGGGTACTAATAACGATGACAGCATTACAGGAGATAACAACAATAACCGTCTTTCTGGCTTAGGGGGGAATGACAACATCTTCGGTTTTGGCGGTCAAGATAAAATTGATGGCGGTAACGGCAATGACTCAATTCGAGGGGATGCCGGTAATGATAACGTCACGGGTGGCGCAGGAGATGACACGGTTCAAGGGGGTTGGGGAGATGATTATATTGTAGGAGTCGGTGGTGGTAGCCAACCCGGTTCAGGTGAACTGGATGTCTTAACAGGGGGTTTCCCTTGGATTTTTCCTAGTCCTTTGGCGGTGGAAGCAGCGGTAGCTGATAGTAGCGTTTCTGGCTTTACAGATCTCAGTCAAGTTGAGGCATTAGCGGAAAGTAGCTCAGTAGATAGTTTAACTCGTGAACCCCTCTCCTTAGAGGCTGAGAAGTCTTTAGCAGTAGAAGATAGTCTTCTCTTCCCCATTTACTTAGATCAGGATAAATTTGTTTTAGGTAACAGTAACACTTCTTTCTATCTGGATGACTCTAACTTTGGTTTAGAAGGCTATGCCTATATCACAGACTTCCAAAGTGGTGCCGACAAGATTCAACTTGAAGGTAACGCCAGTAACTATCTATTCCTCGGTTCATCTCTGATCTTCCGCAATAACGGTTTTGCTGGCTTAGATCCCAAAGATGATTTAGTCGGTTTTGTCGGCGGTTCAGGCTTCAACCAAAATACAGATTTATCCTTCGTCGGGTAAAATTTCTCAACTTTGCGATCGCGCAAGGAATAGGGAGTAGGGGATAGGGTGTAGGGAATGGGTAACTTATATTTCTCGACTGCCCATACCCCACTCACCCCACCCTAATTTCCTCCAACAACAAATGACGAATAACCAATAACCCTGTTTAATTAATCTTTAAACTTCTTAAAGGCTAAAGTGACGTTATGTCCTCCAAAACCAAAAGAGTTAGACAAGGCAACTTCTACTGTCTGAGGGCGACTTTCATTGGGAACATAATCGAGATCACAGTCTGGGTCGGGATTTTCATAATTAATGGTTGGCGGCACCCGATCATTGGCCACAGCCATCACTGTCGCCACGGCTTCAATTCCGCCGGAACCCCCTAACAAATGACCCGTCATTGACTTAGTGGAACTGACAGTAATTCGATGGGCTTGTTCCCCCAAGGCTCGTTTAATTGCAGCCGTTTCAGTCGAGTCATTCATCGGGGTACTGGTACCGTGAGCATTCACATAACTTACTTGTTCCGGGGTTAAACTCCCATCTTTTAAGGCTAAAGACATAGCGCGAGCCGCTCCTACTCCCCCTGGGACTGGAGAAGTCATGTGGTAGGCATCACAGGTCATCCCATAACCCACAATTTCTGCATAAATCCGAGCACCACGACTGAGAGCATATTCTAACTCTTCTAAGATTAAAATCCCGGAGCCTTCTCCCATGACAAATCCATCCCGGTCTTTATCAAAAGGCCGACAAGCATGGGTGGGGTCATCGTTACGGGTGGATAAGGCTTGAGCCGCTGCAAATCCTGCCACAGATAAGGGGGTTACTGCTGCTTCTGTACCGCCACAAATCATTGCTTGAGCATAACCCCGTTGAATTAAACGGAAGGCATCTCCCACCGCATTAGAACCTGCTGCACAAGCGGTGACAGGGCAGGAATTCGGCCCCTGTGCCCCTGTATGAATCGCGGTGAGTCCGGCTGCCATATTAGCAATCATCGTCGGAATCATAAATGGACTACAACGAGACGGGCCACGGGTGAGATAAACTTCCTGCTGATCCTCTAAAACCTTTAAACCGCCAATGCCCGTCCCAATCATGACTCCCACCTGTTCAGCATTAAGATCATTGATCACAAATTGAGCATCGGCGATCGCCTGTTTACTGGCTGACACTGCAAGCTGTGCGAAGCGATCCATCCGTTTCGCATCTTTGCGTGAAACATAATCACACGGGTCAAATCCTTTTACCTCTCCCGCCATCTGACATTTATGTCGAGACGGATCAAACAATGTAATGGTATCAATTCCATTCTTTCCACTCATCAATCCTTCCCAATAGTCGGAGACTGTATTTCCAATGGGAGTGATTGCACCTAAACCTGTGACAACAACGCGCTTGCGGTTCATATTAGTCATGATTTTTGTTTCAAGCAGTTAACCACCTAGAATATAATGGGGGTAAATCACGTTAAAAATTGAGATAACTATTGGATATTAAGATATCCTCCCACACTTTTGCCCTGGGAGCGTGAGTCAGCCTCTAGGTGGGAACTCATCACTGGATAAATGCATCCAATTGCAATTGTGAATCACCCACTCTGACCCAGTTGACAGATGTCAATTGAACATTCAGTTCAGGCTATGGCAATATTAAAACAATCCAAGCCATAGTCCTGATGCTGCTCAATTTATTGGTTAAAATCAATTAAAAGTCATCTAAAAATTTATGCAACGAGTGAGCGGACTGTTAAAGGTGGATCGAATTGAGACTCGTACGAGTCTGCTAAACATTATTCACCTGAATTGATCGATACAGATTTTATGGTTTGATCCACCTCACTTCAGTCTCTCAGCAACGAGATCAAGCTTTTGCTGCAGTTTTGCTTTCGATATAATCAATTGCTGCTTGAACTGTTAGAAGATTCTCTGCATCTTCATCTGGAATTTCTATATCAAAATTCTCTTCTAAAGCCATTACTAATTCCACTGTATCAAGGGAATCTGCACCCAGATCCTCGACAAAGTTGGCTTCCGGTTTTACATCGCCTGGCGCAACTTCCAGTTGCTCTACAATAATTGACTTCACATCCTCGAAAATACTTGCACTCATATCCTATTGTTTCCCTGTCGAAATATCGCGTTTATCATCATATCTGAAATTGGGGACACCGTGGGAAAGATTTTTGAAGATTTGTTATTGGTCGTTGGTCATTGGTCATTCGTTGTTCATTATTTATCATTGGAAGCCACTCTTGCAGTAGGTGAAGTGAGGCGTAACCTTTCTTCTCTGTCCCAACCTGGGAGGAGGAAACGAGGCGGGAATGACGTGACTTTTGACAACACTCTGCCTTCCACTTCCCGACGAATAATCAATAACCAATAACAAATGACCAATAACGAACTATTGCATCCGGTCTAACGTCCGATATTGAATGGCTTCAGCGACATGAGGGGCTTGAATCTTGGGTTCTCCAGCCAGATCGGCAATCGTTCTCGCCACTTTTAAGATCCGATCGCTGGCCCGTGCTGATAATCCTAACTTACGAATGGCTCCTTCCAGTAACTGACGAGTGGTATCATCCAATGAACACCACTGCTGAATATGACGGCTTTGCATTTGGGCATTACACTGTAATGAGGGTTGTCCCTTGAAGCGTTGAGAAGCAATCACCCGTCCTTGTTTGACTCGTTGTGCAATAGTCTGGGAACTTTCAGCCGTTGATTTTTGAGTAATTTCTTCGGGTTTGAGGCGGTTAACGGCAACTTGTAAATCAATCCGATCCATCAACGGTCCTGATAACCTCGCCCAATATTGTTGTCGTTGTCGCGCTGAACAGGTACAGGCTTGAATAGGATCGCCAAAATAGCCACAGGGACAAGGATTGGTACTCGCCACTAATGTAAATTGGGCAGGAAACACCACCGACTGGCGAGTCCGGGTAACAGTAACAAAGCCATCTTCTAACGGTTGCCGTAGAAATTCTAAGACATTGCGTTTAAATTCTGTTAACTCATCCAGGAATAATACTCCGTGATGGGCGAGAGAAATTTCTCCCGGCTTGGGATAACTGCCCCCACCCACTAAAGACGGGCCAGAGGCAGAATGATGCGGGGTGCGAAAGGGACGATGATGAACTAAAGTGCCGCGATGTTTGAGTAACCCCGCTACAGAATGAATGCGGGTGACATCTAATGCTTCTTCAAAGGATAACGGCGGTAAAATCCCGGGTAAACGGCGGGCTAACATCGTTTTGCCGCTACCGGGAGGCCCCACAAAAATGAGGTTATGTCCTCCCGTCGCGGCAATTTCTAACGCCCGTCTAGCGTGAACCTGTCCTTTGACATCTTTTAAATCTAAAGTTGTCGGCTGAGTTTGATCTAATATATCGTTTTCTGTTAAATTAACGGGTTCATAAACATCTGTATGATTTAAAAAGTCCGTGACTTCAAAAATGGTTTTAAACCCATACACAGAAATCCCTTTCACCACGGCTGCTTCTTGGGCGTTATCCACTGGAACAATTAACCCTTTTATTCCCATCTGTTCACAAGCCGCAGCAATGGGTAAAACCCCAGCAACTGGGCGTAAACTGCCATCAAGGGAGACTTCTCCTAAAAATAGAAAATCCCCCAATAAATCCGGATTCACCTGTTCAGAAGCCGCTAAAATCCCGATGCTAATGGGTAAATCAAAACTGGGTCCCTCTTTCCGTAAATCCGCTGGGGTTAAGTTAATTACAATACTCCGCATCGGAAAGCTATAGCCCGCATTTTTCAGCGTCGCTTTCACCCGTTCTTTTGATTCTTGAACCGCCGCATCTGGTAAACCCAATACTACAATTTTCGGTAATCCTCCAGCAATATCCACCTCTACCCCAACTTTAACCGCATCAATGCCAATAATCGCCGCACTCCAAACCCTGGCTAACATAAACTGTTGTCATTACTAACTGATTCTTCTTTCATGCTACGGCGAAAATTTAGGATTGACCAGTATTAGCGATCGCAACTTTTTAAAAAAGGATAAAATGAGCGGATCGTTTGCACAAGAGGAAGCTAAAAAGAAGAATATTATATAGGGTGTTGACATCAGACCAATTCTCTGCTGTATTCAGGGGGGCAGAATACCGGATTGAATATAAAAAGTTTTTTTGAAGTATTGCATTCTGAAATGAATCGTGTTATACAGTTATATATGAAGTACTAGGGTCTGCATTAGTCAATAGTATTGACTAACTTAATGCTTTTATTGAGTTAAATGAGCACCAAATCAATCTTAACTCTACAATCAAAGTTTCTGGTATTTTCAGGGGAGCTAGAGCTAGTCATAAGCGGTTGACAGATGAATTCAAGGATTGCTTAGTATTGAATGAGTGAAGTATTAAACTTAGCTCAAACTGATTTTTAAATCGGGTAAATTGATTACAAAACAAGGCATTTTATGAGCTTAAAAATTAATTAAGCTTAAAATAAAAACCTGTTTTTTTGCTGGCTAAAATCATTAAAAAGTTGATGATTTTATGACTTGCATCTCAATGAGTGGATATGTTATCTATCTCTGATTTGTGATGTGTGTGTATCTTTGTGAGTTTTTTTGAAATTTTTGAGGTCAGTTATGGATGTGATGAATTTAGAACCGGAATCTTTTGTTGAAGGCGGTTTAGAAAACCTCTACAGATATGATTTCACATACTATTATACAGGGGATAGTACGGATGTCAATCAAGACTTCTACACAGGTTATACTTATGCAACCGAAGGCGCTTATGAAGTCAATGAATACTTTGACTTTGACAGTAGTAATAATGAATTTGGCTTCAATGGTCAATATTACATTTCTGGTATAAATGAAGTTGAGAATACTGCGGAAAATGGTCAAGTTTTCATTAAAAACTATTATGATGCTGAAACCAATCAGAATTATTTGCCCTACGATGCAAGTACTGGGCTAGCTTCTGGTCAAACCGGACTGGGAAGTGAAGAAGATTTTATTAATCATGAATCAGATGAAGATGCAGTTGCCCTAACAATAGGGGGATTCTTTGGGGCAGATTATTACATGGGTGATCTTGTTCAAGAAGCAACGCTTCCTGATTCAGGAGACTATCAAATTGATGCCTTATTAGGAGGTTATAAATGGGGAATAAACACCATTACTTATAGTTTTTATTCTGATGCAAATGGGGGTTCTTATTATGGTAATGAAACCGGCGTATCAGAAGTCAGCGAAGCGGTTAAGGATAATGTCCGCTATATCCTAGAAACCGAATATGAATCCATCATGGATGTGGATTTTGTTGAAGTGGATGATACTGCGAACAGCTATGGTTTAATTCGGATTATGAAATCTAATAATCCTGGGTATGCCTATGCTTACTATCCCTACGCCTCTGACTTTAACTTAGGTAACAGTTTAGACCGAGCTGGGGATGTTCACCTCAATCCCTATTATGATGGAAATGGTGGCACTAACAACTTCCAAGAACAACCTGGAAAACATGGCTACATGACCTTAATTCATGAATTGGGTCATGCTATTGGCTTAAAACATCCTGGAGATTATAACGGTAATGGTACAGGAGATCCACCTTTTCTCCCCTACGATGAGGACAATACCACCAATACTGTAATGTCTTACAACTTTGCAGGTAATTCTGCGAGTACTCCGATGACTTACGATACTAAGGCATTGCACTATATCTACGGTGACCACAATCACCTTACCTCTGCCACCACTTATGAATTTAATGATGTTGACCAATATGCGGTTGATGGGACTTTGAGTCATAACACGTCTAACCGTGTCAAACAAACCATTTGGGATAGTTCTGGTGTGGATACCCTAGACTTCTCCAATACTTTGACACTGACGGGTTCAGGGTTCCATATTGACCTCAACGAAGGCGGAATCATAACTGAACAAAGTGCCTTTAATAGCCGTGGTTATACCGCGCGAGGAGATAACAGTGGCACAACCTACAATACTACACCTTATGGAACTGCGATCGCCTACAATGCTGTAATTGAGGATGTAATTAACTCCAGTAGTGACGATAATATTATCCTCAATAATGCGGCGAACACGATTGAGGGTTATGATACTAACAGTTCCACAGGAGATGACGTGATCGAAGGGTCCGATGCAACAGACACCCTTGACTTATCAGACTACACCTCCAATGATGTGACCCAGACTCAAACTGGAAATGATTTAGTCATTGACTTAGGTAGTAATGGTACGATTACTATCACAGACTATTACGCGAATAATAACCAGATTAATATCTTACTCAACAGTCCACCCAGTAATGGTAACGTTGATAACGACTTCGATGGTGATGGTAAAGCAGACATTCATTGGCGTAATGGTGACCAAAACCAAATTTGGTTAATGGATGGAACCACAGTTGCCAACTCAGGCAATATTAATAGTCTCAATACATCTTGGGAAGCTATTGGCAATGGTGACTTTAACGGAGATGGGGTAGCTGACTTATTGTACCGTGATGGTAGTCAATACCAACTCTGGGAAATGGACGGCACAACAGTTGTCAACACCTACAATACTAGTAGTTTGGACTCCAGTTGGTTGATTGGAGGTATTGGGGATACCGACGGCGATGGCGATGATGATATTGTCTTGCGTAATGGTAGCCAAAACCGTATTTTAGAAATACAAAACTTCAATGAAGTCGGTGTTGTTACCCTGAATAACTTTAACTCGGCTTGGTCTATTGTTGGGATGGGAGATACAGATGGGGATGGAGATGATGATATCCTGTTCCGTCAGAATAATGCTAGCGGTAACCGACTCTGGGAAATAGAAGATAACACCCGTGTGGGTACAGCTATTAATATTGGTGGGTTCAACGCCGCTTGGTCAGTGGTCGGTTTAGGAGATACTGACGCAGACGGCGACGATGATATTATCTGGCGTAATAATAATGCCAACCGAGTGTGGGAAATGGAAACTAACACCCGTGTTAACGTGATTAATATTGGTGGGTTCAACGCCGCTTGGCAAGTGGAAGACGTGGAAGACTATGATGGAGATGGGGATGATGACTTCTTATTGCGCAATGGTAACAATAACATAATTTGGGAATTAGAAAATAATGCAGTTGTCAGTACAGCTAATACCAATACCCTAGACACTGCTTGGGAACTCATTGGCTAATTCTTGAATAGATCATCGATCATCTAAAATGTAGAGATTTTCTTATAGAAAATCTCTACATTTACTTTTTAAAAGCGCTTTGCTATAGCACTACCCATCCTAGTTAGGACATTTGTAAACTTTGGAACTGTTTCATACTCTGCTTTTGCCTCAATATTTGTTTAAATCAGATCGGTAGCTTGCCACTTGATGTTAGGTTTTGGGACTGCCCTAACTGCTTGACCCATAAAATTTATGAAATGGGTCTGGGGTTTGATATGATTGCAATTAATGATCCGCGATGATCGGCGTTTACCCGTTGAAACCTAAAGCTTTTGGTAAAATTTGATGCAGTTCAGTTCTCGTCAAAAATTAAGGGGAGATGAAATTTTTTCTAGGATTTAACCCATTCATCCAGTTTAGACCGCAGCGAGGTTTACAAGCAATCCTGTTAGCGATCGCCACCTTGGGTATCATTCTCATCCAACCTGCCCCGGCATTTCAGGTACAGATGATGCCCACATCCCCTCAGTTAGGAGATACCTTATCAGTACGGGTGCAACAGCCAACTACTGACCCTGCGACAGCTCCTTCTGTTCAGTACAATGGTAAAACCTATCCGATGTTTGCTGTGGGGGCCAATCAATATCGGGCATTGTTACCCACAACACCGTTAGATCAACCCGGAACAAAACCCATTCAAGTGATCAATGGCAGTCAGCAACAAACGATTTCTCTCTCTCTGCGCGATCGCGACTTTCCCACCCAGTCCATTTGGCTGCCCCCAGATAAAGAAGACTTGACAGGAACCGATTTTGAATTTGATCGCATTGATGCATTTAAGCAGTTAGTTACGCCAGAGAAGTATTGGCAAGGGGCATTTTTGCGACCCAGTTCAGGCTCAATCAGCACAACTTATGGAGTTCGTCGTTATTATAATGGGGAATTTGCTGAAGATTATTATCACCGTGGGGTAGACTATGCAGCAGGAACAGGTTCCCCAGTGGTCGCACCCGCAGCGGGTCGTGTCGCCTTAGTCGGACGAGAAGCTGAAGGGTTTACCATTCATGGCAATGTCATCGGCATTGATCATGGACAAGGGGTAGCCGGAATTTTTGTCCATCTCAGTCGGATTGATGTCCAGGAAGGAGAGATGGTTAAAGCGGGTCAAGTGATTGGTGCAGTGGGATCAACGGGGATTTCAACCGGGCCACATTTACACTGGGGTTTATACGTTCAGGGTCAAGCTGTTGATCCAGTTCCTTGGCGATATGATGGGATTGAATAACTCAGGGGGGAAAGCTAGAGGTATCGGTTAGAATAGACCAATAAATTGAATCTGTGTACAATACCCTGCAGTGAGAGCACACAATGATCACAAAGGTTTTACCTCTGTATATACGCAAGGAGCAGTTAGCAGAGAGAGATATGAGTCGTAAAATAAGTCATACACTGAAGTGAACTGGCATTATGAGTATAGAGAAAATTGTGGATCAAGCTTTACAAGATGGTTACTTAACCCCATCGATGGAAGCAGAAGTCGGACGGATCTGTAATACAGCTTCAGAGTTGTCCATTGAAGAATACATGGCTCTTGATCGGTTGATGGGAGCGTTACTCACGGGTGAAGTGGTGGTTTTACCCCGTAAACAGTTTATCAACGTCATGGAAGAGTTGGTGCTGAGCGAGGCGATCGCTCGGGTTACAGAAATTGAGGATAACAATGATCGTCCTGTTGACGTGGGTGACATTGCAGCTTATGCATTGAACAGATTACCTCCTCTGTATGCAACAACAGAAGAAGGGGCGCAGTATCAGCGAGCCAGAGCGAGAGAAGAGTTACAAGATCTGATCTCAACTCAAGTTAAGGATGCAATCACCATCAGTATTGATCAAGTGGCTAAACACCCAACTGTTATTGGTCAATCTTCAAGTCAAGACATGATTGACAGAATGACCTCCATGTTAAAAGCTTATGCTGAAGAGTTTGAGCAGAAGAAAAGTTAAGTTGCAACGAACCCCATAGGGCAGCACGGTGACAGTCAAAACCTGACTGATCAAGACTTTTGACTGTCACGGAGCGGCACTCGCTTCTCTATCTAATATGGATCAAGAGGAGTCCCGCTAAAATCCGCGGATTTTAGCGGTGAGATGAATCGCGACCAAACAAAAAATAGAGAATTTACTGGGCAATCTAAGGTCTAACTGAACTACGCACTCAGATAGAATTATGAGACAATTCGTATATGTTAACACTAAC
>Ga0209594_1000867_pt1 | contig 16349 bp, 20 predicted proteins | sample AshMeaCrysSpring_FD_184126 | JGI IMG/M metagenome (GOLD analysis project Ga0209594, IMG submission 184126) | Groundwater microbial communities from Big Spring, Nevada to study Microbial Dark Matter (Phase II) - Ash Meadows Crystal Spring... | ecosystem: Environmental > Aquatic > Deep subsurface...
ATAACCCCCCCTAACCCCCCCTTGTTAAGGGGGGGAACTTGACCCCCCCCTTGGTTTTGAGGGGATAACCCCCCCTAACCCCCCCTTGTTAAGGGGGGGAACTTTACCCCTGGGCTTTAATTGGCTCTAATTGGTTGGTTAATTGGTTATGAATATTAATAATCTGATTATTACACCTGAAATTCTTAACCTGATTGCTGAGATTGATGAATTTAAAGGCTCTTGGAAAGCTCTAGGTAGTATAGCACCTGAACGACTCGCAGCCCTGAAAAAAGTTGCTACAATTGAAAGTATTGGCTCTTCAACAAGAATTGAGGGAATTAAATAAAGACTACGCGGCAGTAGAAACCTTAGTATAGTCTTTTTAGCAACTCATCATACTCATCATGTCGTCCAATCCAATACCAGTAAATGTGATTAGACTCTAACAACCCTAAAGCACGATAGTTGAGACTGATACGCACAGAATAAATTGGTTGTTGCTGACTAACTTTTTTAAATTGAAGACTATTGTGATATGGATCTTGTTGCCACAATGCGTATGCTTTAGCTGCTTGTTGTTGAATTGAGAATGGCAATTGTTGCAGTTTTTGACGAAAAGATTTTGTTACACTTGATTTCATGGTTCAGAAGGAAAAATCTCATCAAGGGTGACTGTTTCTCCATTCATAATTTCTTGTCTTACTCTTTGCGTCATTCGCTCCCATTGCTCATCAGTGGTATTAGCAAAGCAAGAATCCCAATTTTGTTCATCTTGCAATTCAGCTAAAATACGAGTAGCGATGGCATCTTGTTGAGCAGTTGTAAGTTGTTTGATTTTAGCGATCGCCTTTTCTAGAAGTTCAGTCATATTTCGTTAATTTGTTACCATTTGGATTAATTTATCTTAATTTTATTTTATGCGTTACTGCAAATTATTAAACGTAGGTGATATTAATCTTGCAATGGCGCAAGGCGTTATTATATATTTTCTATATGAATATTAATAATCTGATTATTACACCTGAAATTCTTAGTCTGATTGCTGAGATTGATGAGTTTAAAGGCTCTTGGAAAGCTCTAGGTAGTATAGCTCCTGAACGACTCGCAGCCCTGAAAAAAGTTGCTACGATTGAAAGTATTGGCTCTTCAACAAGAATTGAGGGAGTGAAATTAAGCGATCGCCAAGTAGAAACCTTACTAACTAATTTAGAAACCAAGTCTTTTAGAAACCGTGATGAGCAAGAAGTAGCAGGTTATGCAGAAATAATGCAGACACTGTTTGAAAGTTGGGAAGTCATTCCACTAACTGAAAATTACATCAAACAATTGCACTCAATTCTGCTTAAATATAGTGCCAAAGATGAAAGACATCGAGGAAATTATAAAATCCTTGATAACCATATAGAAGCGTTTGATGCTGATGGAAATCGTCTGGGAATTGTGTTTGAAACAGCTTCTCCTTTTGAGCCGACTCGCTTGATGGAAGATCTGATATTTTGGACTCGCAATGGGTTAGAAGAAAAAACACTTCATCCCTTATTAATTATTGCTATTTTCATTGTCAAATTTCTTGGTATTCATCCTTTTCAAGATGGAAATGGGCGCTTATCTCGTGTTTTAACTACTTTGTTACTTTTACAGAGTGGCTATGGTTATGTAGTTTACAGTTCTCTAGAAACCATCATTGAAGACAACAAAGAAAGTTATTATTTAGCATTGCGAAAGACACAGCAAAGTCTTAAAAGTGAAGCACCAAATTGGCTACCCTGGTTAATCTTTTTCCTCCGCTCATTAAAAAAGCAAAAAGATAGACTAGCGAAAAAAATAGAGCGAGAAAATCTTTTTCAAAGTGCTTTACCAGAGCTTTCTGTTACTATTTTAGAGCTGGCTAAAGAACATGGGAGAATATCTACTAAAGAGATAGAACAAGTAACAGGAAATAGTAGAAGTACTATAAAAGCAAGATTAAATGAACTTGTTGAGATGAAAAAACTTATAAGACATGGAAAAGGGCGATCGACTTGGTATTCTATTGGATAGGATTGTTATAGCTTTTTACTTATTTTTTTGCTCTATCTTTGATAGCTTTCGTTTCAAGGCAACTCCCAGTCCTATCGCTGTGACTGTGCCAAAGGTGGTCATTGGTTCTGGCGTTCCCGCTTTTCCTGTAATGCTTAACTTATTTTCTTTACCATCAGTTTCAAATTTACTCGTTACCTCTTTGGTTGTTTTTCCATCCTTATCTGAAATCTTACCCAATATTGATCCTTTCACCGTTTCGCCCTGCTCCCATTTTAAACTTCCTGTTAACTCCCCTGTAGTCGTGTTACTAAAATTATTGGAAATAGTACCTTCTGCGGCAAAACTCCATTTACCAGACTCGTTTCCACCCCATTCATATGTTACACTAACACTTGCTCCCCCGTTTAGGTCGCTAGTTCCTGCCCAGTTTGGTTCGCTACTTATTCCCGATTCTAGGGTTAGAGAATTAAACGCATTCAATATGATGGTCTCATTATCATCTAAGAATTGCGCTGTTCCTGAACTATTCCATGTTTGATAACCGTATTTTCCAGTCTGAGTCCAGCTAACTAAATTGCTATTTTCGTAAAAATTACCAACATAACTAGAAGTAAACTCTGATTCTCCAATTGTTCCTTGTGTATTTAGCTTCCACCCATTTTCATTAATTGTTCCTTCTTGGTTTGTAATGTTAGTAGATTTATTTTCTACCATGTATAATATAAGTTGATCTAAACTATATGCCTGGTTTGAGATTAACTCCTGTTTTTCAGCAAAATTTAGCGCAATAGCTTGAACTCCTGAACACCAGAAAAGCCAAGCATTCGATAGAATTAAAGAAAACAATAATTTTTGCTTATTCATTTTTCCAAATCTCCAAATCATTAACTATTAAATTGATAATCTTTACAATAGTTCTAAGGTAGGATCGCATTAATCCCAAAAATGCCTAATTTCTAAAACTTAGGTTAGATTTTTGTAAAAATCTACTATCTTACACTTAAACAGTTTTGCAAGAGGTCTATTATTAAAGAACTGACAGCGAGAAACCCTCCACAAAAGGATGGGATAAAGTTACCTTTGGAAAATACAGTTTTTTTCATTATTTTTCTCCTGATATCTCGTAGGCTGCTATATTTACTTATCGTAAGCTAACTTAACTTAGTTAACTACTGATAAATATCAGAATTTATGTTAGACTAACATCAGGAATTTGGAGGACACCAGTTATGGCACTCAAAGATGAACAATTTACCCAGGCGGCTAACCACTGGGACTTAGAAACTCTCTATGAAGACTTAGCCTCTGCAAAAGGAAAACGACTAACACCAGTGGAAAAGCTTCATCTGCGCGGGTTGCTTTGCGGTTATAGTCCAACTGAAATAGCGGAAAAACTGGGTAAAAATGTCAAGGGTGTGGAAACTGACCTCTGTGCTACTCTTTACCGCTATGTGAAAAGTCTGGTGGATAAATGTGATGGAAGAATCGAAAATTGGAGAACTATCTCTGAATGGCTTGATGAAGCTGGTTATAAAAGTAACTCACCGCCTCAATTACCAGCCAATTTGTTACCAGAAAAGAGTGTCGTTAATATAACTAATATAAATATTGAGAGAAATGAAGTAATAATTTTGCTTAACCTAAGAATACCAACCTTAGCATCTTTAGAATTATCAACTGATGAAAATTTAAATGGGAATATCACTTCATGAGCTCAAACCCTTGAGGTGCGGGTTTTGTTTGAGTAGCCTTATGGTTTAACGCTTCGACTGCGCGGTTGTTGCACTTCTACTACGCTCAGTGACCGCGTAGTCAGATGTTTCTTTCTTTTAGGCAGCAATCTAATTCTATCACTTCTTTAGAAAAATGGTATAACCATTATGATTACCATCAATTTAAAACCAGAAATTGAAGCTCAACTCAGAGAAAAAGCCAATTTACAAAACCTCACTTTAGAGCAATATATAGAAACCTTAATTGAAAAAGAAATTACTACTCAAACTAACGATTATCCCTTAAAAGGTTCAGTTATTTACTATCAAGAACCATTTGAACCTGCTACACCCATTGAAGATTGGGATGTTTTAACATGATAATACTGGATACTCATATCTGGATTTGGTGGGTTGAACAAAGTCCTCAATTGACAGATAAATATCAACAATTAATCGAAATTCATGGTAAAAAGGGATTAGGTATTAGTATTATTTCTTGTTGGGAAATCGCCAAGTTAGTAGAGAATCAAAAAATAGCTTTTAACTTGTCTATAGAAGAATGGTTAAACAAAGCATTAGCATATCAAAACGTTCAATTAATTGATTTAAGTCTGCCAATTATCATTCAGTCAACCCAACTTGTAAATTTTCATAAAGATCCAGCAGATCAACTAATTGTGGCGACAGCGAAAGTTTATAATTGTCCTTTATTAACAGCAGATCAAAAGATTCTTAAATATCCTCATGTTCAAATATTAAGTTAGATGTTTTTTAGCAAAACCCAAGCTTATGAGGTATCGCCCTCACCCCCAACCCCGAGGATCCCACTTGGGAGAGGGGAGAAGAAAGCGTACCTCACGAGCATAAGAATTGCTATTAATAAGTTATCTATGGCAAATAGTAGTATAGTTAAAATAACTGAAAAACTGAATAAAAATGTCAACGGTGTGGAAACTGACCTCTGTGCTACTCTCTACCGCTATGTGAAAAGTCTGGTGGATAAAGGTGATGAAAGAATCGAAAACTGGAGAAATATCTCTGAATGGCTTGATCTAGCTGGTTATAAAAGTAACTCACCGCCTCAATTACCAGCCAATTTGTTACCTGAAAAGAGTATCGTTAATATAACTAATATAAATATTGAGAAAAATGAATTAGTAGTTTACTTTAACCTAAGAATACCAACCACAGAATCTTTAAAATTATCAACTGATGAAAATTTAAATGGTGATATCACTCCATGATCTTAAACCCGCGCCTTCGGCGGGTTTTGTTTGAGTAGCCATAGGTTTTAACCTATGGCATCTTGGGCACAACGGGTTGAAACCCGTTGCTACCCAAACAAAACCCGCACCTCAAGGGTTTAAATCACAACGGGTTGAAACCCGTTGCTACCCAAACAAAACCCGCACCTCAAGGGTTTAAATCACAACGGGTTGAAACCCGTTGCTACCCAAACAAAACCCGCACCTCAAGGGTTTAAATTAATTCACATTAGGCGTAATAGACATCAGACCATTTTAACCTGCTAACAAGATTGAAGATTGGGATGTTTTAGCATAATAATACTAGATACTCATTTTAATTTGATTAAGGGATAAATATTCGCCTCGTACCTCGATAACTATCAAGATCAAGTGCAATTTCAATTAAACTTTCAACACACTGATTTCGATACTCGGAGTCGTTTAACAATCGATCAGGATTGCTAATCGTAATCACAGGTAGGGATGCTGAAGTGTTTTCTTCGCGTATGACTTGTTCGAGAGAATTTTTTCCTTTCATGCTACGATTTGCTGTCAATAAAATCATCTGATTTTTTTGGGCTATTTGCCAAACTTTTCGATCATCACTATCAATTGCTAACCCTACCTCTGAAAATGTAACAAATTGAATAGAAACAATGTCAAGCCAACCTTGAGTTGCAATAGCACCTTAAAAAATTAAAGCATGACCTTTGAGATTGTGATCAATTAACAAAATCATACTTTCAACCCCTGGTTTGAGCTTGCAGCCCGCAATTTTTGTAGTTTTTGCCTAGCAACTTCAGTTCCTGGTAAGGGAGGTTTTGCTGCTATTTGAGCGAATAATTCACGATTTTGCTCTTGATAATATTGCCGAAGTTCTTCTGTTTCCTTAATCACAATTTGATACTCAGCTTCAACAGCAGCACGGTTGAAATCAATATAAGCTAAAGCAGCATTAATTTGGTCTGTTGTCAGTTCAAATAATCCCTGAATAAACTTAGGCGGATATTCTGCTATCACATATTCTATCACATCATAAATGGTAATGCGTGTACCTTTAATTGTAAGACCACGCTCTGTGCGCGTGATTAATGATTGGTAATCGTCGTTTATAATTTCCATATATTTGTTTTGAATTTGTTTTTATATTGCCAATAAATAGGGATATAATCTCTTAGGAAGAAGCTTGCTTATTACTTAGTAAAAATCTAAGCAATAAGCGTATTTACTAGGAATTGGGTAACTCGCCAAAGCGATCGCGATATTGTTTTAACATATCCTCCATTTCTTTAGTTCGTTGACGCTCCTGCTCTAATTCCTGTTCTTTTTGTTCAAGTTGCTGTTCTTTTTGTTCAAGTTGCTGTTCCCTCTGCTCCAGGAGTTGACGAATTTCAAGGTCAGAGAAAAATCTGGTGCCATCTGGTCGGTAAAATTGTAAGGAATCTTCCGATAGTTCAAAGCGAATACCTAACCGCGAACTAACCCAGTCCGACATTGACTCGATCGCATCTAAACCATACTCATTCCTTAACCAGCCCAGCAACTGATTATTATCAGGATTGTATATATAGTACTCCTCTACTCCGTGACGATCGTAAAATAGCAATTTCCGATCCATTTCCTTCTGGGAATTGCTAGGGGAGAGGATTTCAAACACTACTTGTGGTGCAATATCCCCTTCTTCCCACTGTTTATAGGAAAGGCGATCGCCTTTTGGTCTGCCAAATACCACCATAACATCTGGGGCATTGACAACAGTATTAGACCCCTCTATGGGATACCAAAACAAATCTCCTGCTATAAAAACATTTGGATCATCTGCATAGAGCCATTCTAGATTTTCTTTGATCGCCACAATCCAGCGAAATTGCTTAGTATTATTTGCCATTGGTTTGCCGTCGCTATCTGGATAGATAACCTCTGGTTGAGTTTGTGTTTGCAATTGAGAAACCATAATCTCAGTGGAACTCTCTACACTAAAGTGATTATTATAGCATAATTTGTTGCAGTTTCAAGCCAAACAATCAACCTAAATAAGCTTGTCTGACTCGCTCATCTGCTAGTAAGTCTTGAGCTTTACCTGTAATTTTTAAACAACCTGCTTCTAAAACATAGCCCCTGTCTGCTATTTCTAAAGCTTTTCTAGCATTTTGTTCTACCAATAAAATGGTAACGCCTGACTCCTGTAATTGTTTAATTATACAAAAAATTTCGCGGACAATTTGAGGTGCTAAACCGAGACTGGGTTCATCTAATAAAAGAAGTTTTGGTCGACTCATTAATGCACGAGCAATGGCTAACATTTGTTGTTCACCTCCACTGAGAGTTCCTGCTAATTGATGGCGGCGTTCTTTTAATCTTGGAAACAGGAGAAACTGATTTTCTAAATCAGTTTTAATCCCCAGGCGATCGCTCCTAGTTATGGCACCTAATTCTAGATTTGTTAATACTGTTTGTCTGGTTAATATTCTTCTGCCTTCAGGACTTTGAGCAATCCCTATTTTTACCACTTCATCGGGACGAAGACGAGTGATATCTTTAGCTTTATATATTATTTTTCCTAGACGCGGATTATGGAGGCGAGAAATGGTTTTAAGGGTTGTACTTTTTCCCGCTCCATTGGCACCAATTAGGGTTACTATTTCTCCTTCATTCACTTCTAAATTGATATCTTTTATGGCTTGAATAGCACCGTAATTTACCGATATATTGTTAAGTTCTAACATTTATCCTATAAATTTTCATCTCCTAAATAAGCTTCAATAACTGCTGGGTCATTTCTAACTGTTTCTGGTTTACCCAAAGCAATCAATTGTCCGAAGTCTAAAACCGCAATGCGATCGCACAATCCCATCACTAAAGGCACGTGATGTTCTATTAACAATACAGTCAAATTAAAATCAGCGCGTATTTGTCGGATCGACTCACTCAAAGCTCCTTTTTCACTAGGATTCATTCCTGCTGCAGGTTCATCTAAGAGGAGTATTTTAGGTTCTAAAGCCAAAGCGCGAGCAATTTCTAAACGTCTTTGATCTCCATAGGCTAAGTTACTAGCTTTTTGACGTGCTTGGTCTGCTAAACCCATTAATGCTAATAATTCTTTAGCCTTAGTATAGGTTTTTTCTTCTTCTTTTCTAGCTGTATTTAATCCAAATATACCAGAAAATAAACTTGTTTTCTGATGAATATGCCTGGCGATCGCCACATTTTCCAGAACTGAAAGATTGCCAAATAAACGGAGATTTTGAAAAGTCCGCCCCACTCCTTTAGCAGCAATTTGATAAGGGCGCAATTTTGCCATATTTTCTCCTCGATAAATGATTTTACCAGCCGTGGTCGGAATCAACCCAGTTATCAAATTAAATAAAGTACTTTTCCCTGCACCATTGGGTCCTATTAAACCAAAAATTTCATTTTCTTCTACTGTAAACGAGACAGAATTTACTGCAACTAAACCACCAAACCTGCGACTTACTTCTTCTAAAACTAACATCTTAGATCATTTTGCTTTTACTTTTAAATAGACCAATGAGCGAAAGTGGTGTTAACCCCCCCTGCCCCCCCTTGCTAAGGGGGGGAAAAATGCCTAGTTTTTCGGATCCCTCCCCTTAGTAAGGGGAGGGTAGGGGTGGGGTTTTTTACGGTTTCGCAAGAGGTTTAAGATTAAGTTTTTTAACCTTTTTAACAATTCAGGTGTAATCATTCCTTGGGGAAAGAAAATTGTTCCCAGAATTAGTAAAATCCCAAAAATAATTAAACGACCATCTCGCAGAAATTGCCCTAACCAAACTGGTAAGCCATTAATTCCGCTCATACCCCTTAAAGCCTCTGGCAACACTGTTAAAAGCATACCTCCTACAACAGGACCTACAAAAGTTCTTGACCCCCCAATTAAGACAAATGCTAAATAAATAATACTAGCATCAAAAGTTCCTTGACGGGAGTTCCAAGTATTCAAAAAATGGGCGCTGATTGCTCCTACTATACCAGCTAAAATTGCTCCTAAAGTGAAAGATAGAACTTTATAATAACTAGAATTAATTCCCATAGACTCAGCAGCTAATTCATCTGAACGAATGGCTAATAAAGCGCGTCCTACTCTAATTTTTTCTAGACGATAAAGAAAGAGCATAGTGAGAATTAACAAAGGTAAAGCTATCCATAAATACTCAAGGGGGGAAGCAAAAGGTTGAGGAACACCGAAAATTCCCACTGCTCCGCCAGTAATTTCTAAATTGAGTGCTAAAACTCGAAGAATTTCTACAAAAGCAATGGTAGCAATAGCCAAATAAATGCCACGCAGACGCAATACTGGAATGATTAAAATTATGGCTAAAATGCCAGAAACTAAAGCTGATATCAAGATTTCTAGCAATAAAAAATAGAGGGGAAAAGACGAATTTTGAGTAACAAAAACTTTAGTAGAAAATATAGCAGCAATATAACCGCCTAAAGCATAAAATCCAGGGCTAGCTACAGATAGCTGACCAGCCATTAAAGGTAAATAAACGGAAAGTCCAAGAAGTGCCCCAAACAGCATGGAAACAATTAAAAACCCGTATGTGTTTAAAAAATTGAGCATTTGTTATTAAACCTTTTGAATGGACTTGCGCCCTAACAAGCCTTGAGGTCGAACTAAGAGCATAATAAATAATATAGCAAAAGCGATCGCCTCTTTATATCCTGAATAATTTGAGGGTACAAAAGCTTCTGCTAAACCCAAAAATAACCCGCCTAAAACTGCACCTGGAATGCTTCCTAACCCGCCTAAAACAATAACTCCCAACCCCTTAAGACCAAATCCAATACCAAAATAAGGTCCTGCAATACTAACACTAGAACCTACTAAAGTTCCTGCTAAACCTGCTAAAAAACCGCTTACAAAAAAAGTCAAAAGTATAAACATTTCTGGATTAATTCCTAATAAACTAGCAGTGGTTGCATCTTCTGCAACTGCTTGTAAAGCTTTGCCTATTTTCGTCATATTTACAAAATAAGTTAATATCCCAACAATCATAGTTGATACAAAAAAGATAATAACTTGAACAGTGCGAATCATAATGGGTCTTTCTGCCGTACCAAAATTAATAGCATCTGGTATATTCCCATAAATATTAGCAGGAAAAGTATAAATTTCTGCTCCTACTAAATACTGAATTAAATTAACAATAACTACCGCAGCTCCCAGACTAGAAACCAAAGTCTGTAAGGGGTCAGCTCCTCGATTTCGTAAAGGTTTAAAAGCCAACCGCTCTAATAAAACGGAGGCTAAACCAGATAAAATACTTCCTACTAATAAAGCTAGAAAAAAAGGCAATTGAAAGGGTAATTTAGCATTTGCCAATAACCCATTAAAACCAAAAGTTCCTCCAGATAAAGTATAGGTAAAGTAAGCTCCAAGAGTAAAAATAGCCCCATGAGCAAAATTAATAACACCTAAAATGGAGAAAATCAGAGTATAACCCAGGGCAAAAATAGCATAAACACTGCCAATTGATAACCCATTTAAAAATTGTTGTAAAAATAAAGTAAAATCCATAGAATATATTTAATAAATATCATTGTCATCTAATCCAGGACGAGGCAGGGGTAAGGGGGTTGGGTTCCAGGGAGCCACCAGGGGGAGTAGGAGTAAACCTGGTAAAGCAGCAACCATACTGAGTAAGAAGAATAAAGGCCACCCAGTTATAGTAGCAATGTTACCTGCGGGGGCAACCAGAAGATCGCGACTGACAGCCATTAAACTAGAAAGGAGAGCATACTGGGTAGCTGAAAATCGGCGATCGCATAGACTCATCAAAAAAGCCACAAAAACAGATGTTCCCAAACCGCCACAGAAGTTCTCCAAATTAATCGCCAGCACCATTCCCCGATAATTTTGCCCAAGCTGGGCAAGGATGAAGTAAGCCAGATTACTAATTGCCTGGAGTCCGCCAAATATCCACAGTGAGCGGTTAATTCCCAACCGACTCAGAACTGCTCCTCCTAACAAAGTTCCTACAATAGTTGCTACTAACCCCATTCCCCCTGAAATTGCACCTATATCAGTTTGAGTAAACCCAGTCTGAAGAAGAAAGGGAGTTACCATATTATTTACCAAAGCATCCCCAAGTTTGTAGAAAACTATGAAAAAGAGGATTAATACTCCTTGGGATAAACCCTGACGCTGGAAAAATTCTTGAAACGGGAGGATTACAGCAGCTACTAAAGTAGCAGGGGGGCGATCGCGCATAACTGGTTCTGGTGCGAACCAGGAAAACCCCAAACTCAGTAGCATTAAACCTGCCAGACATAAATAAATTAATTGCCAAGAAAAGCGATCGGCCAAAATGAGAGCAAGGGAACCTGTCACTAAAAGAGCCAGCCGATAGCCCAAAACTGCTACAGCCGCTCCTGCGCCCATTTCCTGTGGTTCTAGGATATCTGTGCGGTAAGCATCAAAAGCAATATCCTGAGTAGCACTGAAAAAAGCAATCAACAGAGCGGTTATAGCCAACAATTGTAACGCCTGTTGGGGTTGCTGGAGAGACATAGCGGCGATCGCCAGAGTCAAAGCCAATTGAGCGATCGCCAGCCAACCCCGACGACGACCGAAAAAAGGAGGAATAAAGCGATCGAGTAGAGGTGACCAGAGGAACTTCAAAGAGTAGGGTAAAGCTACTAAGCTAAATAACCCGATTGATTTCAGGTCAACTCCTTCCACAGTCATCCAAGCTTGTAGAGTTCTACTAGTCAAATATAAAGGGAGTCCAGAAGCAAAACCTAACAGCAAAATAGCTGCCATTTTGCGACTTTCAAATACTCGAATTAGAGATTGAACTGTTTTCATTTTTTCTTGGAGTAATTACCTTTTTTAGTTATTCAAAACTCAAAAAAGTAAACTTGCCATTTTTTCCATCTGGCTCCATTTTTATCTGAGCCACATAAAATTGATTTTGTACAATCTCACCTTCAGGAGTAAAAGAAATTTCTCCTAAAACCGTGTTATATTTTCCTGCTAAAATCTCTTGATTCAAGCCAGTACGGATTTGTTCAAGAGACAAAGTACTGAGTTTAGTTTTATTATCTAATGCCTTGAGAGCCTCTACAAAAACTTGGATTCCTGTAAAAGCTTGAGCAGAAAATTGAGGTGGTTCTTTTTGATTTTCAGCCACATAAATATCTCGAAATTCTTTGTTAATTGGATTATCTAATTCAGGACTATATGCCTGAGCAATTAAAACGCCATCACATTGAGCTTGACAGACAGAAAAGATATTAGAGGTATTTAAACCATTGCCTCCAATTATTAATCCTTTATAGCCCAATTGGCGCAATTGCTTAACTAAATTTCCCCCATCTGCTGCCAAACCAGAGATAATAATTAAATCTGGATTGAGATTAATAGCTGCTGTAGCTTGACTTTGAAAATCAGTATCTGTAGTTTGAAATTTTTGGACAGTAACTAACTCAAGATTTTGCTGTTTAACAACTTCTTGAAACGTCTCAGTTTCTGATTTACTAAAAGCATCATTTTGAGCAAAAAAAACAGCCACTTTCTTGATGTTAGGATTGAGGGTAAGCGCAGCTTTAAGAGCATTAGGAGCAACCACAGCCACAGGTGCAGAAACCCGTGCAATGTATTCGCCAATTTGGGGAATACCTTTAGCAGTATTAGAAGGCCCTAAAACGGGGACTTGAGCTCGATCTGCGATGGGATCTGCAGCAAAAGCTTGTTGTGAGGAAGAAGGCCCAAGAATGCCTACTACTTTATCTTGAGTAATTAGAGTATTAAAAGCATTAATTGCTCCTTGTTCATCCCCTGCTGTATCTTGTAATGCTATTTTAATCGGTGTCCCATTGACCCCCGTTTGGTCATTAAAGTATTTTTCAGCTATTTTCACACCTACAACTTGTTCTTGACCCAATAAAGCAACATTACTGGTTTGTGCCAAAGCTACACCAATGGGAATCGCCACTGGTGTAGCAGAATCAGAAGGTGAAGTTTTTACATTTGCTTCTGGTTGATTGCAGGCTACAACCAGACTTAAGCTGATGCAAAACAAAAGAATTGGAATAAATATACGGCGCATTTTGTAAAAGTTAAATGATTTTTAATGATATGATATGGCTCTGTCCAATGACAATCTATTTTTGATTCACATAAAATACTTAGTCCGCGCAGGCGGACTTTGTTTATGTAGCAATAGGTTTCAACCTATTGCTCTGCAAAAGTAAGGAAGAATATTTAATCCCCTAATTTTTCTTAGTATAAAAATAAAGCCCTGTCAAGCTTGGGGGGAATATCATCTCAAACGTCCTGACCTGAGAATACTAAAAATTAACCATAAACCCAAGAAACTAGCAACGGCAAACAGGATGCTACTAATAATAGAAAGTTGGGCAGTTTGGGCGCCAGAAGAAATGATTGCTGCTCCCATAATTAGTGAACCAACTAGGATACTAAATGAGAGTCTATTTGCCGAATCATCTAGACTACGGCGTAATTGTGGCAACTCATTTACATTTATGTTCCACTTTAAAGTTTCCGAAGTCACCCTGTCTAAGAGTAAATCCAGTTGACGGGGCGATCGCACTGACAGACTTTTGATGTCAAGAGCAGTTCTGAGAAAGGTTTCTAATGGATTATTTCCCAAGAGTTGACGGCGAAATAAATCGGTCATCAGGGGTTGAATTTCGTCTAACAGGTTAATTTCTGGGTTAAAACTGCGGGCTACCCCTTCTAAATTTGCTAAAGTTTTGGCATATAAACCCATATTCCCAGGTAAGCGTATTTTGTTCTTCCGAGCTATTTCTAAAACCTCATAAAATACCTCACTAAAATTGATTTGAGAGAGGCTAAGATTATAATACTTTCTTAACATACGAAGGTAATCATTTTCAAGGCGACCCATGATTACTGGCTGACCAGATTCTGCTAATTGAAGGGTCAACTGACTACAACGCTGGGCATCCAAATCGACGATCGCCAAGAGCATTTCGGTCAAAATTTGCTGGGTATTGGGGTCTAAGCGCCCAATCATGCCACAATCCAATAATGCTACCCGTCCATCATTCAAATAAAACACATTACCTGGATGGGGATCAGCATGGAAAAAACCGTCCAGGTAAATCTGTTGAAAGAAAGCGCGAAATAATAAGGTTGTGACCTCCCTGCGCTCTTTTTCTACCTCTTTCTCTGACTGTTTTCCTGATAATTTGGATTTGAGGAGAGGAACACCATCAAGCCATTCTAGTACCAAAAGATTGGGGGTAGTTAACTCCCAATAGACTTTGGGAATGACTAATTTTTCTGGGTCAAACCAAGTGCTAGTTGAGAGGTTACGTCGTAGTTGTTCGGTGTACTCTGCTTCAGTGGTAAAGTCTAACTCTGCTTTGAGAGCATTGGTAAATTCTTCCGCTAAGGCGACTATATCGTAGTCCTTGCCAAAGTCAGTAATAGAGGCTAACTCTGCTAAATTTTTAATTAAAGAGATATCTTGAGCAACAACTGCCTCAATTCCTGGGCGTTGTACTTTGAGAGCTACTTCTTCCCCATTTTTCAGAGTTGCTCGATAAACTTGACCTATGCTACCAGCCGCAACTGCTTCCTTATTGATGGTGCTAAAGGTTTCTTCTAACGACTGGGGTAGTTGTTGGCGGATTTGACTTTCTACTTTAGTCCAATTTACTGGGGGTACATTAGCTTGCAGGGCGGTGAGGGATTCAATATATCTACCTGGTAACAAGTCAGGGCGGGTAGAAAGCAGTTGTCCGAGTTTGACATAAACAGGGCCTAATTCTATCAGAATATTACAGAGGACTTCGGGAGAGGGTAGCCTTGGTTCCCCAGGTTTTCCCCCAGTAAGTAGTCCTCGCATATAGTCCCAACCGTTGCGGAAGACAACTTCTAAGATTTCTCTCTGTCTGGATGTGTTTTGAGTTATGTATAGCATTTTTTATTAGTTTTTTTGCTTTTACCACTTACCATAGCAGCAGATAGAGGAGAGGGCGGGTTTTGATCTAACAATTGTTGTTTTGTACCATAAATTGTCACTAAACCCGCCCCTACATTTTAAACTGGTCACTGATATTACCCAATGGCGTAGGCGCAGCCCGCCGCAGGCATCGCTTTGGCTGTAGTACTCAATCCCTGCTCATCTAGCATTTCGACTACAATATTTATTGCTTCTAAGTGTGCTGGACCAAAAATTGTGGCAAAAGCTACGTCCGCTGCATCTTTTCCTGTACCAATGCGAATTATTCCCTTTTCTGAAACTAATCTGGTGGGGTCAAATATATACCAGCGATTGCCTAAATAAGCCTCAAAACAGGCATGAAAATCTGGTGGTTGTAATTGATAGGCGTAGCAACTAACAAACCTGGCGGGAATATTCAAGGCGCGACAGAATGCAATACCTAAGTGAGCAAAATCACGACACACACCAGCTCTTTCTGTGGCAGTGTCATAAGCTGATGTTTGGGAATCTGTACTACCTGATAAATAAATAACTTTTTCGTAAATCCAATTACAGATAGCAGTTACTCTGGAATAGTCAGGTAATAGTTCACCAAATTCATTTGCTGCCATGCGTAGTAACCGATCTGACTGACAGTAGCGACTAGGATAAAGAAAATAAAAACTGTCTAGGGGTAACTCTGCTGGGGGAATTTCTTTAATTGAATTGGGATTTTGTTCTAGATAAGATATTTCAACTGTTGCCTGATAATTTATCTCTAAATTTCCTTGAGGTACATTTAACCTTAAATATCTGTTTCCCAGAGTTGGAGATGTATATTCTTCAACTGGAAGTTGAGGTTCAATTTGCAGTTTTTCTGAGAGAACTTTCTGAGAGTTATTTTTAGCCACGCTAATGTTTAAAATGAAGGTGCTAAAATCTGCAATATTATATTTTAATTGAGAGTTTATCTTGAATTTCATTGCTTATGGAAGTGGTAATTTTGATTATTCCCTAGCCTATTTAGATATTTTTTTTTGTATATTTTATCTGCTTGAGAAGCTGTCAGTTTAACAACTATTTTAGCTGGTGGTAGGACAAGGGGCTTAAGCCCCTTGTCTTGTCTTTTCTTTTTTGTTGTAGGACAAGGGGCTTAAGCCCCTTGTCTTGTTTTTAATTTTTTGTTGTATGACAAGGGGCTTAAGCCCCTTGTCTTGTCTTTTCTTTTTTGTTGTAGGACAAGGGGCTTAAGCCCCTTGTCTTGTTTTTAATTTTTTGTTGTATGACAATGGGCTTAAGCCCCTTGTCTTGTCTTTTCTTTTTTGTTGTATGACAATGGGCTTAAGCCCCTTGTCTTGTCTTTTCTTTTTTGTTGTATGACAATGGGCTTAAGCCCCTTGTCTTGTCTTTTCTTTTTTGTTGTATGACAATGGGCTTAAGCCCCT
>Ga0209594_1000869_pt1 | contig 16337 bp, 17 predicted proteins | sample AshMeaCrysSpring_FD_184126 | JGI IMG/M metagenome (GOLD analysis project Ga0209594, IMG submission 184126) | Groundwater microbial communities from Big Spring, Nevada to study Microbial Dark Matter (Phase II) - Ash Meadows Crystal Spring... | ecosystem: Environmental > Aquatic > Deep subsurface...
AAAACCCCCCCCAACCCCCCCTTGGTAAGGGGGGGAGATGACCGAAAAAATAAGCATTTTCCCCCCCTTAGTAAGGGGGGGTTGGGGGGGGTTTTTTACGGTTTCGCAAGAGGTCTATTTGACTAATGACTAATAATTTAATTCATTACGGCTGAAGAACGACGGCGACGGCGACGAATTAAAGGACGATTTGGATCGTCAGACATTTCTAGAGATTCTTCTTGTTCAGGTTCACTCTCAGAAATTATGTCACTTTCTACATTGTTTGAATTTAGCTCTTCATCAGGTTCTGTTTCTCCTGGAAGTTTTACAGAAACTATAACTGATTTAGAATCAAATTTCTCTTTATTTTCTAACAAATAAAGAGGTGAAATTCCCATTAAAGCATAAACTTCTTGCTGGAGGGGAGTCATTTCTACTACAATTTTTTCCGCGGTGGTAGCACGAGAAACTCTAGACTGAGAACGTTCTTTGCGCTCTGGTATCTTATTCGCTTCAAGGTTTTCTTCTTCAGAGTCATCCACTCTGGGTTTTTCTATCTCATCTGGTTCATCAACTTCTTCTGTTTCTTGTTCTGGAGACTCTTCATTAATTAAAGATTCAGTTATACGACGACGGCGACGACGAGTAGTGTTACTCGCTATACCCTGCTCTTGATAACTAGGATGATTGAGCAGTTCTAGTTCTTCATTTTCTCCTATTGGTTCGATTTCTAAGGGTGATTCAATGAAAAATTCCTTCTCTTCTTGTAGTATGGGCTTTTCGGGTGATTTAATTACATCAGGATTTTTAACTGCAGGAGGTGTTTGGTTATTTACAACTCCTATTTCAACTATTTGCTCCTCAGACTCGCCGCGCAAACGAACCAAATGTCCTAAACCGCCGCAAGTTGGGCATTGTTTACCAAAAAGTTCATAGATATTTTTTCCTTGCCGCTTGCGAGTTAATTCTACTAAACCCAGTTCAGACAGTTGAGCTATTTGTGGTCTAGCTTTATCTGCTTTTAAGACTTTATTGAAGTGTTCTATTAGTTTCATCTGGTCTCGTCGCGAGTCCATATCAATAAAATCTACAATGATTACGCCACCAATATTGCGTAAACGTAACTGACGAGCAATTTCTGTTGCCGCTTCACTATTTGTCCAGAGAACAGTTTCCCTGGCTGTAGCTGAACGGGTAAAAGAACCAGAGTTTACATCTATGACTGTTAAGGCTTCTGTAGGCTCAATAATGATATAACCCCCAGAGGGAAGTTCAACTCTTGGTTTCAGGGCTTCTTTAATCGCTGCATTCACCCGAAAATATTCTAAAATCGGCTGTGGTTCTTGATGATGGTCAATTAATACTCCTTCAGGACTTCGCCCTCCACTCCAATTCATCAAGTGTTTTTTTACTCGCTTCACTCCTGATTCTGAATTTACCACAATCCGATTTACATCGGCTGTATACATATCTCGGAGTACTCGTTGAATAAAATCATCATCTCTGTTGAGTAGTGCGGGTGCTCTGGTAGAACTTGCCTCTTGCTGAATAAATTCCCACTGTTTTTGGAGTAACTCCAGGTCTTCCATGATAGCCTCTTCAGCCTTTCCTTCTGCTTCGGTACGCACTAATAAACCCATTCCTGCGGGTTTTATGAGAATAGCCAATGCTCTGAGTCGGCTACGTTCATTTTCGTTGCGTATTCTTCTTGATAAATTTACCCCTTTTGAATATGGCATTAACACCAAATAACGCCCTGGGAGAGAAATATTACCTGTTAGCCTTGGTCCTTTGTTTCCTGTGGGTTCTTTCATTACCTGCACTAGGACTTTTTGCTGCGGTGTTAACAGTTCTGTGATTGCTCCTGCACTCTTTTTCAATCTTAGTGGCCCTAAATCAGTAACGTGAATAAAACCGTTACGTTCTGCATCTCCAATATTGACAAATGCTGCATCTATTCCTGGTATCACATTTTCTACTATTCCGAGATATGTATCACCAACTTGTTGGTTTCCCGTAGCTACTACCAGTTCTTGAATTTGGTCTTCTGAGAAAACGGCCGCAATATGATGTTTTTCTGCGATTATAATTTGCTTTGGCATTCAATTCCCTCTAAATCTTTCTAGAATGTTGAGAACCATTTATTTGTTAAAATTCCGTTTTTTTGTTTTTGCTTGACTTATAGCGTTTCCTTCTGGTATGAGGTACAGTCATCCCCCACTCCACCTCTCTCTATCATTAGATCAGATCTCTTGCACTCATTTTGTAATTTTTATTACTGGTGAATGGTGACAGGCGATTGGTAACTAAGTAATTAGACAAAATTAATTACATGGATCAGGGCGGGTTTTGATTTTTAGATCAATTTACAAAGATTTTGCCCAGACTCGCCCCTACTCTTTTCTTTCTTCATTAATTACATGGATCAGGGCGGGTGGTCAGGTATCGAGGACGAACTGTTGATTTTTAGATCAATTTTCATAACAAAGATTTTGCCCTTACCCGCCCCTACTCTGTCTTTTTTGATTGCATAAGCTATGATGATAGGATATTCTTGTTAGAGCTATCAAAAACAGCTTCATAGTTATTAATTATCTTAATAACTTATCCTTAAATTACTTACAAATTCCCCTCTTTCCTGGAGTTACTTTTGATAGCTTGCTTCATTTAACTTTTCTGCTTGAGCTGTTTTTAAACCCAATTTCTGTTATTCTCAATCACAATATTTGTGTTGAGTTTTTTACGCTTATTTTCTTGGCTTTTTTGCCCCATTTGGTTACAGTTAGTTACAGTTATCAGTGGGCAGTTATTCAGTGAACAGGCTTCAATTTTCAATCTTCATTTATCACCTTGTTTCCTATCAACTACTAACTCTTAACTATTAACTAGAGCAATTCTCTCTTATTTGTGTTGTTTATGAAATAAAAAAACATATAAAAATGGGTTTGAGGTCCATTATCTCATCACATTTAGGAATGCTGTATTAACTATTAACTGGGCTTTTTTTGCCTAAATTATTTCTTCATTCTAGCCCCAACCTGATAATTTTTTCAACCCGATCTTAATGGGGGTTAATCTTTAGGAATGGTCATTATTTCTTAACAGATAAGTTGATTTTGCGCAGCGACTTGATAGTTGTTATTATCTGGTGTGATACTTGTTCTATCTCCTCTTCTGTGTTAAATCTTCCTATGCCAAATCTTATTGAAGCATAGGCTAGTTTTTCTGGATGTCCTAAAGTGGTTAAAACATGGGAGGGAGCTATTGAGGTTGAGGAACAAGCAGATCCTGATGAAACTGCACAAACCTGCTGCAAACCCAGTAACAAAGCGGTTCCATCTACTCCTTCTACACTGATATTCAAATTCCCTGGTAATCTTTGTTTGTCATGACCATTCAGATAAATTCCTTCTAACTGATTGATATTATTCCACAAAAGCTCTCTTAATTTTATCTGACGTTTTGCTTCTGTTTCCATTTCTGCTAGTCCTAATTCTACTGCTTTAGCAAAACCTACTATTTGCGGAGTATATAAAGTTCCTGACCTAATTCCTCGTTCTTGTCCTCCCCCTACTATTTGCGGGGCTAACTTAACTCTGGGGTTACGGCGACGAACATATAAAGCTCCGATACCTTTTGGTCCATAAACTTTGTGTGCTGTTAAGGACATCAAGTCTATTTTCATATTTTCCCCGTCTAGGGGAATTTTGCCAATGGCTTGGGCTGCATCACTATGAAACAAAACTTCATGTTTACGACAAATTTCTCCTATTGCCGCTAATGGCTGTATTACTCCAATCTCATTGTTGGCTGCCATTACTGACACTAATATTGTGTCTTGACGAATACTTTGATCTAGTTTGTCTAAATCTATTAAACCATTTTTTTGTACTGGTAAGAAAGTTATTTCAAATCCTAGAGTTTCTAAATATTTACATGGATCTAGTACTGCTCTATGTTCTGTTTTAACTGTGATTATGTGTCTTCCTTTACTAAAATATGCCTCTGCTACTCCTTTGATCGCTAAGTTGTTGGCTTCTGTAGCCCCACTGGTAAATATTATTTCTTCTGGCTTACAGTTGATAGCATCTGCTAACATCTCTCTTGCTTTTTTTACTGCTGCTTCTGCTTCCCAGCCGTAAGCATGGGTTATGCTGGATGGGTTGCCAAAGTGTTCGGTAAAATAAGGTAACATTGTTTCGAGCACTCTGGTGTCCATCTGTGTTGTTGCGTGACAGTCTAAATATATCGGTCGTTTTGACATGGTTGATTTTTTGTTTTTAAGAGTTAACTTTTTCTAAGTTTCACAATTTGAAGTTGATATTTGATTTTTTTTTTTTTACTCCGATATGTATGAAATCTTTACTAAATCTTAAATAAACATTTGAAACTTTAAAGTATTTATAATAATTATCTTATTTTTGATGTACGGGCAAGGGGATGGGCGCCCCTTGTCTTCAACTCCTTATTTATACTAATTTGCCAGGATTTATAGTATGGTTGTCTAGTTGGTGCTCAGACAAGGGGCGCCCATCCCCTTGCCCGTACATCCTTATCTATTTTTTTATCACAACCTATCAAGGAATTGCTATCTAAGATTAAATGATAAATATAATCAAAAAAAAGGAATTAATGATAAATTATAGCGCGATCGCTTTGGGTAGCAATCTGGGTGACTCTCTTTCTATTTTGGATCAGGCAATTAAAATTATGAATACAACCCCAGGAATAATAGTAGAATCAGTATCTAGTTGGTATAAAACTACTGCTGTAGGTCCGCCACAACCTGATTATATTAATGGCTGTGTCATCATAAAAGTAGAATTGAATCCAGAAGAATTATTAGAGACATTACTAACAATTGAAAAACAATTTGGTAGGGTAAGATTTGAACGTTGGGGCCCAAGAATTTTAGATTTAGATTTATTGTTATTTAATGATTTAATTCTGGATACTCCTATTTTACAAATTCCTCACCCACGGATGCGAGAAAGAGCTTTTGTTTTAGTACCATTAGCAGAAATTGCCCCAAAATGGAGAGAACCAGTTTCAGGAAAGGCGATCGCTTTACTCCTTTCTGGTTTAGACTGTTCTGGAGTCCAGAAATTATCATAACTTTTAATTACCTATGTCACAATTTGATGAACCACCCGAAATTATTCAAGAACATTTGTTTTACTCTGGTCGGAAGTTTAATTTTGAAGTTAATCAACTTCGTTTACCTAATGGTGCTGAGGGAAAGTTTGAATGTATTCGTCATCCTGGGGGTGCTTTAGCTGTTCCTGTTACTTCAGAAGGTAAACTTGTTTTAGTCCGTCAGTATCGTTTTTCTGTTCAGGGAAGACTCTTAGAGTTTCCAGCAGGTACAATAGAACCTAATGAAGAACCTATAGAAACGATTAAACGGGAAATTGAAGAAGAAACTGGTTACAGCGCTCGAAGTTGGCAAAATTTAGGTAAATTTGCTCTTGCACCAGGTTATTCTGATGAGTATATCTATGCTTTTTTGGCTCAAGATTTAACTAAACTTGATTTACCTCCAAAGCAAGATGATGATGAGGATTTAGAAGTTGTTTTGATGACTCCTCAAGAGTTAGAAAAGACTATCTTAACAGGAGCTGCTGTTGATGCTAAATCTGTTTGTAGTTTTTTTCTGGCTCGGACTTTTTTACCTTGAGTTTAAGTTAATATATATGAGAGATCGAAAAAAAATTGTGCGATTACAATCGCCAATACAGAAACGGGCCTTGCGCGGATCCGCTACTGAAAAGTCCGCCTACGCGGACAAAATATGAAATTTAATTTTGAGAGTTTAAAACCTCTTAAAAGGCACAAAAAAAATAAAAAAATAATGTCAAATTTAATTCTTTTCTGGCATCGTCGAGATTTACGTATTTCTGATAATATCGGTTTGGCTGCTGCTCGTCAACAAAGTGATCAAATATTGGGTTTATTTTGTTTTGATTCTAATATTTTAAACCGTGATGATGTGGCTCCTGCTAGGGTAAAATATCTCATTGGTTGTTTGGAAATTCTACAACAAAAGTATCAAGAAGTTGGGAGTGAGTTGTTATTTATTCAGGGTGAACCTAGTCAGGTTATTCCTTCTTTAGCAACTGCTTTAAATGCTCATTCTGTCTTCTGGAATTTGGATGTTGAACCATACTCTCAAATAAGGGATAAACAGGTAAAAGATGCTTTGGAAAAACAGGGTATTGAAGTTAAAAATTATTGGGACCAGTTGTTACATTCTCCAGGTGAGGTTCTTACTAAGTCTGGTGAACCCTATAAGGTTTATACCCCTTTCTGGAAAAATTGGAGCCAACAACAGAAAAAAGGCATAGCACAAAAGTTAGAAAATGTCAAGGGGGTGAAGGAAAAAATACGAGAGAAAGCTGGGGTACTAGGGGCGATCGCTTTACCGAGTGCCCAGGCTTTAGGTTATACCTGGGATGATACGTTATTGTTAGCACCAGGAGAAGTTGCAGCAAGGGAAAAATTAACAGCTTTTTGTGATGCTGCAATTTACGAGTATGATGAACAGCGAAATTATCCCGCAATTGATGGTACTTCTTTGTTGAGTGCTGCTTTGAAATTTGGAGTTATTGGTATTAGAACAGTTTGGGAAAGTGCAGTTGAAGCTTATCAAAATTCTCGGAGTGATGAAGCGCGGGAAAATATTAAAAGTTGGCAACAAGAGTTAGCATGGCGGGAATTTTATCAACATTGTATGTATTTTTTCCCAGAATTGGCAGATGGACCATATAGAGAGCAATTTAAGGATTTTCCCTGGGAAAATAATGCAGAATATTTTCAAGCTTGGTGTGCAGGAAAAACAGGATATCCTATTGTAGATGCGGCGATGAGACAGTTAAATGAAACTGGATGGATGCACAACCGTTGTCGAATGATAGTTGCTAGTTTTTTGACCAAAGATTTAATTATTAATTGGCAATGGGGCGAAAAATATTTTATGCAAAAGTTATTTGATGGTGATCTTTCTGCTAATAATGGAGGTTGGCAATGGAGTGCTAGTAGTGGAATGGATCCTAAACCTTTAAGGATATTTAATCCTGCAACTCAAGCAGCAAAATTTGACCCTGAAGGTGAATATATCCGTCAATGGTTGCCAGAATTAAGTTCTCTTGATGCTGAACAGTTGGTGACAGGAAAGATAAGTAAAAAAGAAAGAGAAATGTGTGGTTATCCTCAACCAATTGTGGATCATAATCAACAGCAACGGAAGTTTAAAGAGCTTTATAAAGAGCAGAAAGGGTAAATTATGGGGGAGTATCTCCTAATTGCAAAAATAGTAAAAATCGCAACGGGTTAAAACCAGTTGCTGCACAAATGAAGTGCGCTTTTAGCGCGGACTAAGTTCACTGTTTTATTATTAAAAAAATGCTTATTTACACCATTCAGATGCACCCGCAACATAATAAAAATGCACTCCGCGCATATCTTTGTTTATTTCTATTGAAAGGGATAAAATATGTTAAAAATCACCGAAAAGTGAATAATAAACTTATTCCAGAGATGGCAATTAATACGCCTAAAATTGACCTGAGACTTATTTTTTCTCCCATTTGGGCGGCGATGGGAATGACAAATAATGGACTGGTAGCCATGAGAGTTTGGGCGATACCTGCGGGGGCAAATTTCAGGGAGGTTTGTTGTAACCAAATTCCTAAATAAGTACTGGCAAAAGCTGCCAGAAAAATCACGCCTAAAAGTTTGATTGACCAGGTTATTTTCCTTGAGTTACTGGGTTTTTTTCTCTGAAAAAGTAAGAGCAAAATCACAATAATTGTGCCACCAATTAACCTGAATAAAGTACTCCATAAAGGATTAATATTAGAGGATACTAAAGCAAAACGGGAGATAATTACACCAATTGATTGGGCTATTTCTGCTAACATTCCCCACATAATTCCTTGAGTGGCATTATTATTAGTAATTACTCCACCTGGGGTTCTTTCGGTAATGACCCAACCCACACCTATTCCTGTTATCAAAATGCCACACCAAGCACCAAAACTTAATTGTTCTCCTAATAAAATTAAAGCTAATAAAGCGGTCATGGGGGGTGCTAAAGTTTCCATAAGTAGAGCTCTTCTTGCACCCAAATTATTGAGAGCAGAAAAATAGGCTGTATCTCCTAAACCAATGCCAATGATACCACTAAGGAGAAATAAAACCAGAGTAATTGAGTTGAATTGTGGTTGATTTTCACTGCTGATAAATAGAGTGAGACAAATGAGAAGAATGGCAATTAAACCCTTGAGTAAATTTAATTGTAGGGGGGGTATTCTTTGACCGAGTAACCCATAAACTGCGGAAGATGCAGCCCACAAAAATGCGGCTGTTAATGCGGCTTGTTCGCCTTTAAAATTATTAATTGCAAGTTCCACAATTTTTGACTCCTTCTCCCTTAAAAATTAAAGAGTTCAGTAGTTTAAAAGTAAAGATAATATCTCAACTCCTAAACTGCTGAACTCTTTATAGCAATTCTCTGCCATTTTAATAAAATTATGAAATAGATCAAGTGTTGGTTAACAAGGGGCGGTAGTCCCCTTGTCTATCACAACTTTAGAAAAATGGGATCAAGTACAGTTTTTTTGGTTAACAAGGGGCGGTAGTCCCCTTGTTCGTACCTTAAGACTCATTGTAATGAGAAAATCCTATCTAGGGAATTAACCTAGGGGATGGAAAAGTAAATCGGGGAAAAAGCGATTAAATTCAATCAAAATTCCTGCAGTAAAGGTCAACAAAGCCATAATTAATACGGGTGCAGTGGAAAGAAAGGCGGTTAAATCCTTCATAAAATCTTCTCCAAAAAAGTGATTTTTTAAGTTGAATTAACGAGGTGAAACAGGGATGTCGCTGTCTTTGGCGATTAATTCACCAGAGAGAAATTCTTTGAGTGCTGCAGCGGGCCATGCGAAACCAGTAAGCATTTTGCCGATGGCTAAAGGAACATCAATGATAATTTCTTTAGCTTCTGGGTTTTTATCTTCGCGGACTGCTATTAAGTAAGCACGACCTACCCAACCGATCCAACCAGTTATATACAGGAAGAGGATACTGGGAATAATAAAGTCACCAGCATGGCTTAAACGACCATCTACGATTAAACGAGGCAAACCATCTGCTGCACCACAAAGAGCTTCAGAATAACGGGCTGCTCGGTTTTGTCCTGACATTGGGTCATCTGTAGTGTTTCGGAAGTTCTTAGCCTTCGCTTGATAAACAGAAGATTCACTACAAGGTACTAAGTTAGATGTAGAAAAATCCAGACCTGCACGAGCTGCTGGGGCAAAATTAAACCACAGCGTTATGGCTAGAATTAAAGCAAACAGTTTGCGCATTCTATTTTTTCCTTTTGTTACAAAACAATAAGTTTTTTGTACAAAATATTCTTTGTACACGGAAGCATTTTACTCTGAATCAGCTCCCCAAGTGCGAAAGTTTAATTTTTGTATCAATTTAAGAGAATGAAAACAATCTTAGCAGTCGAAACGAGTTGTGACGAAACAGCGGTGGCGATCGTAAAAAATCGTAATATTTGTAGCAACGTGGTAGCCTCCCAAATTCCTGTCCACCAAAAATATGGCGGGGTTGTACCAGAAGTTGCCTCCCGTCAGCATTTAGAAATGATTAACCTCTGCATAACTCAAGCTATGGAAGAGGCTAAACTCAGTTGGGAGGAGATAGATGCGATCGCCGCAACTGTTGCGCCTGGTTTGGTGGGAGCGTTACTGGTGGGAGTAACTGCTGCCAAAACTTTGGCTATAGTTCACGAAAAACCTTTTATTGGCGTTCATCACCTAGAAGGACACATTTATGCCACTTATTTGAGTGAACCTGAGTTAATGCCTCCTTTTTTGTGTTTGTTGGTTTCAGGAGGTCATACAAGTTTGATTTATGTCAAAGATTGTGGTAAATACGAAATGTTAGGCTCAACGCGGGATGATGCGGCGGGTGAAGCTTTTGATAAGGTGGCGCGGTTGTTAAATTTGGGGTATCCAGGGGGCCCCATAATTGACCGTATGGCGCTTTCTGGCAACCCTCAAGCTTTCCCCCTCCCAGAAGGGAAAATATCTCTCCCAGATGGGGGTTATCATCCCTATGACTCTAGTTTTAGTGGTTTGAAAACAGCGGTGCGCTATCTGGTGGAAAAGTTAGAGCCACCTTTACCAGTAAATGACCTGGCGGCTAGTTTTCAAGCAACAGTAGCGCGAAGTCTCACTAAAAAAACTATCACTTGTGCTACAGACTACGGAATAAATACAATAGCTCTGGGTGGTGGAGTGGCGGCAAATAGTGCCTTGAGACAACATCTCAAAGCTGCTGCAGAAGCAGAAAATATCCAGGTATATTTCCCCCCATTAAAATTTTGTACTGATAATGCAGCGATGATCGCTTGTGCTGCAGCAGATCATTTTCAACGGGGTCATATTTCTCCTCTTACTTTGGGAGTACAATCACGATTAGCTATCACAGAGGTGATGAAGCTTTATCAACAGTTTCGTAAAAACTCTTAAGTGCTATAATCGTGCATTATTGAAACCATGAGCTAAATAATGTCGAAATTTCCTGTTGATGCTCCTAAAATTAAAGTGATTAAAACCCTTGAGCGCTTAGGATTTAAACTTGTAAGGGAAAATGAACACATGGCTATGGTACGAGAAAATAGTGACGGTACTCTCACTCCTTTAACTCTACCTAACCATAAAAGAATTAAAAGTTCAACTTTGAGAACTATTTGTACTCAATATAATATTTCCCGTGATGATTTTTTAACTGCTTACAATAAATAGTTTTTGATGAAATTAAATAATGGTTTTCTTAATCTCAACAAACCTGTAGATTTTACTTCGCACGATTGTGTGGCTAAAGTGCGACGGATGTTAAAGTGTAAGCGAGTGGGACACGGGGGAACTCTTGACCCAGCAGCTACTGGGGTTTTACCTATTGCTGTGGGTAAAGCTACTCGGTTATTACAATTTTTGCCTGAAGCAAAGGCTTATCAGGCTAAAATCCGCTTTGGAGTGCAAACAACTACCGATGACCTGGAAGGGGAGGTATTTGAAATTAAACCTTGTTCTGCGTTAACTTTAGACCAGGTAGAACCCCTACTGGGGCAGTTTTTGGGGAAAATTGAGCAAAAACCCCCCATTTATAGTGCCATTCAACGGGATGGAAAAAGGCTTTATCAGTTGGCTAGAGCAGGGGAAACAGTAGATGTTCCTGTGCGTACTGTGGAAGTGAGTCAGATAGAAGTTTTAGGTTGGGATGGGGGGGAGTATCCAGAGTTGGAAGTGGCGATCGCCTGTGGACCTGGAACTTATATCAGGGCGATCGCTCGTGACTTGGGTACTTTAGTTGGGGTAGGTGGTACTTTAGTTAGTTTAATCCGCACTTTAAGTTGTGGAATGAATTTAGAAAATAGTGTGAGTTTTGAAGATTTAGAAATAGGAAAGATTGATTTAATTAAACCAGATTTTCCTTTACAAAATCTTACCGCAATTAAGCTTAATGCAGAAGATGCTAAACGTTGGTGTCAAGGTCAAAAGATTTTAATTGAGCAGGAGACAATAACTGATAAAATATCTGTAAGAGTTTATCAGGAAGAACAGTTTTTAGGTGTTGGTGAGTTAATTAATTTAGATGTTAATTTATTAAAACCTAAAGTTGTTTTAATTTAACAGTGTGAATTTGGGGTCTGGGGTGAGGGTTAAAAGTCATTTCTCCCCTCTCCTCCTGGGAGAGGGGGTGGGGGTGGCTTTTTTTATCTCATAGGAGAAAAAAACGCTATAATAGTTAATAGTTAACATAACCTTAAATATTTAATGATGAAAGTCAAACAAAAGCAGGATTTAGTCAGTTTATTGCAACAATATCAAGACCATTTAAAAGGTTTTGGTGTGCGTCGTTGTGGTTTATTTGGGTCATTTGTTAAAGATAAAGTGAACGATGAGAGTGATGTAGATATTTTGGTGATGTTTGAACCTGAGTTAAAAACCTTTGATAATTTTATGGGTTTATCGCTGTTTTTAGAGGATTTGTTAGGGAGAAAAGTAGATTTAATTACGGTTGAGTCTTTAAGTCCTTATATCGGTGAGAAAATCTTAAAAGAGGTGGAATATGTGTTACTCTTTGAGTAATTATTTAAGTCATATTGTCGATGAAACCAGTTATTTGATTAATACTTGTCAAGGTTTAGATAAGGATACTTTTATGGAGAATGGAACTTTAAAAAGGGCTTTTGTAAGAAGTCTTGAAATTATTGGGGAAGCGGTAAAACATTTACCTAATGATTTTAGAGAAAGTTATCCTAGTATTAAATGGCGGAAAATGGCAGGAATGCGAGATAAGTTGATTCATAATTATTTTGGGGTTGATTATGATCTTGTCTGGGATGCTGTTATTAAAGAAGTTCCCATTCTTGATAGCAAGATCAGAGATATTTTAAGCAGACAAGATATTTTATGAATTGATTTCTAAAAAATCATATAATCTTGTTAAAGAGTCATTTGAATCTGAACAGGAAAGAATTGCTTTGTTTTGGCTATTAAAAGATGTAACAATCAAAGGTACATTAACTAAGAACAGAGACAGGAAATTAAGCGATCGCTTTTCATGGTAAATTAGCGTAAAGGATAAATTTGACAAGCTCAAAATGAAAACAACACCATTCGGTTCTTGGAAATCACCTATTACTTCAGAGTTAATTGTTGCTGGTACAATAGGACTGGGAGCAGTTACTATAGATAATAATGATATTTACTGGTTGGAAGCAAGACCCACCGAAAAAGGACGAAATGTCCTAGTAAAATGCACTGCTGATGGAACAATAACCGATGTTACCCCACCTCCTTTTAATGTGCGTACCCGCGTCCATGAATATGGTGGTGGTGCTTTTTTAATAGCAGATGGTACGGTCTTTTTTACTAATTTTACTGACCAAAGAATTTATCAACAAAAATTAGATGAAACTCCTCAACCCCTAACCCCAGAGTCACAACGACGTTATGCAGATATGTGTCTGGATAAACAGAGAAATCGTTTGATTTGTGTCTGTGAAAACCATTCCCAAACTAATCACGAACCAGAAAATACTCTAGTTACTGTAAATTTAAATTCTGGAGAAGTTGAGGTGTTAGTTTCAGGATCTGATTTTTACTCTTCTCCTCGTATTAGTCCTGATGGTAATAAATTAACTTGGTATAGTTGGAATCATCCTAATTTACCCTGGGATGGAACTGAGTTATGGGTGGCAAAAATTAATTTAGATGGTTCTTTAAGTGAGGCTGAATTAATCGCTGGAGGAAAAAATGAGTCTATTTGTGAACCAAAATGGTCGCCAGATGGGATGTTATATTTCTCTAGTGATCAAACTGGTTGGTGGAATTTATATCGCCGTAATTTTGATGGAGAAATAGAAGCTTTATCTCCAATGGATGCTGAGTTTGGTTATCCTCATTGGGTGTTTGGTGAGTCTATTTATGACTTTGTTAATGAACAACAAATTATTTGTACCTATACCCAAAATGGTAGTTGGTATCTTGCTAGTTTGAACACCAAAACTAAAGAGTTAAAACAGATAAATACTCCTTATACAAGTATCTCCCATCTTCAGGTTAGTGGCTCAAAAATTGTGTTTATTGGTGGTTCTCCCACTCAACCAACAGCAGTGATAAAATTAGATTTCAATAAAGAAAAAATACAAGTATTAAAACAGTCGAGTAATTTGGAAATAGACTCAGGATATTTGTCTATTCCAGAGGCGATCGCTTTTCCCACAGAAAATGGTTTAACTGCTTATGCTTGGTACTATCCGCCTCAAAATAAAGACTATACAGCACCAGCAGGTAATTTACCCCCATTATTAGTTAAAAGTCATGGGGGACCAACTGCGGCTGCTTCTGCTATTTTTAATTTAAGGATTCAATATTGGACAAGTCGCGGTTTTGCTTTTTTAGATGTCAATTATGGAGGTAGTACTAGTTACGGACGAGCATACCGTGAAAGGTTAAATGGAAAGTGGGGCATAGTTGATGTTGATGACTGTGTAAATGGGGCAAAATATTTAGTAAATGCAGGAAAAGTAGATGGGGAAAAATTAGCAATTGCTGGAGGAAGTGCAGGAGGTTATACAACTTTAGCCGCCCTAACTTTTCGGGATACTTTTAAAGCAGGAGCAAGTTATTATGGAGTCAGTGACTTGGAAGCATTAGCTAAAGATACCCATAAATTTGAAGCTCGTTATCTGGATAATTTGATTGGGAAATATCCAGAAGAAAAAGAGATTTATGAAAGGCGATCGCCCATTAATTTTCCTGAAAAACTTTCTTGTCCAGTAATTTTTTTCCAGGGTTTAGAAGATAAAGTTGTCCCACCAAACCAAGCAGAAACAATGGTAGAAGCATTAAAAGCAAAAGGAATAACAGTAGCTTATGTACCCTTTGAAGGGGAGCAACATGGTTTTCGTCAAGCGGAAAATATCAAAAAAGCATTAGATGAGGAATTTCAATTTTACGCCCGTGTTTTTGGTTTTTAACCGTAGGGTGCGTTAGGCGAAGCCGTAACGCACCCTTACTGAAGTTCGTTTATATTGTCTATCAATATCAATAATTGAGTAACAAATATGAAATATACAATTTATCTGAAAAAAACAGAAGAGGGATATGCTGTCTGGTGTCCTAGTTTACCAGGATGTGCTTCTCAAGGTTCAACAAAAGAAGAAGCTCTAGATAATATTCAAGATGCAATTTCTGCTTATTTAGAAGTTGCTGAAGAATTAAATCAAGGGGTGGAGTATTATTATTTAGAAGTTAATTTTAATTGACTTTTAAAAGTATTACGGACAAGGGGCTTAAGCCCCTTGTCTAACCACTGACTTTTAAAAGTATTACGGACAAGGGGCTTAAGCCCCTTGTCTCACCACAAACTATTTAGGATTGCTATAAACTATTACGGGTTTTATTTTAAGCTATAAATTCAACGGAGAGAATGAATAAAACATTAAAATTTATCGACCTTTTTTGTGGTATTGGTGGACTAAGATTAGGCTTTGAAAATGCTTGTAACCAACTAAAAACTAAGCCAGTTTGTGTGTTGGCATCAGAAATTAAATCAACAGCAATTCAAGTATATCAAACAAACTTTAATAATGAAAAAGTCTCTGGAGATATTGCGCAAATAGACTCTAACAAAATTCCCGATTTTGATGTGTTACTTGCAGGTTTTCCTTGTCAATCATTTAGTAGCGCTGGAGTGAGAAAAGGTTTAGCGGATTCTCGCGGCGTATTATTTTATGAAATTGAACGAATCCTGAAAGACAAACAACCGTCAGGTTTTTTATTAGAAAATGTGCCAAATTTACTTAAACATAATAGAGGCAATACTTGGCAAATAATCAGTAAAAAATTATCTGAACTTGGATATAAAATTAGTTACTGTATTTTAAACTCCAAACATTTTGGTTTACCCCAAGATAGAGCCAGAATTTATCTTGTTGGTACTTTAACAAAACAAGTACATTTAGATAATTTTCCTGAAAGTCATTGTTTACTAAAAGATATTTTAGAACAGGGTTTGCCAACTTTAAAGACAAAATTAACTCAAAAACTGTTAGAAATTTATCAAATTGATGAGTTGTATGGGAGAGCTATCAAAGATAAAAGAGGTGGTAATAATAATATTCATAGTTGGGATTTAGAAATAAAAGGTAAAATTACTGTTGAGCAAAAAGAATTATTAAATAGTCTGCTGAAGGAAAGAAGAAAAAAAATCTGGGCAGAAAAAAAAGGGATAAAATGGATGGATGGAATGCCTCTGACACTAACAGAAATAGCTAGTTTTTATAATAAAGATTTACAAAATTTACCCAAAATGTTAGATGACTTAGTTGAGAAAAAATATTTAAAATATGAACATCCAAAAGATGAATTTATCCTGGAAAATAAACTGGGGAAAGTAAAGAAAAGATTACCTAGAGAAGATGTGCCCAAAGGATATAATATTGTGACAGGAAAATTAAGTTTTGAAATCAATAAAATTTTAGATCCTGATGGAATTGCGCCAACATTAGTAGCAACAGATATGGAGAGAATAGCTGTTATTGATGGCAAGGGAATGAGAAAATTATCTAATAGAGAAGGTTTGAGGTTATTCGGTTTTCCTGATGATTTTAAATTAAATATTGCACCAAAAAAAGCCTTTGATTTGCTTGGAAATACAGTTGCTGTTCCTGTTGTTAAAGAAGTTGCTCTGAGACTTGTAAACACAATCTTGTTTATAAATGACAAATGCAGTAATTTTCAGCGACAAGGGGCTTAAGCCCCTTGTCA
>Ga0209594_1000870_pt1 | contig 16307 bp, 13 predicted proteins | sample AshMeaCrysSpring_FD_184126 | JGI IMG/M metagenome (GOLD analysis project Ga0209594, IMG submission 184126) | Groundwater microbial communities from Big Spring, Nevada to study Microbial Dark Matter (Phase II) - Ash Meadows Crystal Spring... | ecosystem: Environmental > Aquatic > Deep subsurface...
TAGCAAAAGGAGTATTTCCTCTGTCTATTTTCTTTAATATATAATCTTTTTTATGGATCAACCAACTTTTTAGTATTTTGAATGTATTATCCGAAGAATCTCCCTCTATAAATACATAAAAGATATTATCATGGTATTGTTCTAAATTTTGGCAACATCTCAAGAATCCTTTAAGATTGCCATTAGATTCTTCATTTCTTATAATAGATGCTATAGCTATTTTTTGACCACTTTTGAATGCTTGTTCGACCTCCATTATTTTTCTTCTTGCTTCATCTTCTGACATGCCCCACCACCAATCACCTTCTAATCCATGGAACCAATCCTTGCCATCTCTTTTGTTTTTTTCAACCAATATGTTGAATTTATCTATTTCTTTTATGGAACTAATGGTTATCGATTTTTTCTCCTTGATATATTTATACTTAGATGAATGTTTACCTTCATGTTTACCTTCATGTTTACCTTCATGTTTACCTTCATGTTTACCTTTCGAATGTTTATGTTTTTGTATTGCCAAATTTGGTATAGATTGTCCTATTCTTATTTGTCCCTCTTGTCTATTAACCATAATTATTCCGCCTGTATATCGACATTATCAAATATATATCTATTATATCTATTCGCATTTACACCATTACGAGATAAATCCGTGATTTTTTAGATGTTGATCCAATATTTTAGCAGAATTTCTCCATGTATATTTTTCTCTAATTTCTTTAGTATTACCTCTAAAGTGTTCTTTCCAATAGTCTAATCTATTGATAACATCGGTCAACCTAACCTCAAAGTCGTTTATGTTAGCTTCACAACCAAAGCCGGTATGGATAGGATTTCCAGGGAGAGATTGTGTAACTTTATCACTCAGATTAATAGGGATAAAATAATTTATTAAATCAAGAAAACAACCACCGTTTGTCACCAGAGTTGGCAATCCTCTTGATACCGCCTCTAGAGCATTTAGTTCAAACCCTCCCCCACGAGAAGGAGATAGGCAGATATCGCATGTATCATATAGTAATCTTAAGTCATCATTACTCATCCATGATTCTAGACAAATAGATCTAACCCTCGAAAAATAGTCTGTATCTTTACTTTTGACAACTAAATATACGTTATTAAATTTATTCTGTATTCTTTTCATTACTTCTTTTACTAAATCTGCACCTTTTCTATGACTAGAATGGACTAAAAAATATAAAATAAGAATATTGCCCTTCTCTTTCATTTTTCGTAGTCTTGCTATATCAACATTGTCTGTATAGATAGGATAATCACCTAGAAATTCATCTGGAACACCATGATGTAGTACTTCTATAGGTATTGTAACCCCAGATTTAATATATACATCCTTAGTAGAATTTGAAGGTACTATCATTAGGTCTATTTTATTAATCAAATCTACAGCAATTTTGGAAATTTTGGTAGAGTCTGCTACATCAAATCCCCCTATCTTATGTTTGGTAGCTAATAATTTGGCAAAATTTCTTGAGTTTTGCATAAATGACTCATATGAAGCAAAGGGGTATAAGAAAGGATGAATTAATATACTTCTCTTTTCTCCCCAGTCTAAGTTTGACAATTGCGACCAGTCTATTTCTTCTATATCAATGTTATCATTCTCAACTATGTACTTATGTCTCAAATACTTTATATGATTCACAGCGACTATATTGAAACTATGGGTACTATTTATAGGATATATATATGAAATCCTTTTTATTGGATCTTTTGGTAATTCTCTATTATATTTGGTCTTCATTTCATCTATTATTTCACCTATTGTACGAATCTGTGATTTTTGCATTCTTTTCTTAAGCATTTTCTTAAGTTCTTGTTGAGATTCTGATTCTCTGAGATGTTGCCTTGCCCCTTCCTCTGACATGCCCCACCACCAATGATCTTTTAATCCATAGAACCAATCCCTACCAGAATCTTTATTATTCTTGACTAATCTGTCGAATTCCTCTATTTTTCTATCTTTATGACTTTTTTTATTATTCTCTTGTATTAGCTCATCTATGGATGACTCTGTTATAGATGTATCAGTCACATGTTGATTAAGGCTAACTGATTCTAATCGTGTAATTTGAGACTCTTCAACTGTTTGTGTATCTATCTGTTCTGTTTTAGAATCTAAAATGCTTGCCCTTATCTTTTTCTTATTTCTATCTTCACGGTCCAGACGAGAAATTTTGGATGGCTTTCTTTTGATTTTTTCTGACCGTTGTCTATATGTGACATGGACAGTATCAGGAGATTTTTGTTGGGTAAATTCGAGCTGTTCTCCTATGGCAATGGGCCCTGATTTTCCTATTCTTATTTGTCCTTGTTGTCTACTGGTCATAATCTGTTATTCATAAATCCATAGTTTTCAAGTGATCGAAATATCAGCTAATTACTTGTTTACTCTGCATATTTTTTTCAATTTCTCTAACCTGTCAGTTACTAGAGCCTTATACATAGGCTCTGGTTAAGGCAGTGAAATCATGCCATCTTATACAAACGTATAAGTATTATCTATTCTATAAATTCGTATTTCCTAAGATATATATCTAATGTTTTGACAATATATCTCCATGCATATTTATCTCTTATTTCTTGAGATCTATATCTAAATATTTTTTTGTATCTATCTAAGTTTGTAATAACATCTGTAAGTTTTTCCTCAAAGTCTACTGTATCAACCTCACAACCATATCCTATATGGATAGAATTTCCTGGAAGAGGTTGTACAGCTTTATTATTTAGTTTGATAGGAATGAAATATTCTATCAAGTCGAGAAAGCAACAACCGTTTGTAACTAATGTTGGTAGTCCTCTTGATGCCGCCTCAAGAGCGTTTAGTTCAAATCCTCCTCCTCTACTAGGAGAAAGACAAATGTCGCACGTATCGTATAATGATCTTAAATCGTTATTATCTAGCCACGAATTTATACACGTAATTCCAATTCCTGAAAAATAAGAAATGTTTCTACCTTTAATCACCAAATGAACATTTCCAAACCTGTTTTGTATATTTTTCATTACCTTTCTTACTAAATCGGCACCCTTACGGTGTTCGGAATGAACTAAAAAATATAAAACGAGAATGTTACCACTCTGTTTCATTTTTCTTAGTCTCGCTATTTCATCATTATTTGTACTGAGAGGATCGTCATTTAGAAATTCGTCTGGAATACCGTGAGGCAGTACTTCTACAGGTATTGTGACCCCAGATTTAATATAGGCATCTTTTGCGAAAGCCGATGGTACTATCATTAGGTCTATCTTATTAGCCAGATAAGTCGCTAGATTGGATATCCTATTAGAGTCAGCTACATCAAATCCTCCTATTTTATTTTTTGTGCCTAATAATTTGGCAAAATTTTTTAAATTCTGTATAAAAGATTCAGGAGATACAAATGGGTATAAAAAAGGATGAATTAATATATTTCTCTTTTCTTCCCATCTTATATTTCCCAATTGCGACCAATCTATCTCTTCTATTTCAACATATTTGTTCTTTATTCCAATATATTTGTCGTACTCATATCTTAGATATTTTGTATGATTCGATGCGACAATATGAAAGCTGTCGTTACCATATATAGGATATATATATGAAATTCTCTTTATTGGATCTTTTGGTAATATTCTCTTATATTGATCTATTGTTAGGTCGACAGTCTGATTTATTGTATGATGTTTCGGTTTTTCAAGAGGAATTTCTTCTATTGTCTGTACATCTATTTTTTCTGATGAATGTTCTATACTTATATCTTCTATAAATGCTTTTTTATCAAGCCCGTGATTTGGACTTATGGTAAAAATTAAGAAGCACTGAGTATAGTTCTTAAATATTGGAATTTTTATCTGAGCCTTGTACTGTCTATCTTCTATGGATGTATATACGCTAAGTATGTCAGAACTTATTGTCTCTACCATATTCCTATAGATAGGATTTTTGAAGTATATAACAACATTAAAATCGACTCTTATTATATCTCTTAACTCTTTTACTATAAATTTAACAATTAGTGTAGAGCCTGGTATTGGTGTAACATTAAATTGGACCGGAGATGTCCTTGTAATTTGCATGACATATCATTCGATTTAATATTTACTATCCAATTAATATTTATTGTTTAATTGTCCAACTTAAAATTGCCTATTTTAGATCTTTCCGTTTATCATATCTGCTCTATTCTCCAAAAAGTCTATTGTTGCAATTTTGAAGGCGTCTCTTGTCATCAATCCCTTATTTCTGACAATACTTTTAAACTCTTTCCATGAGTTTTCTCTGACTTCTATTGGTCTAAGATGAAGTTCTCCGTAGACATCATAAGGAATATTATTCTTGTGTAGAGATGTTGTATTTTTAATGTTCCACTCTGTAACTATTATATCTGTCACATATTTATAATCGATGACATTTTCTGATATAGTGAATAGGACATCTAATACACGCTTGACAACATCATCCATATGAATTCTGACACTATCAAAAATTTCGTCATCATAAAAGATCATGTCTCCACTCTTTATAAAGAGATCTCTATATGTATCTATATCTGAAGATGCTGGAAAGAATGAACGCACTGACTCTGTAGCGATAATTTCTTTTTTTGCCAAACTTTCTCCGTATTTACTTATCCATCTCCTAACATTAAAGTTGTATCCAAGAATTATATCTTTGACATTTTTATAATTTTTTGATATATGATGATTCATCATCTCTTCTATTATATAGTTTGCGTCATCACTTAAGTATTCGTCAAGAAATATCATTGATTCAGAAGGATTTTTCATGAGCCATTCTCATCTATTTAATATTTCTTCTTTTTGACTCCGTATATATCATATCGTCTGAGTAACAGCTAAGGATATCGGCCAATAATAAATTAATATCTTTAATATTCATTCCTTCTAAATACTCCTTTGTACCTGGTAGCATCCTCTTTAATCCAGAACTAATAGCTGCCTTCTCAAACATATTCATTTTGACCTGGCTTCTATCTTCAACAATACATTTGCTGACGTGTTCATATAATCTGTCAACTATATTTTTGGCAATTTGGGTATATTTTCCATTACTTACAGTCTTGCTGACATTTGTATGAGAAGGGTTTGCTCCAGGACTACTCTGGGTGATAGCCCCGGAGAGTTTTGTCTTATCCAGATTAATCTTGAGATCTTTTAGCATTTGTCTTATCCGTGATTATTAGACACCAATTAGACTACTGTTATATTTGATTTTCTTCGATATCAATTTCAATCTTTCTAGTTCACCCTTTAGTTCATATTTATATAGTCTTGACTTTGCAATGTAATACGGATTATTTGTTATAGTAAACGACTCTCTTTTCCAGAATATATCTTCTTTTGCGCCCTTCCATTTTCTTATCATTTCATTTTTATGAATCATTAATAATAGGATAGGATTTAAGTCTTCTCTGTTATCAAGTCCACACAATATGAAATAGTCTATAGTATTATTATGCCTTATCGGAAAATTCCATAACACCCTATTATCATGCTCATATAAACATCTCATCTTTAATTGTATTTTGTACTCTTTATCTCTTCCCAATTTATGTTGTGGATATTTATCCATAAATTCTAGTCTTGGATTTATACATTTAAAGTCAATTCCTCTATCCTTTTCTCCTCCTATCCATTCTACACGCTCAAAAATATTTTCTTCTAAAAACCTTTTAAATAATAGTTTCTCTCCAATATGTTTGCCAAGCCAAGAGCTACACTCTATGTTATCACACATTGGAGAATTCTTTCCATTATCCCAATTTATTTCTCGTTGTCTTTCTGCATCATTCTTAAATCCCTCATTTTTGGCCTTATTTTCTCGTCTATCTCTATGTATATCTGTGGGTTTTTTCATTATCCCATTTTGCTGCATCCAACATGTGAATTCATTTCCATTAGCAAACTTTAATTTTTCTTGATATTCTAGTCTTTCTTTATTTACGGGACTCAAAAAGTTTGGATTATTTCTTATCTTCTTTTTGATTTCTTTAATCATATCTTTTATATCTACTATATCTTCCATTTTTTACCGCCATTCCTATATTTTTGTCTCATCCATCATACTCTACTATATTTTGAGTCCCAGTTTGGCCATATTACGGTCAGAATAGTGAAATACCATCTTATATTAATGTGTAAGTATATCTACTTCGCTATAGTCTTCGTTAAGGGTTTTTGAACCTTCCAGAGTTTGTTCCAATCAAATTTGACTGCTTTTTTTCCGTGACAGAATGGGCACGCATCTATCTTTAATTTTTCGTCTTCTGGTCTCTTAATGGGTGCTCCACATCCCACACACTTATAATCGGCAGCCTTATCGATCACAACAAACTCTTTTCCACAGTTTGGTCCCGTACATTTATATGATATTCCATCTGTTTCCATAGAATGAATATGTCCGTGACATGTTGGACAACTTATTATATCCTTATCATCTATAGCTTGGTCAGGGCTTACTAATGGAATTGTCGTGGTTGGAGCTACAGGTATTGACGTCATTGGCTGTACAGACGCTTCTGGTGCTGTAGCCTTTCTCTTTTTGATCTCTTCAATCATCTTTGCAATTTTTGATGACGTCTCTGGAACCTTTGGTTCTGCAACCTGAGCAGTTTTCGCAGCTTCTTCTTTGGCTTTTTGTTCTTCTGCAAGCCTCTTTGTATGCTCTTCTGCAAGAACCTTTGCCTTTTCTTCAGCGAGAATCTTTGCCTTTTCTTCAGCGAGAATCTTTGCCTTTTCTTCAGCAAGAATCTTTGCCTTTTCTTCAGCAAGAATATTTGCTTTTTCTTCAGCAAGAATATTTGCTTTTTCCTCTGCGAGTTTGGCGACCTTCTCTTCGGCTAATCTTGTTGCCTTCTCTTCGGCTTCTTTGACTAATTTTGCTATTCTTTCTTCAGCATCTTTGGCCAATTTTGTTGCTGTCTCTTCTGCAAGTTTCTTTGCCTGCTCTTCTGCAAGTTTCTTTGCCTGCTCTTCTGCAAGTTTCTTTGCCTGCTCTTCTGCAAGTTTCTTTGCCTGCTCTTCTGCAAATTTCTTTGCCTGCTCTTCTGCAAGAACCTTTGCTTTTTCCTCTGCGATTTTAACAGCTCTCTCTTCTGCAAGTTTCTGAGTTCTCTCTTCTGCAAGGACATTTGCTTTTTCCTCTGCAAATTTCTTTGCCTGCTCCTCTGCAAATTTCTTTGCCTGCTCCTCTGCAAATTTCTTTGCCTGCTCCTCTGCAAATTTCTTTGCCTGCTCCTCTGCGATTTTAACAGCTCTCTCTTCTGCAAGAACCTTTGCTTTTTCATCTGCAAGTTTCTGGGCTCTCTCTTCTGCAAGAACCTTTGCTTTTTCCTCTGCAAGTCTCTGAACTCTTTCTTCCGCAAGCTGTTGTGCCCTTTTCTCTGCTTCATCTCTTATTCTTTGTTCATTCTGAAGTCTTTGTTCGGCTTCTTTAGCTCTTTGTAACTCTCTTTCTTCCCATTGCTTCATTGTAGCTCTGGATGCTGCATCTGCGGCAGCCTGTACGTCAGCTTTGGTTCTTTCTTCTATAGCTCTTGTTCTATCAGCTAATTTTTGTTCTAGTGATTTTTCAATTTCTTCTTCTGTTTGCCTCATTGAATATTTATATGCCATGTTCTTACGCCTCCTTTATATTATCTGCATCTTTATTATCTTTACCCTTTTCTAGTTGATTACTTGATTTAAACGAAGGGGTATAAATTTTCTTATGTAAGCCTGCTGTCTTAATAGGTCTTACAAATTTTTTATATTCTTCTTCCTCTTGTTTTTCAGGTACTACATCCTCTTGTTTTTCAGGTACTACATCCTCTTGTTTTTCAGGTACTACATCCTCTTGTTTTTCAGGTACTACATCCTCTTGTTTTTCAGGTGCTGTTTGTGCTTGATTTAGGGTATCTATAGGTTGTGACATCGCCGTAATAGGTTTTGATACTGTCACAGAAGGTTTTATCATTGGTGATGGAACCTGGCGTATTACCGGAACTGGAGTATATTGTTCTGGTGATTGTGTAGGTATTGGTTGTGTTGGCAGTTGTTCAGGTGCTGGGTGTGCCAATGATTGTACAGACACTGGCTGTACAGGTGGTTGTGGTTGCTCTATTGGTATTGGCGGTGATAGTATACCATTTTCTTCGCCATCCAATTTTTCTTTTGTCAGTTCTTTGAACTTCTTAGCCTCTGTCTTTGATTCTTCTTCTAACTCTCTAAGAAAATCATTTGCATCATGAATACTTTCTTCAAAGAAATCTTCAGATCTCCTTATTTTAGGATACTTGGGTACAGTTCGTATCTCCTCTTCTGGCATTATTGTATCTTCTGGCACATCTGATGGCACTACTATCTCTTCTGGTATATCTGATGGTATTGGGATGTCTGGCTGCGATGGTCCTCCTACTGGAACCATTGGAACTATTGGGGCTGTCGGAGTTACCGACACACCTTTTCTCTTCATTTCATTCATTTCATTTTGTAGAACAAATACTGTATTGTTGAGAGCCTCTACTTTATTTACCATATCTCCCATTACTTTTCCAATATCATTGGCAAATTGTTTTATTATTTCTACCTGTTGGTCTTGTACCGGAGAATTTGCTTCTGGATGAGTATTTGTTCCTGGAGGAGAAACTCCTCCTGACGGAATACCTACTCCAGGAGGAGGATTTCCTGGATATTGTATACCTGGTGGAGTTGGATATGGTGATGATGAAACATCTTGAAATTCTGCATATTCCATTTCAGATGGATATTCTTGTGGCGATTGTACCGGTTGTTGTACGGGCTGTCTCGGTGAGACATAATCTGTATGTCTTGTAGGACTTTCTGGTTGTTCTGACCTTAGAGAACCTTGTTGAGATGTAGCACTTGGCGTCTGGCTAGGTCTCTCTGTATGCGATCCTCTCATTGTACTCAGTTGTGATACATCTGCTCCTTGACTCTTCATTTGTTTGATAAATTCATCTTGATGAATCATTAGCATTTTTCTAGCCACGTCTACAGAAATTCCACCTTGGCTTTCTGCATATGCAGCTACATGCTCAGGATTATTTGGATCTAGTGATAGTAGCAACTCCTTTTCTGTTTGTTGTTTTTGCTCTGGAACAGGACTGGAAGGACCTGGACTGGGACCTGTGTCTAATTGCCTACTTCCGCCTGATTGACTAGTTTGTCCTCCCTGTCCTTTTCCGTATTGGCCTATAATACCATCAATCATTTCTCCAGCCTTATCTCTGCCAAATGTTTTTCCCATGCTTTCTACAAGTTCTGGACCTCTCTGCCCAAGACCATTGCCTAATCCGAAAGCGAATTGAGAATTCAATATAGTTTCTATAAGGTCTCTCTTAGGAGGAGGGCCACTTGGTCGAGTAAAGGCATTTTCTATTACACCGGCGGCCAATTCTCCAACTTTGGTTTCTATAGCTTTTTGCAAAGGGTTACTTGCAAACTCTTTCAAAGTGTTAAATACGGTCACAGTACCTTGGAGTTGTTTGACCAGCTTTGGACTGACACCTATAAGTTCATCTCCATTTTCTTCGTCTTCTCTATGTCGTTCTCTAGGCTGCGGCTGAGGTTGCGATTGTTGACTTTTTAATGCCTCAATCGCTGCCCTTTTAGCTGTTTCATTTAAAAGTAGCTCTATATCGTCATCAGTATATCCTTGCCCTCCTCCTTGTCCTCCTTGTCCTTCCGCCATAGTGCCTCCTGATTTGCTAAATTATGAGGTTAGCTTAATCCTTTTATATGCTACTTCTCCGTTATAATTTTCTACGACTTCGAGTTCGTCTTCGATTATTCTAATTATATAAACATCTTCGGGAGATAGTTTTTCATGTATCGGTATTTCTTCGTCTTTATTATATATATCGTCCTTAGAATTAGATCTTTCTTGTTTACTTGGTTGACAAAACATATTCTCAATAATCATCTTGTGGATATGTGGATTATTGGCTATTTGATCTTGGAGTGCATCAGAAAATTTTGTTGGTCTTGAGAATGCTTGCTGGATTACATCTAGGGTCAATTCTCCAACTTTACTCTCTATTGCCTGTTGAATAGGGCTAGACGATAACTCTTTCAAAGTTTTGAATACCCTCGCTGTATCCTCTAATTGTTTTGAAAGATTTGGATTTACTCCAAGTTCATCATCAGAACTTCCATCTTTTATCTTTTCATCGTTGCTCATAATGCCTCTTATATATCATATATACGTACATATATTATGTACTTTAATTTACCATATCTATTAACTTTCCATCCTTTATGAACCTTTCTGTTAATTCATATTTTTTAAACTCCAACAATCTGCTATTGTCTTCGGTCATAGTAAATCCTTCTCTTTTCCAAAACCTTTCGTCATAGTTCTTTTTTATCCAATCATTCTTATGAAATAGCCATATACGAATAGGAACTATTTTATCTTCATCATATTCGTTATTAAAACCTATAAGAAGAAAATAGTCTGTATCATTATTATTACAAACCATGAAACACCATTGCCCTCCTATAAATCTTCTACTCTTGACATTGACTCTATATCCTCCCTTTACAATAAAATCATATCCGGGATAGCTTGGAGGCATCTCCTTTTCAATACCTCCAAATAATATGGGAAGAATTATTCTTGCTATTCTCCTTTCTGCTATATGGGCACCTAGCCAATAAGAACATTCTTCACTAAACTCCATTGGAGATGATTCTCCATTACTCCAACTACATATTTTTCTACGTTCGGTATCGTCTTCAAATCCATTCCTTTTGGCCAAGTCATCTATATAATCATGGTGATTGATGAATCCTAGATTTTTCGCACATTTATCTAGATATTCTTTTTGATCTTTACATTCTGCATTTTCTATAGTTTTCTTATGTATATCTCTTTGAATTTCAGTCCATGATCTAAACATTCCTTTTTCGGTTGCCCAATCAATAAAAGGGCCGATAATATTATTTTTTATTTTGTATGGATAGCCAGATTTTTCGGCTAGATCAATATACCATGGTAGACTCCACTTACATTTGCTGCACATATACCTGCCTGTCCACTTTTTATTTTTGGTATATTCTTTATACCAGAGATAGACAGGATTCTTTTCAGAATCTATGTATTTTAGTACAGATTTATCACCACGACATATACAACATATAGTATTACTATGATCAACCTTTGGCTTCATACATTATCTCAATATCTAACTACTGACAACCCTTTTCCAATATGGTACCCAACCTTTGATTGGCTGCCCATTTTCATCGTTCCATGAATGGATGGGTGATCCACAGTTAGGACAAAAGGAACTCAGGAGTCTGATACCATCTGTTCCACAATTGTCACATGTGAATGTTGGTTCTTCAAGTTTCTGAACTCTTTCTCTCAGCTCGCTGAATCTAGAATCTAACTTTTTGTCTAATTCAGATTGTGTATCTTGATATTTTGCAACATCCTTTTTGATACAATCTACTCCCTCACAGAGTTCTCCAAGAGTTTCTGTTATGGGCTTCTTCGTTTCTCCGATTACAGAGTTTAGACCATCTTTAAGAGTGTCGATTCTATTCTCTACTCCTCCAAGTCCTTCTTTGACATTAGCAATTTCATTAGAGATACCTTCAATCTTTTCTTGGTTCTCTTCAGAAATTTTCGCAGTTTTCTCAACACTCTCTTGGAACCTATTCTTCTTTAGCCATTGTTCAAACTTTCTTTCCTGCATTATTTCTTCATCTTCTTCTGCCATAAAATGTTTAACCTCCTTCGGTTTCTTTTCACTTTGTTCTATTTTTGGAGTCTCTTCTAGAATCTCTTTTGGAATTTCCGCCTTTGAAACCTCTTTTGGAGTTTCCTCCTTTGGAGATTCCGGTCTGGTAACATTAAATGATTTTTCCTTATCTTGTTTGATGTTTTTGTCTTTTGTCTTATCCTCTTTTATCTTATCATCTTTTACCTTTTCTTCCATAATTTTACTAAGACGATCCATGACTGGTATACTTACCCCGGGAGCTGGTATGTCTTTAACATACTTTGGAGGCTCTGATTTAGGAACCTCTATCCTAGGAATGACAGGTTCTATCTTTGGGACATATGTCGCAGTATCTCCATCTTTAATGGTAACCGCTGTATTTACGATTTTTTCTGGTTTTGGAGTCACAACTTCAACCTTTACAACACCCGGTCCAGAACCTTGTCCTACTGTCTCCTCCTTAGGAATTAATGGTATCCCATTCCCAACTCCAGATGTTGATACTGATAAAGATGTCGATGATATAGCATTTGAGATGTCTGGAACCTCTGCTTTTGAAACACCTACCTTTGGAACACCCTCCGGTTTTTTGTCTTCAGTTTTAGGTATCTCCTTTGGAGCCTCTTTAGGTATCTCCTTTGGAGCCTCTTTAGGTATCTCCTTTGGAGCCTCTTTAGGTATCTCCTTTGGAGCCTCTTTAGGTATCTCCTTTGGGGATTCTTGTTTATATTCTGACGATCTCAACAGTACACGCCGACCTCTTATATCTGACCTTTCCCAGCTGTTAAGGTCAGATCTCTTCATCATTCCTTCAAATGCGCCATCATTAATATCGGCGATTTCTCTTTTAAATTCTTCATCCGACATTTTTTTCATCTTTTCATATTCTGTCGGCAACATTTGTTCTTGAGGCTGCAATAAATCTTCTTCTATTTTCTGTACATCTTGTTTTTGACCTATGAACGTTTCGTCACAATCTTTACATTTATATCTTGTAGCGTTCTCTAGATGTAATATCGGTTCAAAATTAGTACCTTTACATTGTGGACATTCTTTGATAATGGAATCCTCTTTTGAAATTATATTGTTTTGCGTTGCTACATCTTCTTTTGAGACTATCTGTAATCTACCAGTATCTGATGTTGAAATAATTGATGATGTCGTTTCTTTTAGATCCCTATTTTGTCCATTTTCTACTTTCGATTTTGTCTTCGCCTCTGGTAGAGGTGGCAATTTATTTCCAAATTTTGCAGATCTGTCATCGATAACATTTCCTTCATTATCAAAAACCCTGACTATCTTTCCGTTAAATATCTCTACAGGTGTAAGTTTTCCATTGACAAGTCTTTTCTCTTTTACGATCTTGTCTTTGGGAGGTGAAGGTGGTTTATGTTTTGGAAAAGCCATTTTATGTTATACCTCCATATTCTTTAAATCTTTTTCGATCCCTTTCATATTAAGCCCTAAATATATGCCAAGATACACTACTGCTAGGTATATAAATGTTTTGTCGTTAATACCCTGTTTGCATCGATAGTTGCCTATATCGAATCGAAGAATGATTCTATGTGGCGAATGTCATTTTTAGAAAGTTTTTTATGTTTCATATGCCACATCAAGACGAGCTCATCTTTATACTTTTGTTTAGTGGCAGATCGATTTTCCATTTTAAAAATATCCGAGCTGTCTATGACGTGCCATGTATTTCCGTCGAAAACTAAATTTTTGGTACTCAAGTCTCTTACCCAAGTTTCAGAATTTACAAGACGCCTAAATAATTCTCTTAGAGCCTTTATTGACCTTTTTTTCGTCTTTGAAAAGAAATGTCGATCCTTTTTTAACTTTTCTGCTAATGTATAACCTTTAACATAAGTCTTTAATAGAGATTGATTATCAGGACACCATTTGACATTAACTTTGCTGACTCCAAGTTCTCTCCAGACTCTTGCTCTCTCATGTTCTACTAGAAATACTCTTCGATGGTCTGGATTATCAGATTTAGGTCTTTTCCAGATGAATAATTTCTTATCAGATCTTCTTTTAACTATAGAAACCTTTGTGTGTTTTCCCTTTCCAAAGTTTTTGCTGATAATCTTAAAACGTTCTTTCTTGTTGCTCATATGGAATATTTACACCTTCTCCATATTTTCTATACTAGGCATGGGGCAATTTTTTGAAGATTTTTTCTTTGTGCTTGTTCCTATTTCTTCCGTGCTAAACCCCGAATACATGCCAAGATGCACTACCGCTAGGTATATAAATGTTTTGTTGTCAGTAGCCCGATATTCCAAAGAGTTTTTCATGAATCTAAATTCTTATCATTAAAGTAATAATCGAGTCCTCGTATTACATCGTTTTTTCCTGTTACCACGTTCTCAAATTGCCTCCAATTGAGGTTACATCCTCTCAACTTGTCCCACATTTCTTTATTTCTCAGATATCCTGGAAAATATTTGCATACATCAAATCTATCGACAAATTTTGTTATACTACTACAAGTATTGCCTCGACTATTACCGTATATATCAAAAATCCCTAATATTCTGGCTGCCTTTCTACCCCAAATGCTCATTGTTTTGCCATCCCATTTCCTATCTAATATTAAATCATTGACACTAGGTAATGTTCCTATCGTCTGTAATATATAACCATACATTTTAGATCTTTTATCTGCATGTTGTTCTAGAAAAGATATCTTAGGCTTGATTTTATTTACACTATCATTTTTATTTATTTTACAGTATTTTTCATAATCGTCATCAAATTTGTCTATCTCTTCTTGTATAAAACGGTATCCATTTATTATGTTGTTGAATATCTTTATTTTGTTCTTGTTCAATATTATCTTATCATCTGTACCTATGGTTTGTGATACATTAGCTAGAAAATCAAAATCTTTATGCGCTTTTTCTTCGATGATCCCATTGTGACTTACGGTAAATACTTCCAGTTTTCCTTCTCTCATATAATCTAAGAACCAATCCATGTTGATACTTATATTTTTACCTGAATCTTTCATTGCTCTTAATAATTCGGAGTCAAAGAAAAACAAACACTTACCATAAATAATGTCTTGATCAATCTGTTTTCTAATAACATTTTCCCACATTGAGAATCTTATATCATATGACATACGGTTTGGCCTATTATCAGCACCAATAATTGTAGATTGAATTTCTACCGGTAAATTATGTTCAGGAATTATATAGTCAATATCATTTAATTCTTTGATTAATAATTTGCCAGGATATCTTCTCTTTAAGTAATCTTTAATATATCTATCTACAACATTTACATTGGCCCATACAATATATTCTGTGTTATTTACTATTGATTTGTATATTCCTTTTTGTTCTACCATATTATTCACCTCTCTGTGTTATATCATATTCTCTAATATGTCTTTTTAGTACATTATCGACAATGGATGAAAGTTTTATGTCGACTTCATATTTTTCTTTCATTTCTTTCTGTTTATTTACGATCAATTCATGCGTATCGTTCTCAATTAATACTGTCTTACTCATTTTATCCTCTTGTAATATTTAAATATTACACGACTATAATATGTTGTTATAATATATAAAGCTGTGTATTGTCCGTGCAGATTCGGACCAACCAATTTCACATTTATCTGCCAACTATCGAAATAAAGCGTGTAAAGAATTTATGCTATTTTTCGTATTTGCTATGCGTAAACTCTTAATCTCAATATATCGTATCAATTATCAATTTCTTATTAGAAAAATCTAAACAATTCTTCAAATTTACGCAAAAATAGGCCAAAAACCTGTCCTGTGAGAATACATCTTACATGAAACAAATATATATTCTTTATGGATATATCATACTAAGCACTGGGCAGGTGTTATAGCAAAGGCTGTTAATATATCGATAAAGTTCTGGAACGTGATATAGATACCATTTATGCGTTACTAAGAAGGCCGTGCATATCTATATCTAACCAATATTGGAATTTTACATTAAAATCTGTATAATTAAATCTACATAGAATAATACAAACTCTATATCTTCTTATAGAAATCTGGTATGGTCAAAGATCATTTGATATATAGAAAGTATCATAGAAGAATAGCCTAGCCGTCTTATTAAAAAGATCGTTAAAGCGTAGAGAGTATTGTTCCTTTGTTTACAGTTTTTTGGACCGGTAAACTGTAAACAAACCACAGCCTAGCTTCCATTGAGACAAAGCATGATAGCCCGACGATAATAAAAAGAAAAAACCATATAAATATTAGAGTAGTAGAAAAAAAAATAGATTTGACGCGGTTTAGGAAATGGAAAGCTCTCGGTCATCGCAAGCTTCGAGCTTTCCGCTTCATGCTTTTTGAAAGCTCGGTAGAGCTCCGGTTGGTAAGTTCCAACTGCATAAACCGTTTTAGACCGTGTAAATTCAAAAAAAAAATCAGTAAGACCTAATGTTGACCATTTTTTATCATATCATTTTCTTGTACTGTAGCAATACTAGGAACCACGACCCCCTCTTTGATAATCTTGTCTACATATTCTCTAGATACGAGATCTCCTCTCTCC
>Ga0209594_1000874_pt1 | contig 16239 bp, 16 predicted proteins | sample AshMeaCrysSpring_FD_184126 | JGI IMG/M metagenome (GOLD analysis project Ga0209594, IMG submission 184126) | Groundwater microbial communities from Big Spring, Nevada to study Microbial Dark Matter (Phase II) - Ash Meadows Crystal Spring... | ecosystem: Environmental > Aquatic > Deep subsurface...
GTAATCACCATGACATCGCTCGAGATTGCCGAATTGACCGGCAAAGAACATAGGAATGTTATGCGTGACATTCGTAATATGCTAAGCGAAATATATCCAGATGGGGATACTCTCAATTTTGAGCATCTCCGCCTTATCCAGCATACTGGGCAATCTTACAAATTTTTCAAATTACCGAAGCGTGAAACCCTGATTTTAGTGTCAGGCTACAACGTAGTTTTGCGGGCTAAGATTATCGATCGTTGGCAGGAATTGGAGGCGCAAGCGGTGCAAATGCCGATGATACCTCGGACGTTGCCGGAGGCATTGCGTGCGTATGCTGATGAGCTTGATGGTCATACGGAGACTAAAAGGCAATTAGCGCATACTAAGCAAGAATTAATCGAGGTCAATACGGTTGTATCGGAATTGAAACCGAAGGCAATTGGATTTGATCAGATTAGTAATTGTGAGGATGGGAGTATGTGCATAAGTGATGTTGCGAAAGTTGTCGGGAAAAGCCCGAAGCAGATGTTTCGGTTTTTGCAAAATATCCAGTGGATATACCGGCGGCGGGAAGGAGAGCAATGGAAGGCGTATCAGGATAAATTGGACAATGGATTGATGGTCCATAAAGTAATAGATGTTGATATTCAGGGGCGTAAGACGATCCAGGAGCAGGTGCGAATAACGCCACTAGGTTTAACGCAGATAACGATATTATGCCAAGGGACGGGGATATTGTTATGATAAAGTTCTGTAAGTGGTTAAATCGCAAGAAACATATTGAGGATGTGTTATTGAAACTTGACTGCACATACTATGTAGTTCTTGCGGTCGCGAAGTCGATAGATAGAGGTGAGCCAAAAGCTGAATTAATCAGTGCGTTAATGGGGGCGCTGGATATGCAATTGGTTGCGGTCGATAACTTAAAGGAATTGATATAGTTTCGAAAGCAAAAATCCCGCTTCGGCGGGATTTTTATTCTAAAAGAGTAACTCAATGGCAAAAAATACTGGCAGAAATACCAATTCTAGCGCCAACCTCGGTTTTGAAGCCAAGCTTTGGGCCGCCGCTGACGCCTTGCGCAATAATATGGACGCGGCCGAGTACAAGCACGTCGTGCTCGGCCTGATCTTCCTCAAGTACATCTCTGACGCCTTCGAGGAACAGCACGCGCAGCTCGTCGCTGAGAAGGCTCAGGGCGCTGACCCCGAGGACCCCGACGAGTACCGCGCCGTTAATATTTTTTGGGTGCCGAAGGAGGCGCGCTGGCAGCACCTGAAGGTAAGCGCTCCGCAACCCACCATCGGCACGCTGGTGGACGACGCGATGATCGCTATTGAACGCGACAACCCCTCGCTTAAGGGTGTGTTACCCAAAGACTACGCCCGTCCAGGCCTTGATAAACAGCGTCTTGCGCAGATCATTAATTTGGTCAGCGGCATCGCGCTAGATAACGCGACCTATCGCGCCCGCGACACGCTCGGCCGTGTGTACGAGTACTTTCTTGCGTGCTCCGCTAGTGCCGAAGGTAAGAGCGGTGGTCAGTTTTACACTCCCTCGCACGTGGTACGCATGTTAGTCGAGATGCTCGCCCCATACAAGGGCCGCGTCTACGATCCCTGTTGCGGCTCGGGCGGCATGTTCGTGCAGAGCGAGAAGTTCATTGAGGCCCGCGCCGGCAGGCGCGGTGACATTTCGATTTACGGCCAGGAATCCAACTATACTACCTGGCGCCTTGCCAAGATGAATCTCACCATCCGTAGCATTGATGGCCAGATCGCCCACGGCGACACTTTTCACAACGACCGTTTTCCGGATCTGAAGGCTGACTTCATCCTTAGCAATCCACCCTTTAATATTTCTGACTGGGGTGGCGAACGCCTGCGTTTTGATGTGCGCTGGAAATACGGCGTACCACCTGCGGGAAACGCCAACTACGCATGGATACAGCATTTTATTCACCACTTAGCACCCACTGGGAACGCCGGTTTCGTGCTCGCCAACGGCTCGATGTCGTCGAACCAGTCGGGCGAGGGTGAGATCCGCAAGGCCATCATCGAGGCCGACCTCGTGGACTGCATGGTCGCGCTACCGAGCCAGCTTTTCTACTCGACGCAAATCCCGGTTTGTCTGTGGTTTCTCGCCCGTGACAAATCTGGAAGGGGCGGTTCGCGAACTGCTTTATGCCGCGATCGGCGCGGCGAGACGCTTTTCATCGACGCCCGCAAGCTCGGCACCATGGCCGACCGTGTACACCGTGAGCTGACCGACGCGGATATCGCAAAGATCGTCGGCACCTACCACGCCTGGCGCGGCGAGAAGGAGGCGGGCGAGTACGCCGACGTACCGGGCTTCTGTAAGAGCGCGTCGCTGGAGGACATCCGCAAGCACGGCCACGTCCTCACGCCCGGCCGCTACGTCGGCGCCGAGGACGCCGAGGACGACGGCGAGCCGTTCGCGGATAAGATGCGGCGGCTCACTGTGACGCTGTACGAGCAACAGGCCGAGGCCGCGAAGCTGGATGCCGCGATCGCGGGCAATCTGAAGGAGCTGGGGTATGGATGACGCCCGACAGAGTATAGCGGACTCTAAATCAAGCGAGTTTAGGTTAAATAGTTTGTAATGATGTCAATGATTTTTACTTTATCTGCGGCTGTAATCCCTAAGAATGCCCTCTTAGGGATTGTTGCTGTTCCGAATTGGTGAACACGACTATAAACTAGATTACTTCCGATTTTAAGGGAATTATTATTGTTTTGATAGTACAACAATCCTTTCAAATATCCATCCCAAATCAATATTTTTTTCTTAGCTAATAATCGTCGTCCTAATTTACTCACTTTACTTTTTTTTGTATAGAATCGTCGACCTGCTTTTTCTTTAGCATAGGCAATAATAGTTGCGGCTGAATTTCTTTTCCAAGGTTGACCTTCGGGGTCAATTTGTTGATCAAAACGTGCGCGAGTAGAGATTAAAATTTCCTCGCCGATACTTTTTAACGGGCGAGAAAAATTGTATAAGCGCTTAATCCGATTTAGAATCAGTTCTTGAGGTATCTGATAATTGATTAAGATGTGCATTGATATAGCCTAAATAAGCAAGTTTAATTTGTGGAGTGTAAGAAGCGGCTTTGTTAGAGGCGAAATCAATTAATGCTTGAGGATTTCCTGGAACGTAATCCCATCCAGGGTCAATCCCTTTTGGGATTATTTTAGTTTGCCCGTTAGAAAAAGTATGTTGGTAAGTTCCGTTATCGGGAGGGTTATTAGGTTTTTTGGTTAAATCATTTTCTCCTAAAGATTCAATATAACACTTACATCCGAATCCATTTGGTGGAAAATGTTTTTGCCACCAGGGATTTTGATAATGGATGACCAAACCATCCCAGGATACATGTAATGGGCGTGGGATAATAACGGCGTCGTTGTGTTTATAGCGCCAATAAGGGCGTTCGTGAGCTATTTCTAGGAGTTGAGAATATCGGCCGGCGGAATAGCTGGAAAAGAGATTAGTATCATAAATTATTTTAGTTCGCCAGGCAACACCGGATTTAGTACCTTCGCCAGTCCAATTAGTCCATCCATTTTTGGCGACGATATTTAAAAAATCTTTACGGAAGTCATCAATAGTTATTCCATCGGTGATAGCTTTTTTTACGATATGATTTAGGTCATTAAGTAAATCTGCTTTTAATGCCCCAGCAACAACAAACGCGGAATTATGTTTAGCTCCAATTAAATCATCCCATTTATGAGTAGGGAGATTTATTTTTTTTCGAAAGAAATTAATTTGTTCTTTGAATAACATTATTTAAGTTCGAAATAAAGAGTAATTCCCCAAGCTAGTGCAGATATAAAGATATAAGCTAAGGAGGAAATAATTGATAATTTTTTATCAAGATCATGGATTTGTTTTTTTATTTTTTCATGATCTAATGAAATTTTTTGGGTGTCTGTAATTAGTTCCTTGATTTGTACGATAAATAAAGGAATTTTTTCTAAATTATTATTTATTTTTAAGATTTTTTCGTTTAATTCGGTTATTTTGTATTCGATTAATTCATATTCTTTTTCCATTTTACACCTCGCTACGCCCAATTAAATCTGCCAAAATCATTCCTTGAGTTAAATCGTCCTTTAATTTAGTAGTAGATAATTGATTAAATGATTCATTATTTAAGAAATTTTGAAACTCGGATAAATCTACACTATTTTGTAATTTATCTTGTAAAGTATTAATCCAAGTACGGATTTCAGGGTCTGAATTTTTCTCTAATACATTGACGATATAATCTACGTTAAAGGGAGTAGATCGATTTAGTGCTTTTTTTACTTGCGTTTTTTCTTGCTGTTGTTGAAATAAAATATCTGCACCTGGGTCGGGGTCTGGTATATTAAATCTATCGCGGATGACGCTTTCTTGTACTTTCAGGCCTAACGGGACTAATTTAGTTAGCGCATTAGTTAATACATTCAGATCTTCTTGTTTTTCCGGCTTACTGATAATTTTTGGATATCTTTTTTGTACACCATAATTATTTATAATATAGGGGGTAATTAAATCTTTATTAATTGTATTTACTAATTGGATACTATCATTTTCTGCAATATCTTTTCGGACAATATCGTGGACTTCGGCTTGCGCTCGACTTGAGCCACTATCAGAGGTCATAGTTTGTCCAATAACGGCTTTAGATATTTGAGTATCAATAAAGTTGGCCATATTTATAAAAACTTCATTATTGCTTTGTGTTATCTCCTGAAACTCTATACGCATAGAATCGGGGAGAATTGCGGCCGCGTCGAAAGCAATATCACGAACTGCATTATAAAGAATTTGTTTATCCTCGGTTTTTACGCCAGCGCCATATCTCCCAATGCGTAAAGGCATACCGAAAACTTCAATGAATCGCACCCAGTTTTGTATTGTAAATCTCTTTACCATATAAGAGAATGAAATTAAGCGTGCCAATCCACCTTTAATTGGGATGCCGGTTTTTAATTTTGGGATGTGGGTAATAAATTTATAATTAGGTAATATTAATCCCTCGCTAGTGTTATTTTTGATTCTAATTTGGGTTAGATTATTTCGATCAAACATAAAGTAGCGCTGGTCACGCCAAATGTAATCTACGGGTTTCCATTTGTTATACTCGAAATTCCAAATTATTTCACAAATAGAAAACCCTTTACTAATTGCGTCTAACAGAGAATCTATTAATGACTTAAATTCTGGATTAGAAATAAGTTCACGGATTTCATCGGCTAGCAATTGATCTAACTTACTATCAGTTGCAGCTTGTACAATTATAGGAATATTTGTAGCGGCGGCTTTTCTAGTCCGCAGAACACTTGCAAAATGCGGATCAGTTTCCTCCATATCCTCGGCTAAGGTTATGTAATCCTCAAAATCCCCATCACCAGCATTACGTAGGATTCGAGTTAATTTATCGGGGGTTAAGGCCCCAATCGAATGTGTCCATATCCGATTGACGTGTGTTATATCTGGTGTAAGATACTCTTTATTTAGTTTTCCCATGATTAAATTCCTCAAGAAAATCAGAGATTTTCTTACCATTTGTAAATTGAAAATGTGGGTATTCCTTGAACTTACTCCAGTCCCCCGCCCATTCTAACCCGCATTTTTTACCAATAATACCAATAGCAATCCATATATTTTTCGCTTCACCAGTAGTATGCCAAATTAACTTACCATTAATAATAGGGACAATATCAAATGCGACTTTGTAGTTATGAAAGGAATACCCAGGCTTTGCATTGGTTACGATTTTACCAGGGCGGGTGCGGCCTTGTTCATAGAGTATGCGTTGACATTCTAAGTCGCGAAATGTACTAGTCACGATAATATCATAATTAGCTACTTTACATTTTTCTAAAAACATCTTACACTTACTTAAAACATCAGGGTGTAGTAATGTAATATCTCTACTGTTAATCATAAAATCTCCTAAGTGTTAATTTTTTATATTATAACACATTATAAATAAAAATTCAAAAAAAAACTATTGTTTTTTATAAAAAGGTATATTATCTTAAAAAAGATAATATAATAAAGGAGAATCTTATGATAAATTGGTTTATACATCAAGGGCGAGAGCCATCTACTTGGCGTGGGTTTGTATGATACTAACTTCTTTCGGAATGCTTTCATCACCTGATATTCAAGAAGCTATCATCGCTACCGGCTTGGCAGTTTCCGGTTTAATTGGTATTATTTTTAGTGATGAAACCCGTTCCAGCTAAAATTCAATTATTACCCAATGCCCCTTATGTCGTGGGGAGGGATAATCGCACTTGGTTTTACGACGTTGACGACGTATTAACCAATACTATAGAATTACGCCAAGACCTTCCCATCGACATAGAGCATTCCACGGAACTCAAGGGTACTATTGGAGAACCGGCACCGGCGGTTGGTTGGGTTAAAGGGTTATTCAAGAGTAATAATTCAATATGGGCAGATATCGAATGGTTAGAAAAAGGGATTGATTTAATATCCTCTGGTGCCTATCGATATGTTTCGCCAATAATTCACACCGTAAATGGGGAAATAAAAAGAATAGTATCGGTTGCATTAACTAATCAACCGAATCTTTACCTCCCCGCATTAAATAGGAGTACATACAATATGTCAGAAAATAATGTAGATTTAACTTTGTTTGTCCCCCGCGCTGATTATGATATTGCGATAAATCGAGCAATTAAGGCTGAGGGATTGATTGTTGAGATGAAACAGCAAGAGCAAGAAAAAGTAATAGACGCATTAATATCAGATGCTGTTAAGAATGGAATCGTAGCCCCCGCAACGGTGGAGTATCATAAAGCACAATGTCGTACAGAGGGAGGAATTCAGCGATTTAAGGAATTCCTAAGTGTTGCGCCACCGGTTATTCCAAATGTTATACTTAATAAACCAACCCAAATAACGGATGAGGAACGACAATTATGTCGTGTATTAGGAATATCTATCGAAAATTTCTTAAAAACTAAAGGGGAGCATGTATGACAGCATTAACTGCGGATAGAAATACCCCAGTAAGGGATAATATTATTGATGTTTATGATGTCGCCGCCGGTGTAAAGATTTATGCTGGATCTATGGTGGGGCTCGATGCCTCTGGTAACGCAAAACCCTTTGTTGTGGCTACTGATTTAATATGCGTTGGACGTGCCGAGGAGGCTGTTAATAATTCTACTGGTAGCGCGGGGGATGTTCAGGTAAGGGTTCGTCACGGAATCTTTCGATGGGCAAATAGTGGCTCAACAGACACTATTACCAAGGCACATATTGGAGATATTTGCTATGGAGTGGATGATGCCACTGTTGCATTAACATCAGGGACATCAACACGTTCAGCGGCAGGTACGGTGTTTTTTGTTGATACTTCCGGCGTATGGGTTAAATCCACTATCTAGGAGATTGTAATGTTAATCAATAAATCAAGTTTAGATTTACTAACAACAGGATTTAAGGCGGCGTTTCAAGAAAGCCTAGGGGTTGCACAGGCGGCGGCAACTTGGTCGAATATTGCTACGGAAGTGCAATCAAATACAGCAATGGAGGCGTATGCGTGGCTAGGCCAATGGCCACAAATGCGGGAGTGGGTGGGGGAACGTCAAATTAAGAATTTAATGTCCCATGATTACACTATTCGCAATAAAAACTACGAAGCTACGATTGGGGTGCGTAGGCAGGATTTAATGGATGATACTTATGGCGTCTATCGTCCAATTTTTAATGAGATGGGACGTGCAGCTGGGACTAATGACGATTATCTAGTTTATTCCCTATTAGCTGCTGGTACGTCAGGTACTTGCTATGATGGTCACGCCTTTTTTTCAGCGTCACATCCTGTAGGGATAGGAACTGCATCTAATTTTTCTGATAGCTCGGGCACTCCTTGGTATTTAGTTTGCACCTCCCGTGCATTAAAACCATTAATTCTCCAGCGACGGGAAAATTATATTTTAGAACAAATGAATGATAATTCCGATGAGTCTGTCTTTATGCGGGATGAGTATCGTTATGGTATTCGTGGGCGATTAAATGTTGGTTATGGGTTATGGCAATTATGTTATCGCTCTGAACTAACTTTGGACGCAACTAATTACCCAGCGGCACGGGTTGCAATGCTTAGCTATCGATCAGATGATGGTCGGCCTTTGGGAATCACCCCCGATTTATTAGTTGTCCCCCCATCATTAGAAGCAAGCGCACGGGCATTATTAGAAGCCCCATTTAATTCTAGTGGTGCAACAAATATTTGGTATAATAGCGCCAAATTATTAGTTACACCTTGGTTATCCTAAAATGACATTAGGAAGCGCCGCACTTGCCAGTAGAGCAATCGCTGGGAAAAATTTTGTAGCGCAAGTGTTGTGTGCGGCGCTCTCTGTGCCTGTATTAATTACAAGTACAATAGATTTTAAGGAATATCTTAATTCTGCAACACATCTATTTTATAATAATGGTATAATTAGTCTAACAAATAGTGAATATTTATATTCTTACACTACCCCATTATACGCAACAATTATTACTATCTACACGGAAAGGATCGATAGTAGGACAAATCCAATATTAGTATATGGGCAACTAGGATATAAATATATGTACGCAACAACGAATGACCTATTAAAACGTTATGATATTCGGGAAATAGCAGAGGCCGCGAGTAGACGGGATAAGGCAACCCTATCCTCAATACCTGAATTAATATGGAAGGTTGCGAATGGAGAGAGTACTATTGGATATGATTCCTCTCAATTGGATTCCGCAATATTCGCTGTTTCTAAGATAAATTTATTCCTTGAAGATGCTAGTAAAGTTGTCGATTCTTATATTAGTGGTATAACAATTACGCCAGTATTCCCTATACCGGATTTATTTGTAAAATTAGTTTGTGATATTGCTTATTATGAATTAGTCCGACCAGAAAAAGATAGCTTTTACGCAAATTCGATTAAATTACTTTCTAAATTCGCGGATGGGAGTCTTGAACTTCCTTTTAATACCAGCGATAATATGATTATAACTAATTCCCCTAAATCTTATTTTTCCGGGATAATGGTATGATTGATATTAATTATTGGATTAATAGAATAAAAATAGGAATACCAACCCTAAGAAAAGTAGATGGAATTATTGATTTAGGATTAATAGAGAATGATACACGCGAAACCCCCGCGATATGGGTAATACCTGGGGATGAAAGATGTGATTCTGACCGGCGTATATTAGCGCATACAAGTCAAAAATGTTTTATTGAAGTAAATATTATCTATGCAATAAAAAATGCATTAGATAAAATCGGTAAGGCGGGTCATGTTGAATTACAGAACTATCGTCAAGCCGTGTACAATTTGATATATGGATGGGTACCCCCCGACGCAAACAGCGCGGCAGTGTACTTATCCGGTGGATTATTCCACATAAACGACACCACAATTTGGTGGAAAGAAATTTATCAAGTAGAAAAAGAGCTATTTAGCTCGGGAGATTAAAATGTTACTTAAACGCAAAACAGTTATTTTAGCTAAACTAGAATCCTTCAGCGCATCCACAGATGCATATGGTACAACAACCTCTCCAGGGATTCCTAATAATACAATAAATACCGCTCCCGTCGCATTAAACATTATTGACCCGGTAATTACTCCATGCGCTGGAGAAACTAAAGAACTCGACATAATCAGACCTTGGTTAGGTGGTGGAATAAAAGCACAAACTACAAATTATGTCGATGTAAGTTTTAAGATGCCTATTTCTGGTGGAATATTTTCAGGTAGTAAAACTCCTAATGCGAATAGTATTTTATCTATATGTGGATTTTCCTCTACGAATACCGCCAATACTACAGACTTTATACGGGTAACATCCGCTGATGCATTAATAAACGCAACGAAAATTAAATTAAATTCAGTACGGGATTTGAATGTAGGGGATATAGTAAAATCTTCTGTTAGTGGCGCGATACCAAACGGGACTGTAATTAAGCAAATAAATAGAGTCACTTCGACTATTACTTTGGGTAATATTGAAGCAGAAGACGTTAAAATAACAAAAGCAATACCTTCAGGTAGTATAATAACGATTGGTGCGGGAATTTTGCAACGGGTTGTTATTAAGGATTCTGATTCATCAACAGAGCTTCGTGTAAATAGCCCACAATACATAAAAAAAGGAATGAATATTGGTATTCAATCGGACGGTAGTGACCAAATCGCCGCTGTAGAAGAATTTACTACTTCCCAAATGACAGCTACTTTAAAATCGAATGTAGCGGTTAATTTAAATCAATTAACAGTAAACGAGAATCTTGATTCTTTTATTAAATCCGGTGGTGTGTTAATTCCTGGAATTACTGTTTCAAGTCCTGACTTTCCTATTCCTAATAATACAGTAATCAATGAATATAACAGTGGGTCTAAACTTATAACATTAAGTTCGGGAATTTCTGCGTCAGCAACTGCTGGTGAAAAAATACTTTTAACAAAGTACCCTATAACAACTAAAACTAATGATTTAAAAGTATCCCCAATCACATTAACATCACACACCGGATTTTCATGGGGTACAGCTAGTCTTACGCTAACTTCAGCAGCTCCTGTAGATAGTATTGAAGGGTTCACCCTTGCTAAGAATATGTCCGGAGTAAATTTACCTGTTTATAATACATACGTAAAAACACATACCGGTGATAGCTCAAATTTAGTTGTAAATTCTTATTATAACGGTGCTCCAGCGTTAACTGCGAGCTCAATCCTTGCATTTGTAGATATACCTGTACATTTAACATCAGCGGCCTCATTTAATGAGAATAGTAATGTTTATTTTTCTACGCAGGTGTATAAATATATTGCGGATAGCACGGATATTATGTATGGGACGCTTGCTGTTATTATTGATAACAATAAACATATTTTAACGGGGGTTCGTGGGAATGTAAAAATGATTTTCAATACTGGGGATTTCCCTGTATTTGATTTTTCATTAAAAGGACTTTATAACAACCCAACTTCAGAACCATTTATTAATCCGATATTTACTCAATACCCTAATCCACTTCCAGTAAATAAAGAAAATACAAAAATAGTTTATTGTGGAAAAGAGTTAAATACAAGTAAATGTGAGATTGACCTGGGAAATACTGTTGAATATCGGCAATTTACACAACTTGAAAACGTTATAATTACGGATAGAAAAATTACTGGTACAATATCATGGGAAGCACCAAGTATTTTAAGTTATGATTATTTTACCCATGTAAAAGAAAATCAAAGTGGGGATTTAGTAATTGTTCACGGTGTAGTAGGAAATAAGGTATCTATTACAGTAAAAAATGTAATACTATCTGATTTGAAATATGAGGATGATAATGGGGTTTATTTATTTACCGCGACAATAAGTGTCTTTGTAAATAATCCTACTGATGCATTAAGCATGTCTTTGTTTTAATATATTATATGATATTAAAACGCAAAACAATTATACAAGGTATATTAGAGGATAATATTGGTGGGGGTTATTCTTATGGTGCAAGTAATACACCTAATGAAAGTATCCCCAATATTTTTCTAAATGTTTTTGATCCGGTTATCTCCCCCAGAGCGGGGGAGATAAAGAATATTGCGGTAACACGGCCTTGGTTTGGTGGGAGTAAAAAGAAACAGGTAACAGAATATGTAGATTTATCTTTTAAGGTGCCCATAGTAATTCCCGATTTTATCCCAACAACAAATAATGTTACACGCGATTTGGTAGAATCTGAAGTTATAAAACTTGAGTGTTTATTAGGTTGTTGTGGATTAATAAAAAAAGAAAATGGGAATGATTGGTTTTTTGAGGAAACCTCAACAAACTTAAAATATGGTACTTTTGATTATTATATTGATGGGATGAAACATAGAATAAAAGGGACACGGGGGAGTGTAAAAATTATCTTTAATGCGGGAGACTTTCCTTACTATGATTTTACTATGAAAGGACTTTATAAAACACCAGAGCTAGATTTTTTTCCACTTGAAACCGTAAACTTTTATAATACTGCATCACCATTACCGGTAAATAATTCCAATACTAGTATTACTTTAACTCCTTTTAATGGAACGGAAAATTCCATATATTGTAGTGTTTGCGAGATAGATATAGGAAATCAAGTAGAATATCGTCCCTTAATTGGTGGTGCGAATATTACTATTGTGGATCGAGTAATAAGTGGAAAACTAGTTTGGGAAGCGAATGTGAATAATTCATATTTTAATAGTGTTGAGAATGAAGTACATTATGAATTAAAAATAACTCATAAATTAAAAAACAGTACTTACCAAAAACTTCTTTTTTTATTTCCAAATATAGTATTAAACAATTACAAGTACGAGGAAAATAATGGTGTATATTTTTATTCCGCGGATTTCTTTTTAGATAAGTTTGTGAGTACTAATAATATACAGATTTGGGTTTATACAATTACAACACCTTAATAAACAACGGATAATATATGCCTTTAACTACATATACCGTACCAACAAAGAAACTAAATATTAATGGTAAAGAGATTACTATTCAACCGTTGGTACTACGTCAAATACCGGAATTCAAAAATAATTGCATGTTATTTATTAATGCATTAAATGATTTTGACGCATTAATTAATAATCTTCCCGCACTAATATCTGCGGTAGCGGTATCTTGCGACATAGATAAACAATTCTTAGAAGAATTAGACCTAGCTACATTTCTTGAGATTATTAATAATATACTTGAGGTTAACTCTGATTTTTTGGAGAGTCGAATGATGCCGCTTCTGACGGACTTAACAAAAATAATTCAGAAGCTAACGACGCAGGTGATGACGATGAGTGGGACTTAATTATTGCATATCTCGCTCAAATAGTAGGATGGGATAAATGCCTTGAATTAACAATAGTACAAGCTAAAGGATTACTGCGGGGATATACGCAGATGAAGCGACGCGAACTGATAGATTTTGCAACAGCAGTTCGCGTTTCTGTTTGGGGTGAAATTAAAGATTTTAGTAGATTTATAAATATGGGAAAGACTGATTCAGGACGTAGTATATCAATAAAGGATCTACAACCAGATAAAAAAGATTTAGAGATGTGGGGGATAAAACATGAGTGATATGATTGTTAATTTAAGCATTAATGTTAATGCTACACAAGCTGAAGTTGAATTACAAAACTTTAATAGATTATTGCAAAATTTAAGTATTAATAGAAACATCTTATCACAAACACGACAATTAAGGGAGTCTTTTCAAAAATTAATTACGGCTGGAAGTTTAACACCAGCTCAACTTAATGAAGCATTTAATCGAATGCTAATAGCTATTAATAAATTTGCAACTCAAAATAATAAAGTATTTAATGGATTAAATAATAATATACTGAGTTCTGTATTGGTTGCGAATATATTAACTAATAGCATAAGTACTTTAAGTAATAAAATATTAGCTGTACCAAGATTAGGTTTTGAGTATTTACAGGATTTAGAAAGTATAAAAATAGGGCTGGCTGGAAATATTACTGCAATTGGAAAATATAATGATCAGGTTATAGAATTAAATAAATCATTATTTATTGCTAGTAACATAATAAAAAAGCTCCAATTTGACGCAATAACAACAGCGGCAACATCTAGTGAATTAATTAATACATTTAGCTCAATTATGGGTGTGGGGCTTTCCGCAGGAATGACATTATCGCAAATTGAAGAAATTACTTCTACAGGTATAATAGCATTAAAATCGAATAAATTAAATTCACAGCAGTATATTCAAGAATTGCGAGATTTAGTTGCTGGCGGTATTGATCCGCGAAGTTCTTTTTTAGCAACAATGTTAAAAATATCAGATAAAGATATTCAAGAAGCCAAAACTAAAGTAGGTGGGCTGTATAAATTCTTAATGGAGAAATTACAATCATATAAAGAAAGCGGTAGTTTGTTTGCTGACACACTAACAGGTCGAATGGAAGCGCTACAAGAAGGAGTAACCTTAGTAGCGGCTAAAGGAATCGAGCCATTATTTGAATACATTAAAGAAAATTTACCTAAAATAACAAATCAATTTATAGTAATAAATAAAGAAGCTAAAAATTTCGAGTTAAACCCAAATGCCGTTGCAACAATTCAAGCTATTAGTAATAAATTAATTTCTCTTACTGAAGTATTAAAAACAGTTATTAATTTTGTTGTGGAATTAAATATTTCCTGGGGCTTGTTATTTTCTACACTTGCGGGTGGAGTTGTATTTTCTTTGCTAGGAAAGGTCGTAACTGGATTACTAGGGGGGTTTACATCACTTCTTAATATTATAAGAAATACAGGCCGCGCATTTTCAATATTAACAAGTAGTTTAGGGGCGCTTAATATGAGAAATATATTCGCCGTGCGTGGAGCCTCTTTATTAGGTCGTGCTTTTTCAGCTATTACACCAATATTAAAAGGAGTTTTTTCATCAATTGGCGCGATAACTGGAGCGTACCTTTACTTCAAAGAAGAGACAGAGAAAGGGTTAAATCTAAATAGATTAAAACAGGGATTACAAGAATATAATCCAAAGGATAGTAGCTCAGGGGGGGAATTAGATAAAAATATTAAAGATGAAAGGGATAACACAATAAAAAACTATTCATTAATATATCAGGAAATAGATGTTTTAGAAATGCGTAAAAAAGAAATTTTAGAATTAAAGCAATCTACACAAGGAGTTTCCCCAGAATTATTAAAAAGGGAATCTCCATCTGTCATGGCACAAATAAATGAATTACCAAAAATTGAAATGAGATTAAATGACTTAGATAAGAAACTAATAAAATTAAGGAGAGATACACAAGAACGGCGAAAAATAGAAATACAAAGAGAAATTATAGATGTAGCATCAAAGATGGGAAAAAATCCAATTATTGCATTATCCTTTATTAATGCGGAAAATCCCTGGTATGATCCTATAAAAGAGTCAATAAAATATAGACGGGATCATCCTAATGCTCCTGATTCTGATGTACCTGTTGGGTTATATCAAATGAAATGGAGTTCTGTTTATAAACATAATGTTAATCTCGGTACGGATAATGAAAGAAGAAGCACACAAGCTGATTTGACTGATGTACGTAAGTCAACCGAGATATTTTTTCAAAAGATAGATTTTATTATTCCAATACTTAATAAGATACTGCAAAGGCTAGGAAAGCCGGAAATAGATCAAAGTAAAATAAATTTGGAACAATTAAAATATCTATACACAGCTTGGAATTTTGGAGAGTGGTCTAATAAATTAAATAAAGGTACTGCCCCAGTGATAGGAAAACATTGGGAAAGGACGCTTGAAAAAATTGAAAAGGGAAAAATAATTGCGGAGGATGAAATAATTCAGCTCGCCAAGTTTTTTGAGCAAACAAATAAATTTATTGATATTCAGAGATTTAATTCTTTAATAGAAAGTCAAAAAACAGAGAGGGAGCATGGGGTAATTAATCCGTTATTTCAAGGTTTCTTGCCTGATTCCTATGAGGAAGGGCTACAAAATCTATTTTTAGGGTTTCAAAATGCGAATGAAATAGGAAAAAGAATTAATCCAGATGATATAAGAAGTTCACCAAGAGCACAACAAGAAACAATAATACAGCAAGTAAATACTGAATTAATGTCCCCAGTTGAAAAAACAATACTCGAAATATCTAAACTTTATCAAAGATTACAAAATCCAACAGGGGATGTCTATAATCAATTTATAGAATTAGCACAAAAAATGATGCTAAAAACAATGGAGCCAATATCAAAAGAATATGCGGAACGGGCGCTAAAAAAAGAATTGCAAATAATTAAAATTAAGGAAGAAGAAAATAAATTACAATTAACGAAATTAGATAGGGAAAAAGAAAATTTAACTGTGGAGGAATATTATACTAAAAGGAGGGCTATATTAGATGAATTACACAAAATAGAGTTAGAAAAAATAGCTGCCGAGCGTAATAGTTTTAATATAAGAATATATGAGAACATTAAAGAACAACTTGATGATAAAGCCGAACTAGATAACAAAGAACAGGTAACAAGAATCTCTCAACAAATTGAAAAAGAAAATTTTGAAAGGGAGCGGGATGAAAAAATAAGAGATTCCACAAAAGAGCTAAATTCTTTAATACATGATATAAAAACTAATACTAGAGGGATAAGTATTAAAGAATTTTATGATAGTAAAGTAGCGGC
>Ga0209594_1000877_pt1 | contig 16195 bp, 16 predicted proteins | sample AshMeaCrysSpring_FD_184126 | JGI IMG/M metagenome (GOLD analysis project Ga0209594, IMG submission 184126) | Groundwater microbial communities from Big Spring, Nevada to study Microbial Dark Matter (Phase II) - Ash Meadows Crystal Spring... | ecosystem: Environmental > Aquatic > Deep subsurface...
CCGCTGCCGACGGCGACGCCGAGCGCGAGGCCGATCAGCCCGCCGGCCATCCCGAGCAGCAGGCTCTCGGCGAGCACGCGCCAGTACAACTGGCCGCGCGTCGCGCCGATCAGCCGCAGGGTGCCGAGCACGGCGCGCCGGCGCAGCACGGAGAAGGTCATGGTGTTGTAGACGAGCAGGGCGCCGACCACGAGCGCGAGCAGTCCCATCGCCTGCAGATTGAGCGCGAAGGCCGCGGTCATCTGCGCGAGCGCGGCCTGGCGCCGGGCGGCCGGCTCGATGCGCAGCCCGGGGGGCAGGAGGGGCGCAAGCCGCGCGACCGTGGCGTCGTCCGCGACGAGGTCGATCCGGTCGAGCCGGCCGACGCGCCCCAGCAGCTCCTGTGCGGTCGCGAGGTCCGCGGCCAGCACGCCTTCGAAGGCGGCGCTGCGCGGGCCCTCGAGCAGGCCGACCACGCCGAGCCGCACCGGGCCGGCCGGGCCCTCGATGGTCAGCGCATCGCCCGCGCCGATGCCGAGCCGCCGGGCGCTCGGCGCGCCGAGGAGGACGGCGTTCGGCTCGGTCAGCAGGCGGGTCAGATCCCCGCGGGGCCGGTCGCCCGTGGCGTCGCGAAACGGCCGCTCGGCGAAAGGGTCGACGCCGATGAGGTGAAAGGGGGTGCCGGCGACGCGGACGTAGCCTTCGACCACCGGGGCGCTGGGCCGGACGCGGTGCTCGACGCGCAGCGCTCGATAGATCCCGTCGTCGAAGCCGTCCGGCGGGCCAACCACCTGGTGGGTGGCCCGGCCAACGAGGCCCTCCAGCGACAGCGCGAAGGCGCGCCGCGCGCTCTCGGTGGCCAGATCGACCGCGACGACCACGGCGACCCCGAGGGCGACGCCGAGGACGGTGAGCCAGGCCTGCCAGGGGTGCCGGCGCAGGGCGCGCAGGCCGGCGGCGGTCAGCAGGCGGCTCACCAGGCAAGCCCGTCGCCCGCCGCGCGGACCACGCCCTCTTCCAGCGTGAGGATGCGGTCCGCCGTGCGCGCCACGGCCAGGCTGTGGGTCACGAGCAGCTGTGCATGGCCTGCGCCTTCGGCGAGCTCGCGGAGCAGGGCGAGGACGCGCGCGCCGGTCTCGAGGTCGAGGTTGCCGGTGGGCTCGTCCGCAAGGAGCAGGCGCGGGCGGTGCACCAGGGCGCGCGCGACCGCGACGCGCTGCTGCTCGCCGCCCGAGAGCTCGTCCGGGAAGGCGTCGCCGCGCGGGCCCAGGCCGATGGCCTGGAGCAGGTCGACCGCCCGCCGCCGCGCCTCGGCGGGCGGGACGGCGTTCAGCTCGAGCGGCAGGGCGACGTTCTCCGTGGCCGTGAGCGTGGGGATGAGGTTGAAGGACTGGTAGACGAAGCCGAGGTGCCGGCGGCGGAACAGGGTGCGCTCGCGCTCGGTGAGCGGGCCAAGGTCGATGCCGTCGATGGTCACCGTGCCCGCGTCGGGCGCGTCGATGGCGCCGAGCAGGTTGAGCAGCGTCGACTTGCCGCAGCCGGAGCGGCCGAGCAGCGCGACGCGCTCGCCGGCCTCGAGGCGCAGATCGACGCCGCGCAGCACGGGGTGCGATCGCTCACCCTCCCGATAGGCGCGCGCGAGCCGACGAGCTTCCAGCAGGGGCGGGGTTGGCATGGTGGGCACGGTGCGCGGGGACGTGGCGCCACGTTAGCACTTGCGGCGCCGCCGGGTCGCCGCGCTGCGCGACGACACTTCACCCGGCCGCCCCGTGCCCAAAGTCCGCGCTTGCCGGTGCCCTGGGGTGTGCCGCCTGCGCCGAGGGGCGCTGCCGGGCCCGTATTGCGCCGCCTGCCGGGGGCGGTCGCGCGCGGCCGTAGCGTCGGGTGCCGGGAGGGCAGTGCGGCCGCGCCGTGTGGTAGCCTGCGCGGCGTTTGTCACCTGAGGTTCACATGCCGTCCTTTGACGTCGTCTCCGAGGTTGATCTCCAGGAAGTCCGCAACGCGGTCGACCAGAGCGGCCGGGAGGTGGGCCAGCGGTTTGACTTCAAGGGCAGCGAAGCCCGCTTCGAGCAGCAGGAGGCGGAGGTCACGCTGCACGCCCAGAACGATTTCCAGCTCCGGCAGATGATGGAGATCCTCGAGAAGAAGCTCGCCAAGCGTGCGGTGGACCTGGGCTGCCTCGACCGCAAGGACCCGGAGATCAGCGGCAGCGCGGCGCGCCAGCGCGTCCTGGTGAAGCAGGGCGTGGACACCGACACCGCGCGCCGCATCGTCAAGGACATCAAGGAAAGCAAGCTCAAGGTGCAGACCCAGATCCAGGGCGAGCAGGTGCGCGTCACCGGCAAGCAGCGCGACGACCTGCAGCAGGTCATCGCCCTGCTGCGCCAGCGCGACTATCAGCGGCCCCTCCAGTTCATCAACTTCCGCGATTGAGGACCTCCATGACCCTTTCCCGCCGGCTCAGCCGTTTCGCCGCCCTCGCCCTGGCGCTCGCGTCCGGGCTCGCTGCCGCCCAGGAGGCGGCGCCCGCCGACGTCGCCAAGCGCATCGCCGCGGGCGTGGCGAAGCTCGATCCCGACATGAAGGTCGATGGCGTGCGCACGACGCCCGTGGCCGGTCTCTACGAAGTGGCGATCGGCCCGCGTCTCGTCTACGTGACGGGCGACGGCCGCTACCTCATCCAGGGCAGCATCGCCGACATCGAGAAGCGCGAGGATCTCACCGAGCCGCGCCGCAACGCGATCCGCTTGGAGGCGATCAACCGCGTCAAAGAGGACGAGATGATCGTCTTCGGCCCCAAGGACGCGAAGCACACCGTGACCGTGTTCACCGACATCGACTGCGGCTTCTGTCGCCGGTTGCACTCCGAGATCGCGAAGTACAACGCGAACGGCATCCGCATCCGCTACCTGTTCATGCCGCGCGCCGGCAAGGGCAGCGAGTCCTACGACAAGGCGGTGGCGGTGTGGTGCGCCAAGGACCGGCAGCAGGCGATGACCGACGCCAAGGCCGGCAAGGACGTCCCCAAGGGCACCTGCAAGAATCCCGTGGAGGACCACGTCGCCCTCGCCGAGCTGGTCGGCATCAACGGCACCCCGGCGCTGATCCTCCCCGATGGCGAGCTGCTGCCCGGCTACGTGCCCGCCGACCGCCTGAAGGCGATCCTCAGCGGCCAGACGCCGCCGCGTCGCTGACCAGCGGCGGGCGGTGAGCGATTCGACCGGCATCCGCGCCGCGCCCGAGGCCGGCGACACCCGCCCGGACGGTCGCGGGCCGCGCGTGCCGGCCCTGGAGCTCGCGGTGCGCTGCGACGTCGGCCGCGTCCGGCGGAGCAATCAGGACACCTACCGGGTCGATGCCGAGCGCGGCATCCTGGTCGTCGCCGACGGCATGGGCGGGCACCGCGCCGGCGAGGTCGCGAGCCGTATCGCCGCCGACGCCGTGCTCGAACGACTGATCGGCCTGGATGACTCCCCCGAAGGGGACCCGGCGGGGGCGCTCGCGCGGCTGGGCCGCGCGGTCGAGGAGGCGAATGCCGCGCTGTTTGGCGCGATTGCCCAATCCCCCGAGCTGCAGGGCATGGGCACCACGCTGGTGGCGGTGGTCTTCAGCGACGGCCACGTGTACCACGCCCACGTCGGCGACTCGCGCCTCTACCGCTGGCGCGACGGAACGCTCGAGCCCCTGACGCGCGACCACTCGCTGGTGCAATCGCTGCTCGACCGGGGCGTGTTCGCGAGCCGCGAGCAGGCCCGCGCGGCGGGAGTCGGCACGCACATCCTGACGCGCGGGCTGGGCGTCGAGAAGAAGCTCGACGTCGAGCTCGGCAGCCACCCGGTCGAGCCGGGCGACCTCTACCTGCTGTGCACCGACGGGCTCACCAACATGATCGACGACCCCGGCCTCGCCGAGCTGCTCGGCGAGCACGGCCACGACGTGCAGTGGGCCGCCGAGCAGTTGCTGCACCTCGCCCTCACGGGCGGCGGCGTCGACAACGTCACCGTCGTCCTCGCCCGGCCGTTGGTCTGAGCCCTTGAAGCGCTAGAGCATCGCCTTCAGGCGATACAGCGCGTCCAGCGCCTCGCGCGGCGTCAGCGCGTCGGGGTCGAGCGCGGCCAGCGCCTCGATCGCGGCCGGCGGCTCAGCGGGCTGCGCAAACAGCGGCAGCTGCGGGGTCAGCGCATCGGCGTGGCGCGCGGCCGCCTGCTCCAACTCGCGCAGCCGCGCGCGGGCGCGCTCGATCACCTTCGGCGGCACGCCGGCGAGCCGCGCCACCTGCAGGCCGTAGCTCTGACTCGCGGGCCCCTCGCGCACCGCGTGCAGGAAGACCACGCCGTCGCCATGCTCGGCCGCGGTGAGGTGCACGTTGGCGATGCCCGCGTATTCCTCGGGTAGCGTGGTGAGTTCGAAGTAGTGCGTGGCGAACAGCGTGAAGGCGCGCAGGCGCGTCGCAAGCTCGACCGCGCTTGCCCAGGCGAGCGACAGGCCGTCGAAGGTGCTGGTGCCGCGGCCGATCTCGTCCATCAGCACCAGGCTGCGCTCGGTGGCGTTGTGCAGGATGTTCGCGGTCTCCTCCATCTCCACCATGAAGGTCGAACGGCCGCCTGCGAGGTCGTCGGCGGCGCCGATGCGCGAGTAGACGCGGTCGACCGGCCCGAGCACCGCGCGTGCGGCAGGGACGAAGCAGCCCGCATAGGCCATCAGCACCACGAGCGCGGCCTGGCGCATGTAGGTCGACTTGCCGCCCATGTTCGGGCCCGTGACGATCAGCATCCGCCGCGCCGCGTCGAGCCGAAGGTCGTTGGCGACGAAGGGCGCGTCGCTCACCTGCTCGACGACGGGGTGGCGACCGGCCTCGACCAGCAGGCCCGGCGCGTCGACGAGCGCCGGCCGCGTGAGGCGCAGCGCCTGCGCGCGCTCGGCAAAGGCCGCCAGCGCGTCGATCGCGGCGAGCCCGTCGGCACAGCCCTGCAGCGCCGGGATCGCAGGCTGCAGCGCGTCGAGCAGGTCGTCGTAGAGCGCCTTCTCGCGCGCGAGCGCCCGCTCGCGGGCGGACAGCACCCGGTCCTCGAAACGCTTGAGCTCGGGCGTGATGTAGCGCTCCGCGCCCTTCAGGGTCTGGCGGCGCGCGTAATCGTCCGGCACGCGTGCGTCGTGCGCGCGGCCGAGCTCGATGTAGTAGCCGTGCACGCGGTTGTAGCCGACCTTGAGCGTGGCGATCCCGGTGCGCTCGCGCTCGCGCGCCTCGAGGTCGACGAGAAACCGGTCGGCGTTCTGCGACAGCGCGCGCAGCTCGTCGAGCTCGGCGTCGTGGCCGGTCGCGAGCACGCCGCCGTCGCGGATCACGACCGGCGGGTTCTCGACGATCGCCCGGCAGAGCAGGTCGTGCGTGTCCGGATGCTCGCCGATGGCGGCCGCCAGCGACGCCAGCAGCGCCGACTCGAGCCCGCGCAACTGCTGCTGCAGTCCGGGCAGGCGCGCGAGCGCGTCGCGCAGCGCCGCGAGGTCGCGCGGCCGCGCCGACTTGAGCGCCACGCGGGCGAGGATGCGCTCGACGTCGCCGATGCCGGCGAGCGTCTCGTGCAGCGCGGGATGGGCGGCGCGCTCGATGAGTTCGGCGACCGCGTCGTGGCGGGCGCTCACCGCGGCGCGATCGCGCAGCGGGCGGTTGAGCCAGCGGCGCAACAGGCGGCTGCCCATGGCGGTGGCGCTGCGGTCGAGCAGCCCCGCGAGCGTGTGCTCCGGCCGGCCGGAGCCCGAGCGCTCGATCTCGAGGTTGCGGCGCGTCGCCGCGTCGACGATCACCGCGTCGTCACGGTTCTCGACGACCAGGCCGGTGACGTGCGGCAGCGCGGTGCGCTGCGTGTCGGCCACGTACTGCAGCAGGCAGCCGGCGGCGCCGACCGCGAGCGGCAGGTGGGCGCAGCCGAAGCCCGCGAGGTCGCGGGTGCCGAACTGCGCGGCGAGCAGCCGCTGCGCGCTGTCGGCGTCGAAGTGCCAGACGGGGCGGCGCGTCAGCCCGTCGGGGCGCGGCAGGCGCGGCGGCAGCGCGAGATCCTCGGGCAGCAGCAGCTCGGCGGGTCGCAGGCGCTCGAGCTCGCCCGCGAGCGCCTCGTCGCCCGCGAGCTCCTGCACGGCGAAGCGCCCGCTGCCCAGGTCGAGCACGGCGAGGCCGTAACGGCCGCGCGCCTCGCCCAGCGCGGCGAGCAGGTTGTCGCGGCGCTCCTCGAGCAGCGCCTCGTCGGTGACGGTGCCGGGGGTGACGATGCGCACGACCTTGCGCTCGACCGGGCCCTTGCTCGCGGCCGGATCGCCGATCTGCTCGCAGATCGCGACCGACTGGCCGAGCCGCACGAGCTTCGCGAGGTAGCCGTCGGCTGCGTGGTATGGCACGCCTGCCATCGGGATCGGCGCGCCGGCCGACTGGCCGCGCTTCGTCAGGGTGATGTCGAGCAGGCGCGCGGCCCTCTCGGCGTCCTCGTAGAACAGCTCGTAGAAGTCCCCCATCCGGTAGAACAGGAGCAGGCCGGGATGCTCCGCCTTCAGACGGAGGTACTGCTGCATGACGGGCGTGTGGTGGGAGAGGGGGGTCTCGGTCATGGGATCGTGCGCCGAGGCCGCTCTTGGCGCGGGGGCGCCACTCTAGCACGCACCTGTTTTCAAGGGGTCTGACCCCTTGAAGTCGGCGGTGCGAGGGGGATACTCGGCACATGAACGACCGCGCGCTCGCCGACCTGGCCCGCCGTCTGGGGGACCGCCTGATGGCGCGGGGCTGGATGGCCGCAACGGCGGAATCCTGCACCGGCGGCTGGATCGCGAAGACGCTGACCGACGTCGCGGGCTCGAGCGGCTGGTTCGACCGCGGCTTCGTCAGCTACACCAACGCCGCGAAGCAGGAACTGCTCGGCGTGGACGGCGCGACGCTCGCGACGCACGGGGCGGTGAGCGAGGCGACGGTGCGGGCGATGGCCGCCGGGGCGCTCGCGCGCAGCGCCGCGCAGGTCGCCGTCGCGGTGAGCGGCATCGCGGGCCCCACGGGCGGGACGGCGGACAAGCCGGTCGGCACGGTGTGGCTCGCGTGGGCGCGGCGCGACGGGGTGACGGACACGCGGCATCGCCGGTTCGACGGCGACCGCGAGGCGGTGCGGCGACAGACAGTTGCCGAGGCCATCCAGGGACTGGAACGACTCGTTGACTGAACACCCCCCCGCGCAGCGCCGCCTCTTCTTCGCGCTCTGGCCCGACGACGCCGTGCGGGAGCGGCTGCGCGCCGCGCTGGCCGCGATGCCGCCGCGCGGCGGCCGGCCGGTGCACGTCGAGGACCTGCACCTCACGCTCGTCTTCCTCGGCAGGGTCGACCCGGACCGCCAGGCCTGCGCCGAGCGCGTGGCGGCCGCCGTGCACGCAGAGCAGTTCGTCCTGCGCATCGACCGGCAGGGCTACTGGCCCGCGCCGCGGGTCGCCTGGTGCGCGCCAGGGGAGGTGCCCGACGCCTTGCGCGGGCTGGTCCGCCGGCTGACGCGCGCCCTCGAGGCGTGCGGCTTCGCGCCCGAGCGCCGGCCCTACCGTCCGCACGTCACGCTGTTCCGCCACAGTCGGGCCGTGCCGACCGGCCCCCTGACCGAGCCCTTCGACTGGCCGTGCCGCGCGTTCGTGCTGGTCGAGTCGGCGCGGGCGGGGGACGGGCCGCGCTACCGGGTGCTGGGCGGCTGGCCGCTCGCGGACTCATGCGTTGAGCCACCGGCTGTGCCATAATGGAGAACATCAGGAGAACAGCCGGTCATGGGGGCCGGCGATCCGATCGGAGGAGCCAATGGACGACAACCGTAAGAAGGCGCTGAACGCCGCGCTGAGCCAGATCGAAAAGCAGTTCGGCAAGGGCGCGGTGATGCGGATGGGCGACGGAACCGCCGTGCGCAACGTGGAGGTCATCTCCACCGGATCGCTGGGGCTCGACATCGCGCTCGGGGTGGGCGGCGTGCCGCGCGGCCGCGTGGTCGAGATCTACGGGCCCGAGTCCTCGGGCAAGACGACGCTGACGCTGCAGGTCGTGGCCGAGGCGCAGAAGATGGGCGGCACCGCGGCCTTCGTCGACGCGGAGCACGCCCTCGACCCGGTCTACGCGCAGAAGCTCGGCGTCAACGTCGACGAGCTGCTGGTGTCGCAGCCCGACACCGGCGAGCAGGCGCTCGAGATCGTCGACATGCTGGTGCGCTCGGGCGCCGTCGACGTGGTGGTGGTCGACTCGGTTGCGGCGCTGACGCCCAAGGCCGAGATTGAGGGCGAGATGGGCGACTCGCACGTCGGCCTGCAGGCGCGCCTCATGTCCCAGGCCCTGCGCAAGCTCACCGCGAACATCAAGCGCTCGAACTGCGTCGTCATCTTCATCAACCAGATCCGCATGAAGATCGGCGTGATGTTCGGCAACCCGGAGACCACCACCGGCGGCAACGCGCTCAAGTTCTACGCCTCGGTGCGGCTCGACATCCGGCGCATCGGCGCGATCAAGAAGGGCGAGGAGGTCGTCGGCAGCGAGACGCGCGTCAAGGTCGTCAAGAACAAGGTCGCGCCGCCGTTCCGCCAGGCCGAGTTCGAGATCCTCTACGGCGAGGGCATCTCGCGCGCCGGCGAGATCGTGGACCTCGGCGTCCAGCAGGGCCTGGTCGACAAGTCCGGCGCCTGGTACAGCTACAAGGGCGAGCGCATCGGTCAAGGCAAGGACAACGCCCGGCAGTTCCTCAAGGACAACCCGCCGATCGCCGCCGAGATCGAGGCGCAGATCCGCGCGAATGCCTTCCCGGCGACTGTGGTTGCGGTCGCCGCGGAGGATGAGGCGGAGGCCGAGGCCTGAGCGGGCTCGACCCGGCGGTCGAGCAGGCGGCCGTGCGCCTGCTCGCCGCGCGCGAGCACACCCGCGCGGAGCTGCGGCGCAAGCTTTCCGCGCGCAGGGAGGCGACGCCCGAGGCCGTCGAGGCGGTGCTCGACGCGTTCGCCGCCCGGGGACTGCAGAGCGACGCGCGCTACGTCGAGCAGTACCTGGCGACGCGCGCGGCGCGTGGCTACGGGCCGGTGCGCATCCGGGCGGAGCTGCGCGAGCGCGGCGTCGAGGGTCGGCTGATCGACGAGTGGCTGGACGAGCGCGACCCCGCGTGGGGCGAGCGGCTGCGCGCAGCGGCGCAGAAGCGCTTCGGCGCCGCCGCCCCGGCGGACTTCCGGGAACGCGCCCGCCGGGCGCGCTTTCTCGAGCAGCGCGGCTTCGGCGCGGATCTCATCCGGCGCGCGCTGTTCGAAGGGGAAGACGCGTGAATCCGGCGGCGCCCGCCGCGCCTGCCCCGTTCATCTCCTAGCCGCCCAGCTCGATTTCCTCGAGCACCGGCTTCACGCCTTTGGCCGCGCATTCCTCATCGGTCGCGCCGTCCGGGGCGCCGCTCACGCCGACCGCCCCGACGACCGCGCCTGCCACCGCGACCGGGATGCCGCCCGCCGCCATGACCAGCCCGGGCACGCGGCCGATCGGCGTGTCGGCGCGGCCGCTCAACGCCGAGGTCGGCGCGGTGAAGTTCACGGCGGTGACCGCCTTCATCCGGCTGATCGTCTCGGTGATCGGCGGCGCCAGGCTGTCGCGGAGCATCACCTGCGGCGTGCCGGAGCGATCGACGACGGTGACGCCGACCTGGATGCCCTTGGCGCGGCACGCCAGCACGGCCCCCTGGGCCATCTTCAGGGCGGCGTCCAGCGATAGCTGCTTGGTGGCCAGCGTGGCAGGCTCGGCGCCGGCGGCGCCCGCCGCCAGCAGCCCCGCGAGGACGAGGGGAGTCGCGTTGCGAATGGTCATTGCACCTCCGTCGGCATTTGTTGATCTTTGCGCTCGGAATTTATACCCCCGGTCTCGGCCCGGCGTCATCCGCCGGCTTCGCGACGCCGCCGGCCGGGGATTTCGCCGAGTCCCATGGGAGCCGCCGTGTCCTTCTCCAGCAACCGCCTCGAATTCTGCCCGATCTCGCTCTTCGCCCTGGTCATGGGCCTGTCCGGCCTGAGCCTCGCCTGGTCGCTGGGCGCCCGTCTGGGCCTGTTCCCCGGCGCGCCCGCGCTGGTGTCGATCGCTGTCACGTTGGTCGCACTGGTCGGCATCCTTGCGGTCTACGGCGTCAAGCTGCTGCGCCACCCCGCGCGGGTCCGCGAGGAGCTGCACCACCCGATCCGGATGAGCTTCTTCCCCACGGTGTCGATCAGCTTCGTGCTGGCCGGCACCATGCTGCTGCACGTCGCGCCAGTCGCGTCGTTCTGGCTGTGGGCGGTCGGGACGGCGGGGCAGCTCGCGTTCGTGCTGCTGATCCTGTCGTTCTGGATCCACCACGACACCTTCGAGATCCAGCACTTCAACCCCGCGTGGTTCATTCCGGTGGTGGGCAACGTGCTGGTGCCGGTCGCGGGGGTCGCGCACGCGCCGGCCGAGCTCAACTGGTTCTTCTTCAGCGTCGGCGTGATGTTCTGGCTGGTGCTGCTCGCGATCCTGTTCTACCGGGTCTTCTTCCACCCGCCGCTGCCCGAGCGGCTGATGCCGACGCTGTTCATCCTGATCGCCCCGCCTGCGGTGTCCTTCCTTGCCTACGTGAAGCTGACCGGCGGACTCGACCCGTTCGCCCGCTTCGCGTTCTACAGCGCGCTCTTCCTGACGCTGCTGCTCTTCACGCAGGCGCGCCGTTTCGCGCGGCTGCCGTTCGCCCTGTCCTGGTGGGCCTACTCCTTCCCGCTCGCCGCGATGACGGTGGCAACGCTGACGATGAGCGACATGTCGGGTTTCGCGTTCTTCCGCTACCTGGGGTTGGCCCTGCACGTCGTGCTGAATGCGGTGATCGCGCTGCTGCTGGTGAAGACCCTCGTCGCGGCGCGGGCGGGGAAGGTCTGCGCGCCGGAGGGGTGACCGACACCGCCTTTCGGTCGCGGTGCAGCTCTCGGGAGGACCGCCGCCGGGTTATTGCGAGAAGCGCACAGGGACGTGCGCGGTAGCGAGTGGAGTCCGGATGACCCGTCGAGCGGCGAGCAGTACCCGGTGCAAGGTCCGCCCCCGGAATGTCAGAGGGGCCGCTGCGACCCGTACCGCGTCCGCACGTACTCGTCCACGATGCGCTTGAACCCGTCGGCGATGTCGTCGCCCTTGAGCGTCGTGAACTTCTCGCCGTCGACGAACACCGGCGCGGCGGGGCGCTCGCCGGTGCCGGGCAGGCTGATGCCGATGTTGGCGTGGCGGCTCTCGCCGGGGCCGTTCACCACGCAGCCCATCACCGCGACCTGCATCGTCTCGACGCCGGGATAGCGCTCGCGCCACTCGGGCATGCGCTCGCGCAGGTAGGTCTGGATGTCCTGCGCCAGCGACTGGAAGGTCGTGCTCGTCGTCCGGCCGCAGCCGGGGCAGGCGATCACCAGCGGCGAGAAGGCACGCAGCCCCATCGTCTGCAGGATCTCCTGCGCGACGCGCACCTCCTGCGTCCGGTCGCCGCCCGGCTCCGGCGTGAGCGAGATGCGGAGGGTGTCGCCGATGCCCTCCTGCAGCAGCACCGCGAGCGCCGCGGTCGAGGCGACGATGCCCTTCGAGCCGATGCCCGCCTCGGTGAGGCCGAGGTGCAGCGCATGGTCGCTGCGCGCGGCGAGCAGGCGGTAGACCCCGATGAGGTCCTGCACGCCGCTCATCTTGCACGAGAGGACGATGCGCGCGCGCGGCAGGCCGAGCGCCTCGGCCCGCGCGGCGCTGTCGAGCGCGGAGGCGACCATGATCTCGCGCGTCATCTCGTCGGCGTCCTTGGGCTCGGGGCTGCGCGCGTTGTCGTCCATCATGCGCGCGACCAGATTCTTGTCGAGGCTTCCCCAGTTGACGCCGATCCGCACCACCTTGTCGTGGCGCAGCGCGGTCTCGATCATCGCGGCGAACTGCGCGTCCTTCTTCTCGCCGCTGCCGACGTTGCCCGGATTGATCCGGTACTTGGCGAGGGCCTCGGCGCAGGCGGGATGGTCCGCGAGCAGGCGGTGGCCGTTGAAGTGGAAGTCGCCGACCAGCGGGACGTCGAGGCCCCAGGATTCCAGACGCTCGCGGATGTGCGGCACCGCGCGGGCGGCGTCGTCGTCGTTCACGGTGATCCGCACCAGCTCGGAGCCCGCGCGCGCCAGCTCGGCCGCCTGGCGCGCGGTCGCGTCCACGTCCGCCGTCTCCGTGTTGGTCATCGATTGCACGACGACAGGCGCGGCGCCACCGACGACGACGCGGCCGATCTGCACGGGGACGGTGCGGCGGCGGGCGATGAGGGGAGGGGACATCGTGTGGTCTCGAAGGCGTGGGGACCACAGGATAGCCGAAGGGGGCGCGCGGGCGGCCCGGCGCCTCAGCCCTTGTCCCCCGTCGCCGGGGCCAGGTAGGCGAAGCGCACCTCGCCGACCTCGATCACGTCGCCGTCGCGCAGCGGGCGGGCGCGGCTGCCGACGAGGATGCCGTTCACCGTGATGCGCTCGCAGCGGTCCCAGCCGCCGATGCGCATGACGAAGCAGCGCGCTCCGCCGCAGGCGATCGCGAGTATCGGGCTCGCGGAGCGCCCGATCGCGTTGATCCGCTTCTCCAGCGCCAGCGTTCGCCCCTGCAGCGGCCCGGTGAGGACGCGCAGCCGGCCGGCGCCCTCGGCGGGCAGCGCATCGTGGCGGGCGTTCGGGGCAGGCACGTTCGGGAGACTCCGCAGGGCCAGGAGGGGAACGTAGCGCACGGCGCCCCCAAGGGGAACGGCCTTCCTACCGCGGTCGGCCGGGGGACGCTGGCTGGGCCCAGGCGCGATCTATGGCGCGAAGCGCCGCAGCCGCAGGCTGTTGGTGACGACGAACACGCTCGACAGGCTCATCGCCGCCGCCGCGAGCATCGGGTTCAGCAGCACGCCGGTCCAGGGATAGAAGGCCCCTGCCGCGAGCGGAATCAGCGCGACGTTGTAGGCATAGGCCCAGAAGAAGTTGCCGCGGATCGTCCCGAGGGCGCGCCGCGCGAGCCGCACTGCGGTGGCGACGCCGCGCAGGTCGCCGGCCATGAGCACCAGGTCGCCGGCCTCGACAGCGATGTCCGTGCCCGTGCCGAGCGCGACGCCGACGTCGGCGCGGGCCAGCGCCGGCGCGTCGTTGATGCCGTCGCCGACGAACACGACGCGCCGGCCCGCGGCCTGAAGCGCGGCGACTTCCTCCGCCTTGTCGGCGGGCAGCACCTCGGCGCGCACGCGCTCGATGCCGGCGGCACGCGCCACCGCCTCGGCCGCGCCGCGCCGGTCGCCCGTGAGCATCACCACCTCGAGCCCGAGCGAGCGCAGCTGCGCGACCGCCGCGGCGCTGCCGTCCTTCAGCGGGTCCGCGACCGCGAGCACGGCGACGAGCCGGCCGTCGGCGGCGAAGTGGACGACCGTCGCGCCCGCGCGCTCGAGCTCTGCCACGGTCGCCGTGGCGGGCGCGGGGTCGATCCCGAGAGACGCGAGGAAGCGGGCGGTGCCGAGGGCGAGCTCCCGCTCCTCGCCGCGCGCCCGCACGCCGCGGCCCGGTTCCGCGGCGAAGCGCTCCGCCGCCGGGATCGTGAGGTCGCGCGCCCGCGCCGCCTCGACGATCGCCCGGGCGATCGGGTGCTCGCTCGGCGATTCGGCGCAGGCCGCGAGGCGCAGCGCCTCGTCCTCGCTGCCCGCGAACGCGCGCACGGCGACGAGCTGCGGCCGTCCGGCGGTGAGCGTGCCCGTCTTGTCGAGCACCGCGGTGTCGGCGCGCGCCAGCGCCTCGAGCGCCGGCCCCTTGCGGAACAGGGCGCCCAGTTCTGCCGCGCGGCCGGTCGCCACCATGATCGCGGTCGGTGTCGCGAGCCCCATCGCGCAGGGGCAGGCCACGACCAGCACGCTCACCGCGGCGACGAAGGCATGGTTCAGCGCCGGCTCGGGCCCCAGCAGCAGCCAGGCGACGAAGGTGGCGACGGCCGCGAGGATGACTGCCGGCACGAACATGGCGGCGATGCGGTCGGCGAGCGCCTGGATCGGCGGCTTGTCGGCCTGCGCCTCCTGCATCATGCGCACGATCTGCGCGAGCACCGTGTCGGCGCCGACGCGCGTCGCGCGCAGCACGAACGCGCCGGTCTGGTTCACCGTGCCGCCGACCGCCGCGCTGCCGCGAGACTTCGCCGCCGGCATCGGCTCGCCGGTGATCATGGACTCGTCGACGTAGCTCTCGCCGCGCTCGACCACGCCGTCCACGGGGATGCGCTCGCCGGGCCGCACCGCGACGCGGTCGCCCGGGACGACCGCCGCGACCGGGACCTCGATCTCGGCACCGTCGCGCACCACGCGGGCGGTCGGCGGCTGGAGCTTGAGCAGCCGGCGAATGGCATCCGAGGTGCGGCCCTTGGCGCGCGCCTCGAGGAACTTGCCGAGCAGGATCAGCGTGACGATGGTCGCCGCCGCCTCGAAGTAGTAGTGCGCCGTGCCCTCGGGAAACACCTGCGGCGCGACGAGCGCCAGCACCGAGTAGGTCCAGGCCGCGGTCCCGCCGAGCATCACGAGCGTGCTCATCCCCGGGCTCAGGCTGCGCACTTCGGCGAAGCCGTGGCGGAAGAAGCGGGCGCCCGCGCCGAACAGCACCGGGGTGGCGAGCAGGAGCTCGATGGCGCCGCGGGTGCGCGCGCCGAGCCACTCGTTCACCGCGTGGTGACCGCCCGGCACCAGCATCGGCCCCATGCTCTCGACGAGCAGCGGGACGGTGAGCGCGAGGGCGAAGACGAGCGTGCGGCGCAGCGAGGCGAGCTCCGCCGCGGCGAGGTCGACCGGCGGCGCCTCGGGCTCAGGCACCTCGTAGCCTGCGTCGCGCACCACCGCGCGCAGCCGCTCGGGTGTCACCGCGTCGGGCGCGAAGCGCACCCGCGCGATCCCCGTGGCGAGGTTGACCGCCGCCTCGCTCACCCCGGCCTCGGCCCGCAGCGCCCGCTCGACGCGACCGCTGCAGTTCGCGCAGGTCATGCCGCCGACGGGGAACTCGAGCGACTGCGCGGCCGCCGTGCGCGAGCCGTCGCGCATCGGGTCAGAGCGCCTGCGCGCCGTAGCCTTCAGCTTTGACGGCGGCGACGAGCGCGGCGGCGTCCGCCGTGCCTTCGACCGCCGCGCGGTTGGTCGTCCGGTCCACCTTCGTCACGGCCGTCACGCCGGGCACCTTCGCGAGCGCCTTGCGTACCGCCATCTCGCAGTGGCCGCAGGTCATGCCCGTCACCTCGATCTCGATCATTGCGATTGCCCCCTCGTCGACCCGCGATCCGGGCCGGAACCGATTGCTCCGTGAACCGCGGCGGCCGGTCGGCTACCGCGCCACGTACAGTCTACCGGCCGGCGGTCAGGCCCAAAGACTTGCGAGCGGAAAGGAGATCGCGTCGAACGGCGGCTGCCGGACCGGGTCGTCGTCCTTCAGGGTGGCAAGCAGCAGCCACTGGCCGGCGTCCTGCAGCTGGTAGACCTCCAGCGTCCGCGCGTCCGGATCCACGAGCCAGAGGTAGGGCACGCGTTCGCGGGCGTACAGGGGCATCTTGAGCGCGCGGTCCGTGCGCGCCGTCGAAGGGGAGAGGATTTCGCAGACCCAGTCGGGCGCGAGATCGAACCAGGCGGCATCGGGCAGCGCGGGCATGCGCTCGCGCCGCCAGCCGGCGATGTCGGGGACGATGACGTCCCGGCCGAGGTGCAGCTCGGGCTCGTCGAGGATCCACCAGCCGCCGGGACCCTCCTGGCCCCAGTCATAGGTTCCGCCGAGGCGGCCACCGAGCGACGAATACGCCCGCGCGTGCCGCGGCGCCGGGCGCGGGTGCGTGTGCAGTTCGCCGTAGAGGATCTCGCCCACCAGGTTCTCCGGCAGGTCGACGATGTCCTGGTAGGTAGCGATGCGGCGTGCGGGCTCGTTCATGCGGGGAAGGCCGATGGGTCAGGGCGGGGCGGGTGCCTGTCGCAGGGATGATAGCCGCTCCGATTGGGCTGTGTCGGACCCGCGCCGACACGGACCGCGGCCATCCGGCCGTCTGCCGACGGCCAACAAGCTTACGGGCTCATGGACTTCGCGCAACGGCACGGCGATCACTTGCTGGCCGGCTTGGCTGCCTGACCTCGCGCCGGCTGTTTCCGCACCGCAGCAAGGGCTACACTGTCGGCCGCTCGGGGCGCGTGGTTGCGCCCTGCCCCCCTTT
>Ga0209594_1000878_pt1 | contig 16195 bp, 10 predicted proteins | sample AshMeaCrysSpring_FD_184126 | JGI IMG/M metagenome (GOLD analysis project Ga0209594, IMG submission 184126) | Groundwater microbial communities from Big Spring, Nevada to study Microbial Dark Matter (Phase II) - Ash Meadows Crystal Spring... | ecosystem: Environmental > Aquatic > Deep subsurface...
GGACACGCCGTGAATACGTCCCTGTAGGCTCGAAAGCGGCCTCCATGCCGCTTACGGTCCGCGCCGGTCAAGACGCGCCTGCCACCTCCAGCGCGGGGTTGGGCCCCCGGTGCAAAACCCGCAGCTTCGTTCCGACCCGCTCGAGGCTTCAGCGCGGAAGCTCCGACTTCCCCATCAGGTATTCGTCGACCGCGCGGGCGCACTGCCGGCCTTCGCGAATCGCCCAGACGACCAGCGACTGGCCGCGGCGCATGTCGCCGGCGGCGAACACGCGCGGCACCGAGGTGTGGTAGGCCTCGGGGCCCTCGGTGCCGCCCTTCACGTTGCCGCGGCCGTCCAGCTCGACGCGCAGGCTGGCGATCAGGCCGTCGTGCACCGGGTGCACGAAGCCCATCGCCAGGAGCACGAGATCAGCCTCGAGCTCGAACTCGGAGCCCGGCACCTCGGCCATCTTCCAGTTGCCGGCCTCGTCCTTGCTCCACTCGACCCGCGCGCACTGCACCGCGCGCACCCGGCCCTGGCCGTCGTCGAGAAAGGCCTTGGTGGTGACCGACCACATCCGCTCGCAGCCCTCCTCGTGCGACGAGGACGACCGCAGCCGGTTGGGCCAGTTGGGCCAGGTGAGGGCCTTGTTCTCCTTCTCCGGCGGCCTCGGGAGGATCTCGAGCTGGGTGACCGACTGCGCGCCGTGGCGATTGGAGGTGCCGATGCAGTCCGACCCGGTGTCGCCGCCCCCGATAACGACGACCCGCTTCCCGGTCGCCAGGATGCCATCGATCCGGTCACCCGCCACGCGGCGGTTCTGCTGCGGCAGGAAATCCATCGCGAAGTGGACCCCGCCGAGCGCACGCCCGGGGATGGCGAGGTCGCGCGGGTGCTCCGAGCCGCCGGCGAGCACCAGGGCGTCGAAGTCCTCGAGCAGCCGGCTGACCGGCAGGTCGACGCCGACGTGCGTCTGGGTGTGGAAGGCGACCCCCTCGGCATGCATCTGCGCGATGCGCCGGTCGATCAGGAGCTTCTCCATCTTGAAATCGGGGATGCCGTAGCGCAGCAGCCCGCCGATCCGGTCCTGCTTCTCGTAGACGTGCACCTTGTGGCCGGCGCGCGCGAGCTGTTGCGCGCAGGCCAGGCCCGCCGGCCCCGAGCCCACGATCGCGATGCGGCGGCCGGTGCGGTGCTCGGGAATCTGCGGCTGGATCCAGCCCTCCTCCCAGGCGCGGTCGACGATCGCGCATTCGATGGTCTTGATGGTCACCGGGCGATCGTCGATGTTGAGGGTGCAGGACGCCTCGCAAGGCGCGGGGCAGATGCGGCCGGTGAACTCGGGGAAGTTGTTGGTGGAGTGCAGCACCTCGATCGCCCGCTGCCAGGCGCCGCGATACACCAGGTCGTTCCAGTCGGGGATCAGGTTGTTGACCGGGCAGCCCTGGTGGCAGAACGGGATGCCGCAGTCCATGCAGCGCGCGCCCTGCTGCCGGACGGCCTCCTCGGCGAGCGGGATGACGAATTCCTGGTAGTGCGTGAGGCGCTCCGCGACGGGCGCGTACACCCGGTCGCTGCGCGAGTACTCCATGAAGCCGGTTGCCTTGCCCATGGTCTGCTGATCTCCTACGCGGCGTCGCTGCGCGCGGCCGCCTGCTCGGCCTGCAGCTGCCGGATTGCGCGCCGGTAATCCACCGGCATCACCTTGACGAACTTCCGAAGGCTGCCGGCCCAGTCCGCGAGCAGCCGCTGCGCCACCGCGCTGCCGGTGTAGCTCTGGTGGCGCTCCACCAGCCGGCGCAGGCGCGTGGCGTCGAATCGCAGCGGATCGCGGGCGACGTCGGCGTCGCTGGCCTCGTCTTCCGGCGCGATGGGCTCGAGCTCCACCATCGCCGGGTTGCAGCGCTTCGCGAAGTCGCCTGACTCGTCGAGCACGTAGGCGATGCCGCCGCTCATGCCGGCCGCGAAGTTGCGGCCCGTCGGCCCGAGGCAGACGACCACGCCGCCGGTCATGTACTCGCAGCCGTGGTCGCCCACGCCCTCGATCACGGCCGTCGCGCCCGAGTTGCGCACCGCGAAGCGCTCGCCCGCCACGCCGCGGAAGAAGCACTCGCCGGAGATCGCGCCGTAGAGCACCGTGTTGCCGACGATGATGTTGTCTTCCGCTCGGGCGAGCGCCGAGTCGGCGGGCGGGCGCACCACGATGCGGCCGCCGGACAGGCCCTTGCCGACGTAGTCGTTCGCCTCGCCCTGCAGGTCGATGGTCACGCCGCGCGCCAGCCAGGCGCCGAAGGACTGGCCGGCCGTGCCCCGCGCCTGGATCAGGATCGTGTCCTCCGGCAGGCCGGCGTGACCGAAGCGCTCCGCGACCCGGCCGGACAGCATCGCGCCGATGGTGCGGTTGTAGTTGCGCACGGCGATCTCGATGCGCACCGGCTTGCCGTCTTCCAGCGCGGGCCCGGCCTGGCGGATGAGCTCGTGATCGAGCGCACGGTCGAGGCCGTGGTCCTGCGCTTCGCAGTGGCGAGTTGCCACCCCCGGCTGCGCCGCCGGCAGGTGCAGGATCCGCGAGAAGTCGATTCCCTTGGCCTTCCAGTGGCTCACCGCGCGGCGCACGTCGATCAGGTCGGTCCGGCCGATCATGTCGGCGAAGCGGCGGAAGCCGAGCCGGGCCATCAGCCGGCGGACCTCCTCGGCGACGAAGAAGAAATAGTTGACCACGTGCTCCGGCTTGCCGGTGAAGCGCTTGCGCAGCTCCGGGTCCTGGGTCGCTACGCCGACCGGGCAGGTGTTGAGGTGGCACTTGCGCATCATGATGCAGCCCGAGACGATCAGGGGCGCCGTGGCGAAGCCGAACTCGTCGGCGCCGAGCAGTGCGCCGATCACGACGTCGCGCCCCGTGCGGATGCCGCCGTCCACCTGGACCGCGATGCGGCCGCGCAGGCGATTGAGGACCAGCGTCTGATGCGTCTCGGCGAGCCCGATCTCCCACGGCGAGCCGGCGTGCTTGATGGACGTCAGCGGCGAGGCGCCGGTGCCGCCCTCGTAGCCGGAGATCGTCACGTGGTCGGCGTGCGCCTTGGACACGCCGGCGGCCACCGTGCCGACGCCCACTTCGGAGACCAGCTTCACCGAGATGCGGGCCTTCGGATTGACGTTCTTGAGGTCGTGGATGAGCTGGGCCAGGTCCTCGATCGAGTAGATGTCGTGGTGCGGCGGCGGCGAGATCAGGCCGACCCCCGGCGTCGAGTGGCGCACGCGGGCGATCTGCTTGCTGACCTTGTGCCCGGGCAGCTGGCCGCCCTCGCCCGGCTTGGCGCCCTGCGCCATCTTGATCTGCAGATCGTCGGCATTGACGAGGTACTCGGTCGTCACGCCGAAGCGTCCCGAGGCCACCTGCTTGATCGCGGACCGCGCCGGGTTCGGCGAGCCGTCCGGCAGCGGCTCGAAGCGCTCCGGCTCCTCGCCGCCCTCGCCCGTGTTCGACTTGCCGCCGATGCGGTTCATCGCGATCGCGAGGTTGGTGTGCGCCTCGTAGGAGATCGAGCCGAAGGACATCGCGCCGGTCGCGAAGCGCTTGACGATCTCCTTGGCCGGCTCCACTTCCTCGAGCGAGACCGGTTGCCGGTCGAGGTGCAGGTCGAACAGGCCGCGCAGGGTGAGCAGCCGCTCGCTCTGCTCGTTGATCGTCCGCGAGAAGTCCTCGTAGGTCTTCCAGTCGTTGGCGCGGGTCGCGTGCTGCAGCTTGGCGATCGAGTCCGGGCTCCAGGCGTGCGCCTCGCCGCGGATGCGGAAGGCGTAGTCGCCGCCGACGTCGAGCGCGTGCTCGTAGATCGGGTTGGCGCCGTAGGCATCGCGATGCCAGCGTGCCGACTCCTCGGCGATCTCGGCGAGGCCGACGCCCTCGATGCGCGACGCCGTGCCGGTGAAGTAGGCGTCGACGAACTCGCTGGCGAGCCCCACGGCGTCGAAGATCTGCGCGCCGCAGTAGGACTGATAGGTCGAGATGCCCATCTTGGACATCACCTTGAGCAGGCCCTTGCAGACGCCTTTGATGTAGCGCTTGTGCAGATCGGCCTCGGCGATCCTCTCCGGCAGGGAGGGCCGCAGCGCCGAGAGCGAGTCGAAGGCGAGATAGGGGTTGATCGCCTCCGCGCCGTAGCCGGCGAGCACGGCGAAGTGGTGCACCTCGCGCGCGGCGCCGGTCTCGACAACCAGCCCCGACTCGGTCCGAAGGCCCATGCGCACCAGGTGATGGTGCACTGCGGCGGTCGCGAGCAACGCCGGGATCGGGAGGTGGTCCGCGTCGGTGGCCCGGTCGGAGAGCACCAGGATGTTGTAGCCGTCCCGCACCGCGCGCTCGGCGGCGGCGCATAGGGCGGCGACCGCAGGCTGCATGCCGGCGGGACCCTGCTGGGCCGGGTAGCAGATGCAGAGGGTCTTGGTGCGGAAGGCCCCGCCCGTGTGATCCTCGATGTGACGGATGCGCGCGAGGTCGGTGTTGGTCAGCACCGGATGGTCCACCTCGAGTCGCAGGTGCGTCCCGGCCTCGTTGATGCCCAGCAGGTTCGGGCGCGGACCGATCAGCGAGACCAGCGACATCACCAGCTCCTCGCGGATCGGGTCGATCGGCGGATTGGTGACTTGCGCGAAGTTCTGCTTGAAGTAGTTGAACAGCGGCTTGGGCCGGTTCGAGAGGACGGCGAGAGGGTTGTCCGCCCCCATCGAGCCGACCGCCTCCTCGCCGTTCAGCGCCATCGGCGCCATCAGGAACTTGAGGTCTTCCTGTGTGTAGCCGAAGGCCTGCTGCCGATCGAGCAGCGTCCGGGCATCGGGCGCCATCGGGCCGATGTCCGGCGGCAGCTCGCGCAGGCGAATCTGCGTTCGGTCGAGCCATTCCTGATAAGGCCTGGCGCCGGCGAGCGTGGCCTTGAGCTCGACGTCGTCGATGATGCGCCCCTGCTCGATGTCGATCAGGAACATCTTGCCCGGCTGCAGGCGCCACTTGCGCACGATGCGTTGCTCCGGGATGTCGAGCACGCCCATCTCGGAGGCCATCACCACCAGGTCGTCGTCGGTGACGAGATAGCGCGCCGGCCGCAGGCGCCACTTGCGCACGATGCGTTGCTCCGGGATGTCGAGCACGCCCATCTCGGAGGCCATCACCACCAGGTCGTCGTCGGTGACGAGATAGCGCGCCGGCCGCAGGCCGTTGCGATCGAGGGTGGCGCCGATCTGGCGGCCGTCGGTGAAGGCCACGGCCGCCGGGCCGTCCCAGGGCTCGATGAGCGCCGCGTGGTATTCGTAAAAGGCGCGTCGCCCCTCGTCCATCAGCGGATTGCCCGCCCAGGCCTCGGGGATCAGCATCATCATCGCGTGCGCCAGGGAGTAGCCGCCCGCGACCAGCAGCTCGAGCGCGTTGTCGAAGCAGGCCGAGTCCGACTGCCCCTCCGGAATCAGCGGCCAGACCTTGTCCAGGTCGGCGCCCAGGATGTCGGAGGCCATCGAGTGACGGCGCGCCGCCATCCAGTTGAGATTGCCGCGCAGCGTGTTGATCTCGCCGTTGTGCGCGATCATCCGGAAGGGATGGGCGAGGTCCCAGGTCGGGAAGGTGTTGGTGGAGAAGCGCTGATGGACCAGCGCCAGCGCGGACACCATGCGCTCGTCCGAGAGGTCGCGGTAGAAATCGCCCACCTGGCCTGCGAGCAGCATGCCCTTGTAGACGAGGGTGCGCGACGACAGGGAGGGGACGTAGAAGAAGCCCTTGTCGGTGAATTCCGAATCGCGGACCCGCTTCTCCAGCGACTTGCGAATGACGAAGAGCTTGCGCTCGAAGGCTTCCTGGTCCGCGCAGCCGGGGCCCTTGCCGATGAACACCTGGCGGATGAACGGCTCTGTCGGCAGCACGGATTCACCGAGGCCGGCGTTGTCGACCGGCACGTCGCGCCAGCCGAGCACGCGCTGCCCCTCCGCGGTGACCAGCCCCTCGACCGCCTTCTCGATCGGCGCCCGGCCCGCCGGGTGGGGCGGCAGAAAAATCATGCCGACCGCGTAGTCGCCGGGCGGGGGCAGGTCGATGCCCGACACCGCGCGGAGGAAGGCGTCGGGGATCTGGATCAGGATGCCGGCGCCGTCGCCGGCGCGCGGATCGGCGCCGACGGCGCCGCGGTGGGTCAGCCGCGCCAGGATGCCCAGGCCCTGGCGGACGATGTCGTGGCTCTTCTGTCCCCGGATGTGGGCGACAAAGCCGACGCCGCAGGCATCGTGCTCGTTGGCGGGGTCATAGAGCCCCTGCTTCGCTGGCAAACCGACCTGGCTCATCCCAACCTCTCGTGACGAGAACCCGGCCGGGCGCCGCCCGGCCGTTGCCGCGGCCGCACATCACCTGTCCGCGCTGCCGGCCGCAGAGAATCGCGTAGGGTAAAGAAAGGACTGGGGGCCTTCCAGTCCCAAATGCCGCCCGCCGGCCCTTTTCCCTGCGCCGGCGCTTGATTCGGCTTGCGCCATCGCCTATCCTCCGCGGCCTTTCCGCGTCGGCCCCTGTCCGGCGCCGGGCAACGGAGACCGACGATGAAGGCCGATATCCACCCGAAATACACCGAGATCAAGGTGTTGTGCAGCTGCGGCAACCAGTTCACCACCCGCTCGACCCTCGGACGCGAGCTGCACGTCGAGGTCTGCTCGGCGTGCCACCCCTTCTACACCGGCCAACAGAAGATCGTCGATGCCGGCGGCCGCGTGGACCAGTTCCGCAAGCGCTATCGCCGCGCCTGAGCGGCGCCGGCCGAAGTGCACGACGAAGGCGCCCGCAGGCGCCTTCTTTCGTTTCGGGCGGTGGCGGCATTGCAGGGCGCTACCTACAATCGACCAAAGATGGACCTCGCGCATCCGTTACCGGGCCACTGGCGTGTCCTTGGTATCATCATCGCAACGGGCATGCGCAACGCCCTGGAGTTGCAGGGGGATAACCCCTGCGGCCTGCGCTGAGGGCCGGGGAGAGCCGGACGACCGTAGGAGAGACGGCATGGCCGACGACAACCGCGACGTGGTCATCCTCAAGCACGGCGATATGCATGCCGAGCTGGAACTGCAGCACGGAACGGTCGGTCCGCACGGCATCGACATCACGCCCCTGTTCCAGAAGACGGGCCTGTTCACCTACGACCCCGGCTTTGTCTCGACGGCGAGCTGCCGCAGCGCCATCAGCTACATCGACGGCGACCAGGGCATCCTGCGCTACCGCGGCTATCCGATCGAGCAGCTGGCGGAGCGCAGCACCTTTCTCGAGGTGGCCTACCTGCTGCTCAACGGCGAGCTGCCGACACAGGCGCAGCTGGAGGGCTTCGTCAGCGACGTGACGCACCACACGATGCTGAACCAGTCGCTGCTCAAGTTTTACAACGGCTTTCACCACAACGCCCACCCCATGGCGGTGATGGTCGGCGTCGTCGGCTCGCTGTCGGCCTTCTATCACGACTCGCTCTACATCCATAACCCGGAGCACCGGGCGTTGAGCGGCCTGCGGATGATCGCCAAGATGCCGACGATCGCGGCGGCCGCATACAAGCACAACATCGGCGAGCCGGTGATGTACCCGCAGAACCACCTGAGCTACGCCGCAAACTTCCTGCACATGATGTTCGCCACGCCCTGCGAGCCGTACGAGCGTTCGCCGCTGGCCGAGGAGGCGTTGGACCTGCTCTTCATCCTGCACGCGGACCACGAGCAGAACGCCTCCACCTCGACCGTGCGCATGGCGGGCAGCTCGGGCGCCAACCCCTTCGCCTGCGTGGCCGCGGGCATCGCCGCCCTGTGGGGGCCGGCCCACGGCGGCGCCAACGAGGCCGTGCTCGACATGCTCGAGGAGATCGGCGACGTCCGTCACATCGACAAGTACATCGCCAAGGCGAAGGACAAGGACGACCCCTTCCGGCTGATGGGCTTCGGTCACCGCATCTACAAGAACTACGATCCGCGCGCGAAGATCATCCGCAAGATGTGCCACGAGGTGCTGCACGAGCTCGCGAGTGACGACGATCCGCTGTTCGAGCTGGCCCTTCGCCTCGAGGAGATCGCCTCGCGCGACGGGTACTTCCTCGAGCGCAAGCTCTACCCGAACGTCGATTTCTACTCCGGGATCATCTACCGAGCGCTCGGCATCCCGCGCAACATGTTCACCGTGCTGTTCGCGATCGCGCGCACGGTCGGCTGGGTGGCGCACTGGATGGAGATGATGGCCGACCCCAAGCACCGCATCAGTCGGCCCCGGCAGGTCTACCACGGCGCCGATCGCCGCGACTACCTGCCGATCACCGAGCGTTCCTGAGGGGGCGACTGCAACGCGGCCCGAAGCCCCGCTGCGTCCAGGGCGGGCTCCGGCCGGCCGGTGGCCGGGTCCCGCGGCGGGTCCGACCGGTCCGCGGGGCGCAGCACCACCAGCTCGACCCCCGTGTCGCCGATGCGGCAGCGGAAGGCGGGACGAATCTCGCGTCGACCGCTGCCGAAGCTGAGCCGGCACTCGGCCTCCTGCCAGTCGATCCGACGGTCGAGGAGCCGGAATACCACGTGCTCCGGTGCGTCCGCATAGAGCCGCAGGACGATGCTGCTGTGGGCATCGGCCATTCCGGCAGCGAGGCTGCCGACCAGTTGGGGGTCGAAGTCCGCGAAGACGGTCATCACGTCGAGGGCGATCTGGCGGAGCCGGCCGGCATGATCGATGCCATCGGCGGGAGCGAACAGACGTCTTCGCTCGGCCCAGGCCTCCTCGACCTCCCGGAGCTCCGGCCAATCGCGCGGGTCGGCGAAGCCGCAACGCCGGGCCGCTTTGCGGCGCGCGGCATCCACGCTGGGGGTGCCCGCCTCGGCGAGCAGGCGCACCGCCTCCTCGGCGATGAGTCGCCGTCGACGCTGGCGCTCCCGGTCCGATGCCATGACTTCCTCCGGCCCGGTCTCAGAACAGATCTTGGAGCGGGGCCCCGGCGCCCGTCCTGCTCCCAGAGGATCGCGTCGCGCCGGTGGTCGAGCCGCCGAGCACACTGGGGCCATTCGGCTCGCCGTCCTCGCCGTACTCGACCACCCGCGGCACCTCGGTCGCGCGGAAGATCTCGAACACCCCTTCCTCGCCCGGACCGGCCTTCAGGCCGGTGCCGGGATCGATCTTGACCGCCACGAGCCCCGCCGGCATCGGCAGCGGGGTGTCAGGCGCCTCCTTGAGGGCCTCGCGCATGAAGGCGATCCAGGCCGGCAGGGCGGCCTTGCCGCCGACCTCCCCCTTGCCGAGGGGCTTCATGGAGTCGAAGCCGACCCAGGAGGAGGCCGCCAATGTCGGCGTGTAGCCGTTGAACCAGGCGTCGCGCCAGTCGTTGGTCGTGCCGGTCTTGCCGGCGATGTCCTTGCGGTTGAGCACCCGGGCCGCCGCGGCAGTGCCCCGGCGCGTGACGTCCTGCAGGACGGAGGTCGTCATGTAGACGTTCTCGGCGTTGAGGACGCGCGGAGCGACCGGCTTGCCGCCCGGCGCCGCGCCCCCCCGGCAGTCCCGGCAGACGGTTTCGGGCGTCGCCAAGTACACGACGCCCCGCCCTTCTTCCTCGACGCGCTCGATGAGGTAGGGCTGGATTCTGAATCCGCCGTTCGCCAGGATCGCGAAGCCTCGCGCCATGTCCAGCGGGCTGACCGTCGCCGTGCCCAGCGCAATGGTGAGGTTGCGCGGCATGGCGGCGGGGTCGAAGCCAAAGAGCGCCAGATGGCGCAGGGCGGTATCGACGCCGATGGCCTGGAGCAGGCGGATGGACACCAGGTTGCGCGACTGGACCAGCGCCTCGCGCAGCCGCATCGGTCCCTTGAAGCTGCCGTCGTAGTTTTCCGGGCGCCAGACCTTGCCCTGCCCCGGTTCGTAGATCTCGAGCGGCGAGTCCTCGATGAGGCTCGCCGTGGTGAAGCCGTGGTCGAGGGCGGCGGAGTACACGAAGGGCTTGAACCCCGATCCGGGCTGCCGCTGCGCCTGCACCACGCGATTGAACTTGTTCCGGGCGAAGTCGTAGCCCCCGACCAGCGCGCGGATTGCCCCGTCGACCGGCTCGATCGCGACAAAGGCGCCTTCCGCCTCGGGAATCTGCACGAGCCGCCAGCGCGCCTTCTCGCCCTCGCCTTCCTGCCGCAAACGGACCAGATCGCCGATCCGCAGCACGTCGGATGGCTTCCTCGGGGCGGTGCCGCGGCGGTCCTCATCGAGGTACCTCTGGGCCCATTTCATGTCGTCCCACGCCACCCGCACGCGGCGATTCCCGCTGATGACCGCCTCGGCGTAGCGATCCTTGTCGTTCACGCCGGCCACCAGGCCGGCCGAGAGCCCGCCGTAGGGCTTGAGCTCGGCGAGTGCCACTTCGACCGTGTCCGGCCGGTCGAACAGCGGCTTTGCGACGCGCGCCTCGGGCCCGCGCCAGCCGTGACGCCGGTCGTAGTCCTCCAGATTCAGCCGCAGGGCCTGCTCGGCGGCGGCCTGCAGACGCGGGTCCAGCGTGGTGTAGACCCGGTAGCCGCCGGTGTAGGCCTCGGGACCGAATCGCTCGACCATCTCGCTGCGCGCCATCTCCGCCACATAGGGCGCCTCCACTTCGACGGGGGCGAGCTGCACCCGGGCCGATTCCGGCCGGGCGATGGCGTCCGCATAGGCCTCCTGCGGGATGTAGCCGAGGTCGCGCATGCGGCCGAGGATGTAGTTGCGTCGGAGCAGCGCCCGTTCGGGGTTGGCAACGGGGTTGAAGCGTGAAGGCGCCTTGGGCAGGCCGGCGATCATGGCCATCTCGGCGAGGTCGAGCTCCTGGACCGACTTACCGTAGTAGATCTGTGCCGCGGCCCCGACGCCGTAGGCCCGGTGGCCGAGATAGATCTTGTTGAGATAGAGCTCGAGGATCTCGGGCTTGGCGAGCTCGCGCTCGATCCGTAGCGCGAGGATGATCTCATTGAGCTTTCGGGCGAAGGTCTTCTCCGAGGTCAGGTAGAAATTTCGGGCCACCTGCATCGTGATCGTGCTGCCGCCCTGCCGTCGCTCGCCGGTCATGACCAGTTGGTACGCTGCGCGAAGCAGACTCTGGTAATCGATACCCGGATGCTCGTAGAAGCGGTCGTCCTCTGCGGCGAGAAAGGCCTTCACCAGCGGCTCGGGGATCTCGGCGAGCCGCAGGGGGATGCGACGCATCTCGCCGAATTCGGCCATCAGCCGGCCGTCGCGGGCGTACACGCGCAACGGCACCTGCAGGCGGACCTCGCGCAGGCTTTCGGTGGACGGCAGGTCCGGTTCGAGGTAGAGATACAAGCCGAGGGCGAGCCCCGCGGCCAGCAGCACGGCCGTGAAGGCGAGAGAAATAAAGAACCGGAGGAAGCGGACGATCCAGGTCATCGGATTTGGGGCTCGCGGGTGCCGGGTCGGGGCCGTAGGGAGCGGTCCGCGCGGCGCCCCGATACGGAAAGGGTGGGGTATCGTAAGCCATCGCGCATTGGCTTGACCGCCTTCACAAAAATATCCTTCCCAAAAAAAGTATGTGCTGCTATATAGTTGTGTGCGCTTGTTAAAGAAAATGCACAAGCGCTAGGCCAAAGGGGGGCGACCGCAGGCGCGTCATGTCTTTCATGAGACGAAAGAAACCCGCGATCCTCGGGATCGACATCAGTTCCTCTGCAGTGAAGCTCCTCGAGCTAACCCGCAGCAGCGGACGGGGCGGCTCTTCCTATCGCGTGGAAAGCTACGCGGTGGAACCGCTGCCTGCCAACGCCGTGGTCGAAAAGGCCATCAAAGATCCGGAGGGGGTCGGCAACACGATCCGCAACGTCGTCCGCAAGTCCGGGACGCGGGCGAAGCACGCGGCGGTGGCCGTGTCCGGCTCGGCGGTGATCACCAAGGTGATCTCGATGCCGGCCGCCATGTCGGATCGCGAGATGCAGACCCAGATCCAGCTCGAGGCGGACCAGTACATCCCCTATCCGCTCGAGGAGGTGAACCTCGACTTCTCGGTGATCGGCCCGTCCGAGAAGGCGCCCGAGATGGTCGACGTTCTGCTCGCCGCCTCACGCAGCGAAAACATCGACGCGCGCGTGGCGGCGTTGCAGGCGGCGGGCCTCACCGCGGCCGTGGTCGACGTCGAGGCGTACTCCATGGAGAACGCCTGCAGCCTCATCTCCCAGCACTGGCCGCAGGGCGGCACGGATCAGACCGTGGTCGTGGCCGATGTCGGCGCGATGAACACGACCATCCACGTGGTGCACAACCACCGTCTGGTCTACACCCGCGAGCAGAATTTCGGCGGCCGGCACCTCACCGAGGAAATCCAGCGCCGGTACGGCCTGTCCTACGAAGAGGCCGGCATGTCCAAGCGCAAGGGCGGCCTGCCGGACAATTACATCCCGGACGTGCTCGACCCCTTCAAGGAGGCCATGGCGCAGCAGGTGAACCGCGGCCTGCAGTTCTTCTATTCCGCCACGGCCTTCCGCAGCGTAGACCACATCGTGCTCGCCGGGGGCTGCGCCGCGATCACGGGCGTCGATGAGCTGGTCGAGGAACGCCTCGGCATCCCCACGTCGATCGCCAACCCGTTTGCAGACATGACGCTGGGTCCGCGGGTCAACGCCCAGAACCTCAGCAACGACGCGCCGGCGATGATGATCGCGGTCGGCCTCGCCCTGCGGAGCTTCGACTGACATGGCAAGCATCAACCTACTTCCCTGGCGCGAAGCGCTGCGCAAGAAGCGGCAGCGCGACTTCGGCCTCCTGGCCCTGGGCGGCATTCTGGCCGCATTGGCCGTCATGGGCGGATGGCACCTCTACGTCGACGGGCTGATCGCGCATCAAAAGGAGCGCAACGCCTACCTGCAACGCGAGATTGCGGCGCTCGACGAGAAGATCAAGGAGATCCGCGAGCTCGAGAAGGTGCGTTCCGAAATCATCACCCGCATGGACGTCATCCAGCGGCTGCAGGAGAGCCGGCCGGCGGTGGTGCACATGGTGGACGAGCTGGTGAACACGATTCCGGACGGCACCTTCGTCACCCAGATCACGCAGAAGGGCAGTGGCCTCACCCTGACGGGCCGGGCCCAGTCCAACGCGCGGGTGTCGAGCTACATGCGCAACATCGACAAGAACGCGTGGCTCGCGGGGCCCGACCTGCGCTACGTGGAGAACAAGGACCAGACCGGCACGGGCCTCAGCCACTTCCAGCTGAACGCCCAGAATCTGACCAAACGGCGGGACGCGTCCAAGTGAACCTGCAAGATCTCAACAACCTCGACTTCAACGACATCGGCGAGTGGCCGGCCGGCGTCAAGGCGTTCATCGTCCTGCTGCTCGCGATCCTGGTCGGCGTGGGCTGGTACTACTACGACACGCAGGAGCAGTACGCCGCGCTCGAGCGCGTGCGGCGCGAGGAGAAGGATCTGCGGGCCAGCTTCGAGGAGAAGCAGGCCAAGGCGGCGAACTACGAGAAGTACAAGGCCCAGCTCGCCGAGATGCAGCAGACCTTCGGCGCCATGCTGCGGCAGTTGCCGAACAAGAAGGAAGTGGCGGACCTGCTGGTCGACGTGTCGCAGACCGGCTTGGCGGCCGGGCTCGAGTTCCAGCTCTTCCAGCCGCAGAGCGAGATCCCGAAGGACTTCTACGCCGAGCTGCCGATCAAGCTTCGCGTCGTCGGGGACTACCACGAGTTCGGGGAATTCGTGAGCGGGCTGGCGGCCCTGCCCCGCATCGTCACCATCCACGACATCGACATCAAGCCGATCGCCGGGCAGCGCGCGGGCGGTCTGGTCATGGAGGCCACCGCGGCCACCTACCGCTACCTCGAGGAGGGCGGTGCCGCGGGGCAGGCTGCGCCGCAGGCGGGGGGTAAGAAATGAGTCGCGCGTGGTACCTCTTTGCCGTGTCTGCGTTGGCGCTTGCCGGGTGCGCCGATACCAGCATGAAGGACCTCAAGTCCTTCGTGGCGGAAGTGAAGGAGCGGCCCGCCGGCCCGATCAAGCCGGTGCCCGAGTTCAAGCCGGTCGAAACCTACACCTACCAGGCCGGCGGCCGGCGCAGTCCCTTCGTGGCGCAGCAGGCGGACGAGGAATCGGCCCAGCCCGTCGCCGGCACGGGAGTGCGGCCCGACCCGAACCGTCGCCGCGAGGAGCTCGAGCAGTTCCCGCTGGATACCCTGCGGATGGTCGGCGTCCTCGAGCAGTACCAGCAGACCTGGGGGCTGGTGCAGTCGAAGGAGGCGACCATCTACCGGGTGCAGCCAGGCAACTACGTCGGCCAGAACCACGGCAAGATCTTGCGCATCACCGAAGAGCAGATTGAACTGACCGAGCTCATTCCCGACGGCATCGGCGGCTACATCGAGCGCAACGCGACGTTGGCGCTGGCGGGGAACGAGGGGAGCACGAAACGATGAGGATCCTGACTGTGTCGAATCTCCGCCTGACGAAAGGCTCGGTGGGCCGCAGCGGCCTCGGCTTCCTGCTCGGCCTCGCCGCGCTGCTCGCGCCGCTGCCGCTGCTCGCCGCCAACGTGCTGCAGGACGTCACCTACTCTGCGCTGCCGGGCAACAAGGTGCAGGTGGTGCTGACCACGGCCGAGCCGACGGCCGAGCCGCTGGTCTTCGAGACCGAAAACCCGTCCCGCATCGGCCTCGACTTCGCGAGCACCCAGAGCGGTCTCGACCGCAAGACGGTCCCGGTCGGGATCGGAGCGGTGCGCAGCGTCAACGTGGTCGAATCCGGCGAGCGCACGCGCGTCGTGGTGAACCTCGTCGAGTCGGTGCCCCAGGAAATGCGGGTCGCCGGCAACCAGGTGTTCCTGACGATCGGCGCCGGCACGGCGAAGCCGGCCGCCACCCCGGCGCGGACCGCTCCGGATGAGCCCGTTGCCAGGGTTGCCGCAGGCGGCAGCATGCCCGTCACCGTGATTCAGGCCGAGGCGCCGGCTCCGGCGCCCGAGGTGCGCGCCCAGGCCGCACCGATGCGCACCGCCGCCACCGCTCCCTCGGCGGGAGCGCGCGCCCTCCGCGGCGTCGACTTCCGGCGCGGCGACCTCAAGGGGACCGGCCGCGTCGTGCTGACGCTGCCGAGCGCGAGCACCGTCGTCGACACCCAGAAGGAGAGCGGCGGCGTTCTCGTCGAGGTGCGCAACACCGGCCTGCCCGAGAACCTGGCCAAGACCTTCGACGTCAGCGACTACACGACCCCGGTCAAGAACTTCTCCGTCAAGCGCAGCGGCAGCGACGTGCAGGTGCGCATCGCCGCCCGCGGCGACTACGAGCAGCGCACCTACCAGGCGGACAACACCTTCACGATCGAATTCCGGCCGGCGAGCAAGAAGGAGACCGAGCGGGAGAAGGCGCTCAAACCCAAGATCTACGGCGGCGAGCGGCTCTCGCTCAACTTCCAGGACATCGAGGTGCGCTCCGTCCTGCAACTGCTGGCGGACTTCACCGGCAAGAACATGGTGGTCAGCGACACCGTCACCGGGCGCATCACCCTGCGCCTTAAGAACGTCCCCTGGGACCAGGCCCTGGACATCATCCTCAAGACGAAGGGCCTCGCCATGCGCGAGAGCGGCAACGTCATCCTGGTCGCGCCGACGGAGGAGATCGCGGCTCGCGAGAAGCTCGAGCTCGAGTCGAGCAAGCAGATCCAGGAGCTGGCGCCGCTGCGGTCCGATCTCATCCGGCTCAACTTCGCCAAGGCCGCCGACATGGCGACCATGCTGAAGGCCGACGAGAACAAGCTGCTCTCCGAGCGCGGCAACGTCACCACGGACGAGCGCACCAACACCCTGCTCATCCAGGACACCGCGGACAAGATCGAGGAGCTGCGGGACCTCATCGCCAAGCTCGACGTCGCCACGCGGCAGGTGCTGATCGAGTCGCGGGTCGTGATCGCCAACAACGACTTCATCCGCGACATCGGCATCCGCTGGGGCTACAGCCGGAACGACACCTGGGGGCCGCGCGATGTCTTCGTCGGCGGCAGCCGGCCCGGCGGCTTTACTCCACCGTCTCCTATTGACCGCGGAGCGCCAACAGGAACCACCGGAAGTTTCCCGACCTACGTCGATCAGGGTGGGGCGCAGGGCCTGATGGTGAACCTGCCCTCGCTGCTCGCGGAGACGACGGGCCGGGGCGGCGCCTTCAACCTCCTCGTCGGCAAGGTGGGCTCCTACCTCCTGAGCCTCGAGCTCAGCGCCATG